>Ga0187773_10001056_pt1 | contig 11068 bp, 7 predicted proteins | sample 0216_BV02_MP05_1_FD_133133 | JGI IMG/M metagenome (GOLD analysis project Ga0187773, IMG submission 133133) | Tropical peat soil microbial communities from peatlands in Department of Meta, Colombia - 0216_BV02_MP05_10_MG | ecosystem: Environmental > Terrestrial > Soil > Wetlands > Peat | place...
GTTCAGGGTATCGAACCCGAGGGACTTTAAACCGGCTGCGTAATCATTCCGGTTTTTCCAGAGACGTTCCCGGAGTTGGGGTTCCTCCTCCAGAACGTCGAACGACGCCAGTGCGGCGGCCGTCACGGCGGGAGGCAGTGCGGTTGTGTAGATGAAGGTCTTGGCTTTATTGATGAGAAAGTCGATCAAAACGCGACTTCCGGACACATAGGCCCCGAAACATCCGAGGGCTTTACCGAGCGTCCCCATCTGAATGGCGCTTCCGGGTTTGAGTCCGAAATGTTCCAATGTCCCGCGGCCTTCTTTTCCAATCACGCCCGTGGCATGCGCGTCGTCCACGAATACGAAGGCGCCGTAGCGTTCGGCCAGTTCAATGAGCCTGGGTAAGGGGGCGATATCGCCGTCCATGCTGAAGACGCCGTCCGTCACGATGAGGGTCGGTTGATTCGCCGGTTTTTTGACCAACAGCCGTTCGAGTTGATCCAAATCGCCATGTTCGTAGACGCGGAAACGGCCGGCGCTCATGCGGCAGCCGTCGATCAAGCTGGCATGACACAGCCGGTCCGCGACGACAAGACCCTCCGATGGGATCAAACAAGGCAGGATCCCAAGATTGGCCATGTAACCCGTGCTGAATATAAGGGCGGCTTCCGTTTGTTTAAACTGCGCGATCCGTTTCTCCAGTGCCTCATGGGAGGGGCCGTTTCCAGAAATCAATCGGGAGGCCCCGCTGCCGAACCCGTACTGCCGGATGGCGGTCATTGCGGCCTCTTTGACGCGGGGATGATCGGCGAGGCCCAGGTAGTTATTCGACGCGAGCAGAATCACCGAGCTCCCTCCGATCACGACCCGTCCGGAATGACCATGAGGATCCGGCTCCACCCGTCGCAGCGAGCGAAAGAGACCGTCGGCTTGCAGCTGTTTGATCACATCTTGATGAAAGGAAAAGTCCATAGCGGATAGGGAACCAGCATATACCGTGACTCGTTTTCTGTCAACACGAGGCTTTTGACTTTTCCGCTCATTTAGGTTATAACTACTGCGCTTTAATACAGGATACCCATGGGCTTACCCGAAGGTATCTTCCCAGGGAGCAAGGTGAGCGAGAGGGGGAGGCTCCAGAGGTTTTGTCTATGGAGGGGGCGACGCCAGCCCCTATGAATGAGGAAATATGGCCTACAAGATTCGGGTGGCAACAAGAAAGCAACAATTAAAAAAACCGGATGAGTTTATCAGCACACTCGACTGGCTGGGTGAGCAGATTCGAATGCGGGCCAAACTTGTCTGGATGGTTTTCGGTATCCTTGGGGTCATTGGGGCCGGAATCGGGGCATACTGGTACTATCAACATCGGCAGGAAACCCGCGCCTCGACTTTGGAATTTCAAGGTTCGCAGTATTTTCGTCAGCAGCCTCCAGCGGATGAAAAGGCGCCGGCGGCGTCTAAAGAGGAAAATTACAAAAAAGCCATCGATCAGTACCAGAAAACGATTCAGGACTATCCGGGAACGTCCTCCGCGGCCATCGCACAGCTTTATCTTGGGAATGCTTATTTGGAGCTAAAAGATTTTGACTCCGCGGTTTCGGCCTATCGTTCCTTTCTGGATAAAAAGCCGCTGAACGATATCTTGGCGGGACTGGCTTATCAACGATTGGGATACGCCTATCTGGCCAAAAACGATTTCGAGGACGCCCAGAAGGCCTTTGAATCAGTGGATCATCTCGCCGGGGCTATGAACAAAGACCAGGTCGATTACGAACTGGGCCGCGTCAACGAGACCTTGGGTAAAAAAGAAGAGGCGATCAAGCGGTATCAGGAGATTGTCAAACAGTATTCGGATTCCTTGTTTTTGGCCGAGGCCCAGCAGCGCCTGACTGCTTTGGGGGTCACCGAGACAAAGCCGGAACAGACCAAGAATCCTGTCGTGGTGTCGCCATCGAACAAGACGATTACCGTCGTCCCAACGCCTCAGGGGAAACCGGCTCAGGAGGGAACGTCAGCACCGACAGACAAAAAATAGGCGGGAATTATAGATCTTTGGACTGAAAGCCGAGGACCAACTGATCCCCCGGTCGAATCTTACTGCGCTTGCCCAGCCCGTTGAACCGTTTTAAATCCTGAACACTGACATTGAAGCTCTTCGATATATCCCATAGCGTATCCCCATCCTTGACGCGATACATGATTTTTCCTGTCTCGTCGTTGGAAGAAGTCGGTCCCTGCTTCTCCAGGGATGCCATCTCGATGGGCGGTTTCTTCGGGGCCCACCTTGTCTTGGAGTGAGGGCGATTCACCGCGGTAACCGGCGGCGATTGGGGTTCGCGAGGGACCGCCCGGATCTTCGGAATGAACAAAAGGTCTCCCTGATGCAACGGCTGCCCCGGGGCCATGTGGTTTACCTCTCGAAGAAGTGAGACGGACGTTCCGAATCGCTTGGCGATCGTGCCCAATGTATCGTTCCTTCTAATGCTGTAGCGTGTTCCAATGATCTTCTGTTCATCGGGGATTTGTGCATAGGCGTCTGAAAAGGTCTGTTGCGTTCCGACGGGGAGCCGCAAAGGATACTGCTCCATATATGGAGGGGTCAGTTCCGTTCTTAATTCCGGATTCAGCTCCTTGAGATCTTCATAACTAATCCCGGCGGCTTGAGCCATGACACGAAGATCAGCCGAACCCGGTACCGATACGGTGTCGTATTTAAGGGGTTCATGATAATCCAACGTAAACCCGTACTTTTCAGGATTCTTGGCAATGATCGTCGCGGCCATAAATTTCGGAACATACCCTTTCGTCTCGCGACGGATGTAGCGGGTGGATCGTAGATCCCAGAAGTCGTCCGCTTTTGCCCTGACCATGGCCCGTTCGATTTTTCTCTCACCGGCATTGTACCCGGCCATGGCCAAGGGCCAGGATCCGAACCGATCGTAAAGATCATTGAAATATCGGGCCGCCGCATAGGTCGATTTGATCGGATCGCGTCGTTCATCGATCCAGTTGTCGATTCGAAGACCGTACAATCGACCGGTTCCCTTAATGAACTGCCAAGGTCCCACGGCCCTTGAGCGGGAGTAGGCATAAGGGTTGAATCCGCTTTCAATCAGGGCCACAAACACCAGATCTTCCGGCAGACCGTGTTCTTTGAAAACTTCGCGCATAACCGGGATATATCGTCCAGAGCGCTCCAACCACAACGTAAACTTATCCCGGATTTCGGTCTGGAAATATTCAATATAATCCTCGACGCTTTCGTTACGGACAATCGGGACGTCGTATGTGGCTTCCTCCACTTCGGGATCCTTCGCCGTTTCATTCGAGGATCCATCCGCCGAATCATTTGCAGGTTCGCCATACGTTACATCTTGTGATCTTCCCTGTTTGGACGTTTCCTGAAGGACATTGGACGGATCGGTTTGGCCCGAAGTCAAGGGGAACTCCGTTTTAGAATCCGGAACTTCAGGCGCTGTGTCCTCAGCGATTAACGATTGGCCAATCGGATCCGCCGACGGGTCAACATCGGAATGACTGTTGTTCAGCACAACATCAGGGGGCGTACTGGATGGAGATTTAGGCGTGATATTTGTCGCATGCGTTTTTGTTTTTCCCGGAACTGGGGTTCCGGACCCATTTGATGTATGGGCGGATGGCTTTTGCAATGAGAGAGGCCCCTGTTTCTCATTCTTGTAAACGGTGCTGCAGGAAACAAGGATTAGCAGGCCAAGGAGCCAGAAAGACTGTTTAAAGGGCTTTCGGATCATGAATCGCCGTACCGCCTTTCTTTGAAGTCCGTGGGAATCCCGTTCGGGTGTCGCGCATCAACCGCTAAACCTTTAAAAATCGGCATATCCTACATGCTCTTTTGTCCGATGTCAAGAATTTTGCTCGTTTTATTTGCCAAATGCGTTATGGAACGGATATATAATCTAAATCATATCCGATTTTCATAGATTGTCAAATGGAAACAAAGGGTTTATCTATTTTGATTCCAGGTAGGATCGGAATATTTGATTCGGGTGAGCTGATGGGCTCGTTCCAGTTCAAGAGCGGTCAGACCGCCGGGTTTAAGCCGGACGCCGAGTGCCTTTTCAAATCCGCTTGCGATTTGATCTGAAACGGTTTCTGGATTGACCCGGGTTAGAAGCAGTCCATTAAGTCCGCCGATACGGTCCCGGCTCTCCGCGATCATGCCTTCCCGCCGGGCCTGATCCGGAAAACGGAAAAGTTTGTAAAAAACGAGCGGATCGAAGTCGAACAGGAGAGAGCCTTGCTGAAGCATTCCGTCTTTCCATCGGCGTTGCGCACTCCCGATGATTTTACGACCGTTACAGATTATTTCATACCAGGAGGCGGACATAAAACACACCGGGGAATGGCCCATCTCGCGAACGGGTGAACGGACGGATTCAGCCCGCAGGCCCAATTGACGAAGTCCCTCAATCAAACCGCGGCTAATCGCCGAATACGTTTCACGGATGGTGTTCGGCAGCTCCGGAACGTGAACTCCTGAGGCGACAGAATAGGTCAGATCGTTTCCATGAAGCACGGCCCTTCCCCCGGTAATCCGACGGATGACGGCTATCCTTTCAGTCTGACACGCCGCTTCATCAATATCCCGTCCGATCTTTTGAAAATAACCGATGGTTAATGCCGGGTGCTTCCATCGGTAGAGGCGAAGTGTGGGAGGAGTGAGTCCTTGGCGGCAGGACTCCGCGATCGCCTCATCGACCGCCATATTCCAATCGGCTTCGCCCGGACCTTCTTCGATGAGTCGCCACTCGCTCATGGACTTCTTCGGGTCGCTCGTTGTCCCGAACAATCTTGGACCAGGAGTTTTTTTAGACGGTTGAGGATATGGTTTTGATGGGTGCCCCGCCAATAGATCCTCCGACAAGTCGGACATTGGAAAAACCGTTTTTGCATACGATGCACATAGGGGGGAACCCGGGCGGCGGCCTCCTTTCGTGGGATGGAGTTCAAGGGCTCGTTGCACCGGAGGCATCGGGAAAGGACCTGTTTTCGGGGTGGCCGTCCGAACTCACGCACCACCTGTCGAACCTGGTTGGGCCAATGATCATCTTCAATAACGATGAAGCGGATTGAATTCCCCCATCGCCGCTGGGCCAAACGCCGATCTCGCGTCAGAATATCTCGACCCTCATTCTTTGCTCTGCGAACCAAGACTTGGTCTTCGATCCACCGTTCATACGTTACATCGAATCCGAGGACCCGGAGCCATTTCGCCAATTTCCCAAGCATGGCATCCGCAATCAGCCGATGCGTCCGTTTCATCTTATAGGGGCTCACGTCGCCCCCTCCACCGGCAAAGCCGGACGGAGGCTCCCCTTCTCGCTCGCTTTGTCCGCTGGGAAAATTCCCCCAGGCGACAGAAGCGATTTGGGATACCGGGTCCTCCGTCATTTCCGGATGATACCATCTTAATAATGTTTCCGGAGCGCGATTATTGTATAATACAACCTCATCGACTTCAAGGGGCGTTCATGAGGCTTTCAACGGAAGAAGTCGCGCGCTTTCTGACAAGTGCGTTTAGAGGATAAATTAATACGATTTGTGTCGGAAAAATGACTCGAGGATGGGTTTTTGCAACTTGACATGAGGGGATGGTTATGTTAGCGTAACCCCGTTTTAATGACGCCGATGACAGGTACACCCGAGGCACGTCTTCATTAAATAATTTAAGGAGAATGCTGTTATGCGAAAGCGTTATCTCTTGGCTCCCGGCCCCACGCCGGTTCCTCCCGAGATTCTTCTGGCCATGGCCCAACCCATATTGCATCACCGTGCCCCAGAATTCGCCGAGCTTTTGGGTCAAGTGAGGGAGAATTTAAAATGGCTATTCCAGACTCAACAAGACGTGATCACGCTGGTTTCAACCGGTACCGGCGGAATGGAAAGCGCCGTATCCAATTTCCTGTCGCCGGGCGATAAGGCGCTGGTGATCAATGGCGGAAAGTTTGGAGAGCGATGGCTTAAACTCTGTCAGGTGTACGGGGCCAAGGTAGAAGAGATCAAGGTCGAATGGGGATACGCGGTCGATCCACAGCAGGTGGCTCAAACATTGAAGAAAGACCCCGCCATTAAGGCGGTTTATGTTCAGGCGAGCGAATCTTCCACCGGTGTGGCCCATGATGTGAAGGCGCTGGGTCAAATCGTCAAGCCGCTTGTCGATACGATCCTGGTGGTAGATGCCGTCAGCGCAATGGGGGCGTTTGATCTTCAAACCGATTCATGGGGGCTGGATGTGGTGGTAACAGGTTCGCAGAAGGCCCTGATGTTGCCTCCGGGCCTCGCCTTTGTCAGTGTGAGTGAAAAGGCGTGGCGGATGAGCGAGAAAGCAAAGAACACCAAATTCTATTTTAACCTGAAAAAGGAACGGGACAGCCAGGCGAAAAACCAGACCGCTTATACGGCCGCGGTATCTCTGATGGTCGGATTGCATGAGGTGCTCAAACAACTCAAGGCGGAAGGTCTGGCGAATATCTTTGCACGCCACAAGCAGTTGGCCCATGCGACGCGGCAGGCCATGCTGGCGGCGGGTTTGACCCTATTCCCCAAGCAGTCGCCCAGCGATTCCCTGACGGCCGTCAATGCACCGGAGGGGGTGGACGGACAGGCGGTCTATAAAATCTTGCGTGAAAAATACGGAATCACGGCGGCCGGCGGCCAAGATCACCTCAAAGGGAAAATCTTCCGGATCGCCCATATGGGATATGCCGATCTCTTTGACGTGATTATTGCGGTATCGGCCGTCGAGATGGTGATGAAGGAGTTGGGTTACCCCGTCAAGATGGGTGAAGGGGTTCGAGCGGCCGAAGAGCTCTTGATGAAAAAGTAAAGGAACAAATCCACTCCAAGGGAGAATAAGTTGAAAGTACTAGTCAGCGATTCCCTTTCAGAAAAGGGCGTCGATATTATGAAACGGTCGGGATTGGAGGTAGACGTGAAGACCAAGCTCGGCCCGGACGAACTCCTAAAGGTGATTCCGGATTACGATGGATTGGTGGTTCGTAGCGCCACCAAGGTGACCGAAAAAGTGATAGAGGTCGCGAAGCGCCTCAAGGTCGTCGGCCGGGCCGGTTCCGGACTCGACAATGTCGATCTGTCGGCGGCCACGAAACGCGGCATCGTCGTCATGAATACTCCCGGAGGCAACACTGTGACGACGGCCGAACATACCATGGCCTTGATTTTTTCATTGGCTCGGATGACCCCGCAGGCCACGGCCTCGATCAAGGCCGGGAAGTGGGAAAAAAATAAATTCATGGGCATGGAGTTATACAACAAAATCCTTGGCATTATCGGCATCGGTCAGATCGGATCCTACGTGACCAGGTTGGCCCAAGGCGCCCAGATGCAAGTAATCGCTTATGATCCTTATCTCTCGGAAGAAAACGCGAAGAAAATGGGCGTGGAACTGGTCGATCTGAACGAGCTGTACCGTCGATCCGATATTATATCGGTGCATGTTCCTTTGACGGCCGAAACCAGGTCGCTTATCAATGCCGAGGCGATCGCAAAAATGAAGGACGGGGTTCGGATCATCAATTGCGCCCGGGGCGGCATCGTGAACGAGAAAGATCTGCATGAGGCGTTGGTGAAAGGAAAGGTGGCCGGTACGGCGATGGATGTGTTTGAGGAGGAGCCCGTGAATCCGAAGAACCCCCTCCTGGCTCTCGACAATGTCATCTGCACACCGCATATCGGTGCGGCGACGACCGAGGCGCAGGAGAACGTCGCCTTGGCGATCGCGGAACAGATCGCGGATTATCTGATCCGCGGCGTGGTTCGAGGTGCGGTGAATATTCCTTCCGTTCCGGTCGATCTCCTTCCAAAAATCCAGCCCTATCTGACCCTGGCAGAGAAGCTGGGTACGTTTCTCGCTCAGAGCCATGAGGGAGGTCTGGTACAGCTGTCCCTTGAATATCGCGGCGAGGTGGCTGCACTGACCACCCCCCCCATTACGGTGGCGGCTCTTAAAGGTTTGCTTACGCCGATCTTGGAAGAGCCCGTCAATTATGTGAACGCTCCCATCGTGGCCAGGGAGAGGGGTATCGAGATAAAAGAGATCAAGAGCGCTGAGGCCGGAGAGTTTACCAGTCTGGTTGTACTAACGGTTAAGGCCGGTTCAACACAAGCGACCGTGTCCGGTACACTTTATAATCGGAAAGATCCCAGGATTGTGGAGATCGACGGTCTGTCCCTGGAGGTTGTGCCGGAGGGCCATATGCTGTTAATGATCAACGATGACCAGCCCGGGGTTATTGGAAACATCGGACGTTTGTTAGGGGACAACCGAATCAATATCTCACGGATGCAATTGGGGCGCGAGCGGACCGGAGGAAAGGCCATTTCTGTCGTCGGCATTGATTCACCCGTGAGTCCCGACTTGCTTCGAAAGCTCAAGAAACTTCCCCATGTGCTGTCCGCCAAACTGATTGAACTGTAACCGGTTGGACGGGGTTGATGCCAACCCGGTTTAAGTCATGACCAAATTTCAAAACAGAAGTCGCCCGATGTTACCCAAGGGCATGGCGACCTTTCTCCCCGAAGCCGCCGTCCATAAACGGCATATCGAAGAGACGGTATTGTCCGTTTTCCTGTCATGGGGCTATCGCGAGGTTATTCCACCCATCTTTGAGTATCTGGACGTTATCACCGTCGGAATGGGCGAGGACTTGATCGAAAAGGGGTATAAATTCGTCGATCGGGGAAATGGCCGAATGATGCTTCTCCGTCCGGATATTACACCCCAAATCGCAAGAATTGCGGCCATGTTGATGTCTGATGTTCCCAAACCGCTCCGCCTGTGTTATCGCGCCAACGTGTTTCGTCACGAAGAAGAGCATGCCGGTCGGGCACGTGAACTCTTTCAGATCGGGGGAGAACTGATCGGATTGGGAGGTCCGGAAGCGGACGCGGAAGTGATCGCCGTCGCCATCGAGGCGTTACAGAAAATCGGCCTGAAGGAGTTTAAGATCGCCATCGGCCAAGTTGAATTCTTCCGAGGCTTGATGAACGGCATCGGTCTGTCTACGGATCTGCAGAAACAAATACATGCGGCCGTGATTCGGAAGGATCGGTCGAGATTGATCCAAATTTTAAAACAAGGGAACATACCGGAGAATAAGTCGCGTCAGGTTAAAACAGTCCTTTCTTTATTCGGGCAGGAAGAGGTGATCGAACAAGCCTGGAGTCTGAATACTTATTCGGCTTGCCGTTCGGCCTTGACTCGTTTGCGGGAGGTGTTCCGCATCCTTCTATCTGCCGGATGGAAGGACCATCTCTTGATCGATCTGTCTGACGTGCGTGGGTTTGACTATTACACCGGCATCATTTTCGAGGTGTTCGCCAAGGACTTGGGAGTGCCCTTGGGGCGCGGAGGACGCTACGATTCCCTGATCGGGAAATTCGGTGCTCCCTGTCCCTCAACGGGATTCGCGTTTGATGCGGAGCAACTTCAATGGGCCTGGCAGAAGTCCGTCGGGGTGGTCCCGGAGAGCGCGGTAGATATCCTTGTCCACGACACGCAGCGAGACATGATCCGTCTTTTTCGGTTGACACGAACCCTTCGGGAAAAAGGGTACCGAGTGATTCAGCATATTGAAAAGATGAGTGCCGACGAGGCCGTGTCTCGAGCCAGGCTGGCCGGCGCCAAACAACTTTTATTCCTGCTCAACGGCGAAAAAGCCGTCTTGATCGATTGCCGTACCGGGAGACAACAGAGCGGAAAGATTCAGGCCCTTCTTTCAAAATTAACATAAGTCCACCGGTTGGAGAAATATGTCTGTGATCGATTTTCCGTCTCGTAAAAGTCCTGAGGCCGAAACCCCGAGCAAACTTCCTCCTCAGAACATTGAAGCGGAGCAGGCGGTATTGGGGGCGATTCTCATTGATAATGCGTCGCTCAATAAAGCGCTCGAAATTATCCATCCGGATGATTTCTATCGCGAGGCGCACCGACGGATTTTCTCGGCCGTCCTTGATCTCAACGAGCGGAGCGAGGTCGTTGACCTGATCACACTGACCGATCATTTGCGAAAGAAAAATGAATTGGAAATGGTGGGGGGGGCCACCTATCTCTCGTTCCTTGTCAACAGCATTCCAACCGCGGCCAATATTCGGCAGCATTCTCGGATCATTCACGAGAAGGCGATCCTGCGAAACTTGATCTCGGTTGCAACGGACATCGTTGGACAGGGGTATGAGGACCAACGTCGCATCGAAGAACTTTTGGATTTTGCCGAGCGGAGCATCTTTGGAATCTCGGAGAAGAAATTGAAGCCCTCCTTTATTGCCGTGAAGGAAATCATCAAAGATAGTTTTGAAACCATTGAGCGGTTGTACGAAAAGAAAGAACGCGTGACGGGAGTGGCCACGGGCTATCGAGATCTGGACGAAATGACATCCGGTTTGCAGCCGTCCGATCTCATCGTGATCGCGGGCCGGCCTTCCATGGGAAAAACCGCTCTGGCGTTGGGCATCGCTCAGCATCTGGGGATCGAAAAGCGCGGGACCGCGGCGATCTTTAGCCTGGAAATGTCGAAGGAGCAATTGGTGATGCGGATGCTTTGTTCGGAGGCGCGAGTGGACGCCCATAAACTGCGATCCGGTTATCTGGGTCGTGCCGACTGGCCCAAGCTGACCACCGCTGCCGGAAGGATCGCCGAGGCGCGGATCTTTATTGATGACACGCCGGCGATCTCCGTCCTGGAGATGCGAGCCAAGGCCAGGCGCCTGAAAGCCGAACATGGGTTGGATCTCGTCATCGTAGATTACCTTCAACTCATGCGAGGACGCGGCGATGCCGATAATCGCGAACAGGAAATCTCCGAAATTTCTCGGTCGCTCAAGGCATTGGCCAAAGAACTTCAACTGCCGGTCGTTGCTATGTCCCAGTTATCGCGCGCCGTTGAGAACCGTTCCGATAAAAGGCCGATCCTGGCCGATTTGAGGGAATCCGGGGCCATTGAGCAGGATGCCGACATCGTCATCTTTATTTATCGGGACGAGGTCTACCACGCCACAGATGAAAATAAAGGCATTGCGGATATTA
>Ga0187773_10001057_pt1 | contig 11063 bp, 9 predicted proteins | sample 0216_BV02_MP05_1_FD_133133 | JGI IMG/M metagenome (GOLD analysis project Ga0187773, IMG submission 133133) | Tropical peat soil microbial communities from peatlands in Department of Meta, Colombia - 0216_BV02_MP05_10_MG | ecosystem: Environmental > Terrestrial > Soil > Wetlands > Peat | place...
CCCCCCGACCTCGTCGAAGGTCTTCTGCGTCTCAAGGTCCAACACGATCACATCGCCCATGACGGCTCCTTTCTCGGTTGGAGACCGATTTACTTCCCACCGGAAGGCTTCAGCGCGATTTTATGCGCGATGTACTTTCCGCCCTCCAAGGCATATTCGATCTCGACCGCCTCGCCGGGTTTGATGTCTCCGAGGCCTTTCTTTTCATTGCCGGAAGTGATCGAGGTGCCGTCCGTCACGACAAACTTGATCCGGCCTCCAGTCTCGGGATTTTTGACGACCACACTGTGCTCCGTGGCGTCGACCTTGACCACCTGCCCGGAATACGGGATATCGGCGCTTCGAGCCGGGGTTGCGATCATAAGGATTGCAAGAATCGCCGAGCCGGACAGAAACGCCGCGGCGGCTGCAAAAAAACGAGATCGGTTTTTCATGGCTGTCTCCTCCTGTCGGATGGGGGGATAGGGACATCATACCAAAGCGGCGCGAGCGGAGCAAGCGGTGTGATCTCTTGACCTCTGCAAAAGGGATCGCCGCGCCCTACACTTTTGGATCGAGCGCGATCAGGCCTTTCCGGATGGCGTGAATGGCGGCCTGCGTGCGGTCGTAGACGTGAAGTTTATGGAAGATGTTTCGGACATGATTTTTGACCGTCTTCTCGCTCAGCTCGAGTGCGTTGGCGATTTCCTTGTTCGTCTTTCCCTCCGCCACGAGCTTGAGCACCGTGATCTCGCGGTCGGTCAGGCCGTGTTCAAGCCGCCCGGGCTTTCGCCCCCGGCCCTCGGCCAGAAGCGAAAATTCGTTCAGGATCTTGCTGGCCACCGACGGATGGATCAGCGACTCCCCCTCGGCGATCGCCCGGATGGCCTTGACGATCTGGGCCGAATCGGCGTCCTTGAGCAGATAGCCGGTCGCACCCGCCTTGACCAGGTCAAAGATATACTCCTCCTCGGCATACATCGTTAGGACCACGACGCCGATATGGGGGTTTTCCCGTTTGATCTCGCGGGTGGCCTCGACGCCGTTCATCCGGGGCATGCTGATGTCCATCAAGACCACATCGGGAATCAACTGACGGGCCTTCTCGACCGCCTCGACGCCGTCTTTGGCGACGCCGACCACTTCGATGTCTTCCTTGGTGTTCAGGATCGCCGAGAGGCCTTCCCGAACCACCTGATGGTCATCGGCGATCAGCACTCTGATCTTGTTCACGTAGGAGCTGCTCCTTTCCCTCGAGCGGAACCCGAAGCACGATTTTCGTTCCCCGCCCGGGTTTGGTGTCGATGACGGCCGTCCCGCCCAACAACCGGGCGCGTTCCATGATCCCTTTCAGCCCGAACGAGGCCCATTTTTCCGGATGCGACGAGACCGCCTCCAGATCGAAGCCTCGGCCGTTGTCCGAAAGCGTCGTCCGGAGATCCGACGGGCCGATGGTCAGATCCACGCCGATCCGCGTCGCCATCGCATGCCGCTGGACGTTCGACAGCGCCTCTTGAATAATCCGAAACAGAAACATCTTGACCCGGGGCGGGATGCGATGTTCATCGCCGCGGACCTTGAATTCGGTCCCGATCTGATACTGTTTGGAATAGGTCTTCAGATAATTTCGAATGGCCGGGAGGAGCTCCATACGGTCGAAATGCAACGGCCGGAGATTGAAGACCACCTGACGCGCCTCTTCGATGGCGGCCTTCAAAAGGTCCCGCGTTTCCAGGATCAACGCCCGGCATTTCGTGGGGTCCTTTTCCATCAGCTCGCTGCAGAGATCCAGCTTGTAATTGAGTCCGACCAGCGTCTGAACCAATCCGTCATGGATATCCAGCGCGATCCGGGTCCGTTCTTCCGTAATGGCATGCTGAATCTCCCGCAGGTACAATCCGTACAGGGCCTGGTATTCCCGAAGGTGTTTCTCGATCTCCTCCTTGTCTTTGATGCGGGCCTCGATCAACTGCCACATGAACTTGGCGGTGGGCCCTCCGATTACGGCCACATCGGTGCGCGGGAGTTCCCGAAGGCTTCGTTCCACCTTCGGGTTGCCCGTCACGTCGATCAGGAGATCCACCTTTTTCAAGCGAAGCAGTCGCTGGTAGTCTCGGGTCGTGGGAATCGACAGGCGCTTCGCGAGCTGGATTCCGGGCGCGCGGGGTTTTCGATCCGCCACCCCAACGATTTTCACCAACGGGTCGGGATGGAAGATCTCGATGAGGGAGGTCCCGCCCCGTCCGGCTCCGATGATGGCGACACGGGTTTTGTTCATGGAACAGGCTGCTGAAAAAGTCCGTCTGCGGCGTTCTCGGCCCCTCCGGAATCCTCACGTACTTTCATAGTACGCTCCGGTTCCCTCGGGGCCTGCGGTCTTGCATCCGGAGCTTTTTGATCAGCCTGCGCATCGAACGATTTTTTCAACATACCGCCGGCCCGCGGAAGGATGTTTATACCGACGGTTTGGTGGAGGTTCCGCCTTCTTTGACTGTGAGAGGACGGCCGGCTCGTTCGGCGGCGTTGTTCGGATCCCGGTCCAGAAGCCCTTTCAGCTCTGACATGAACTGGTTCAAATCCTTGAACTCCCGGTAGACCGAGGCGAAGCGCACATACGCCACCTGGTCCAGATGGTACAGTTCGGCCATCACCGCTTCGCCGATGGCCCGGCTGGAAATTTCGGTCGCTCCGTTTTCCTGCAATTTTTTCTCGATGCGCGTGGCCACGGCATCCAGTGTATCGACGCTGATCGGCCGTTTCTCGCAGGCCTTTTTCAGGCCGGCGAGGATCTTTTGTCGGTCGAGATGCTCCCGACGGCCGTCCTTTTTGATCACCATCGGCGACATCTCCTCCACGCGCTCATACGTCGTGAAGCGTCGATCGCACTTCAGGCATTCCCGCCGGCGTCGTATGACGGCGCCCTCCTGGCTCAGCCGGGAATCGACCACCTTGTTGTCGAGTGATTCACAATGGGGACATTGCATCGTCTTTTATCACCCCTTGAACGGGAATTTTTTACAAAGCGCCTTCATCCGCTTGCGCGTCTCGCGGATCACGGCCTCGTCGTTCGGCTTGGCCGTCACGCGATCGATCGCCTCCGCGATGATCTCCATTTCGCGTTCTTTCATCCCGCGCGTGGTAACGCACGGACTCCCGAGACGGATCCCGCTGGCCACCGCCGGAGGTTTTTCATCGAAGGGGATGGCGTTTTTATTGACCGTGATTCCGGCACGATCCAATGCCGCCTCGGCTTCTTTCCCGGTCACATTCCGATTCGACAGATCCACCAGCATCAGATGGTTGTCCGTGCCTCCTGAGACGAGGCGGAAGCCGCGCTTGAGCAGTCCCTCGGCCAGCGCCTGCGCATTGGCCACGATCTGCCGTTGATAAACCTTGAACTCCGGCTTCAACGCTTCTTTAAAGGCTACGGCCTTCGCCGCGATGACATGCATCAGCGGCCCGCCTTGGAGGCCCGGGAAGACGGCTTTGTCGATCGCCTTCGCGTATTCGGCTTTGCACATCACCATCCCGCCCCGCGGTCCCCGCAAGGTCTTCTGGGTTGTTGTTGTGACGAATTCCGCATACGGAACCGGGCTGGGATGCAGCCCGGCCGCTACTAAACCGGCGATATGGGCGATGTCGGCCATCAGAAGGGCGCCGCTTCGATCCGCGATTTCCCGAAGACGCTTGAAGTCAAAAATCCGGGGATACGCGCTGGCCCCGGTCACGATGATCCGCGGTCGGTGTTCCTCGGCCAGGCGGGCGACCTCGTCGTAATCGATCCGGCCGGTCTCGCGGCGCACCCCGTAGAAGACCGGTCGATATAAACTGCCGGAAAAGTTCACCGGATGCCCGTGCGAGAGATGGCCGCCATGGGCCAGGCTCATCGAGAGGATCACATCGCCCGGTTTAAGCACGGCCAGGTAGACCGCCATGTTGGCCTGCGTTCCCGAATGGGGCTGAACGTTGACATGGTCGACGCCGAATAGCGCTTTGGCCCGGGCGATCGCCAACGACTCGGCCACATCCACGAACTCGCACCCACCGTAATACCGTTTTCCGGGAAGACCTTCGGCATACTTGTTCGTCAGAAGGCTTCCCTGCGCCTCCAGCACCGCTTTGCTGGCATAGTTCTCGGAGGCGATCAGGATGATCTGATCCCGTTCCCGCTTTTTTTCACCCTCAATCGCGGCATAGATTTCGGGATCGGTTTTTTTTAATTCAGTCACGGCCGTTCACCTTTCGAATTCATAGGGGCTCGCTGGGTATTACCCTTACTTTATTGGCTCCCGCACGCCCTTCTTTTCGATCTCATCGATCTTGGCCAATCGCCGGGCATGTCGTCCGCCATCAAAACCGGTCGTCAGCCAGATCCGAACGATCTCCAGCGCCGTCTTCTCTTCCAAGACGCGTTGTCCCAAGACAAGAATGTTGGCATCATTGTGCAGCCGGCTGACCTTCGCCGTAAACGGGTCGAAGCAGAGGGCCGCCCGGACCCCGGGAAACTTGTTGGCCACAATCGACATCCCGATTCCCGTTCCGCAGATCAGAATCCCTCGCGGGACCTGACCCTCGGACACCGCCTGCGCCACGGGAACGCCGTAGTCGGGGTAGTCGACCGAGTCATGGTTATGCGTCCCCAGATCGGAGACGGCCAGGCCTTGGTCCTGGAGAAAATGGATGATCTTTCCCTTCAAGTCCACGCCCGCATGATCGCTGGCAATGGCAATGTCGGTCTTGTCGTTCATGAAAGACCCTCGTATTAAGGGTGTTTCATCATAGCCTACCGGTGGAGTTCTGTCAAGGCAAGGAACGACGGAAACGGGCTTAGATTTAGACCCCGCCAGACTCTTTTCGTCGCTCGCCGAGCCGGCGATCATGCTCTTGAGGATTGACGGGAATGACGACGGTAAATGCCGCGCCTTTCCCGGGTTGGGATTGAACGTCGATGTAGCCGCGGTGGCCCTCGATGATCTGATGACAGGTCAACAGGCCCAGGCCGCTGCCCTCGTGGTGCTTGGTTGTGAAGAAGGGGTCAAAGAGTTTCGGGAGATGTTCTTCTGCAATTCCGGACCCTGTGTCGATGACGGACACCTCCAGCGCCACTCCATTGTTTCCATGGGTCAACCGGCGGCTGCGGACCGTAATCGTTCCATCTTCCGTGGCCTGGATCGCATTGAGGAGCAGATTCATGAAGACCTGTTTCATTCGTTCCTGGTCCATCCAGCCGGTCGGAAGTTCGGAATCAAAATCCTTCTTAAAAGCATTCATCTTTTTTTTGGCTTCCGGAGTTAATAACGCAATCATATCCTCCAAAAGCTCATTCACGTGAGTTTCCTGGAAATGGTACTCGTCCTGCCCCGTAAACCGGGAATATCGGAGCATCCGCGTGATGAGATGGTGAATGCGATCCAGTTCCTCGCAGACCCTTCGGTAGAACTGCTCCCAATATTCCTTATCCTGGGAACCCTCCTTGTACTTCTGGGGAAGCATCTGAAGAAACGCGCTTACCGCAGTCAACGGGTTGTTGATCTCGTGGGCCATTCCGGCCGCCAGGGTGCCGACGGCGGACAACCGATTGGCCCGGGCCATGCGCTTTGCGGTCTCGACTTTTTCGGCCTCGAGCCGCTCCCGTTCTTGAATCAGGTAGAACGTCTCGATCCCCTGGCGGATGGCGTTCCGCAGATCATCTTCGTTGTACGGCTTGGTAAGGTAACGGTAAACGTTTCCCTGATTGATCGCCTCGATCACGACGTCCATATCGGAATAGGCCGTCATCAACATGCGGACGGTATCGGGGTGCTCCTCCTTCACCCGCTTCAACAGCTCGACGCCGCTCAACCGCGGCATCCGTTGATCCGTCAAGACGACGGCGATTTCATTTTCTCGCAGGATTCGCATCGCTTCTTCGCCGTTCTGCGCCGTATGAATGGCAAAATCCTCTTTGAACTGGAGGCGGAACGTCTCCAACGCAAGCGGCTCGTCATCGACATAAAGGACCGGGTAACGACGGTAGTCCTCGGCCTGGAGCAGCGGCTTCATCGCGCACGCCCCTTTTCGGAAACGGGTTCCGGAGAAATTTTCTCGGCGGGCCGGTCCGGCGACCGAGGTTTCGGCAGTGTGATCACAAACTCGGCGCCATTCCCTTCGTCACTGCTGACGGTGATCTTTCCCCCATGGTTTTCGATGATCCGGTAACTGACCGAAAGGCCGAGGCCGGTGCCTTGGCCGACCTCTTTGGTGGTAAAGAACGGCTCGAAGATCCGACCCAGATGCTCCTTCCGGATGCCCTTGCCGCTGTCGCGGACGGAGATATGAACCCGGTCCCCGTCCTCCCAGGAGCGTATCCAGATCTCCCCCTTTTCCGGAATGGCATGGATCGCATTTTGGAAAAGATTCATGAAGACCTGGTTGATCTGTCCGGGAATGATCTCGACCGGCTCTCGGATGCCGTAATCCCGGTGCAGCGTAATCCGCTCGGCGATCTCGTGTTGGATCAACTTAATCGTGGCTTCCAACCCTTCTTGAATGTCGACCCGCTTGGTGTGTTGCTCGTCTTTTCGGGCAAAGGTCTTCAAATCGGTCACGATCCCCTCGGTGCGGTCCAGTCCGGCCTTGACGATATTAAGGGATTGCTCGATGTCCTGAAGGAGTTTGTTGAACTGGACGAGCACCTGCCGCGTTTCCGGCCGATTTTCCAGCGCCTCGCGCACCTGACCGAGGTAGCGTCGGAGATTGGAAAGGCTGCCCTTCGCGAAACTCACGGGATTGTTCACTTCATGCGCGATTCCGGCGACCAGCAGACCGAGGGCCGCCATCTTTTCGGAATGAACCAGTTGGGTCTGTGTTTCTTGAAGCATCTTTAAGGTCCGCTCCAGCTCTTCGCTCCGATTCTGGATCTCGCGCTCCAAGCGACGAAGCTGGATCAGGGACCGAATCTTCGCCTTCAACTCCTGCGCATTGAACGGCTTGGTCAGATAATCGTCGGCGCCGTATTCCAGGCCCGAGATTTTCTCGGAAAGCTCGGCCTTGGCGGTCAGCAGTATCACGGGGATATGCTTCGTATGCGGATCGGTTTTAATTTCACGACAGACCTGGTAGCCGTCTTTCCCCGGCATCATCACGTCCGAAATGATCAGATCCGGACGGTGCTGGGTGGCCATCGCGACGCCTTCAATCCCATCCCGGGCCTGGATCAGCTTGAAATCGTCCTGGAGCTGGAAGGCGATGAAGGTTCGCATATCCGCGTTGTCTTCGATCAGCAGGACCGTGTGTTCCAACGGGGCCGACGGGAGTGGGAGGGACGCTTGAATCGGCACGGTCTCCTTCAGAACATCCGCGGCGGAATATTCCGCGGCCGAACGAAGGGCCCGCGTCCAATCTTCCGTCCATCGGCGCTCATCTCCCCGCCGTTCTCTTCCCCGGCGCGGGGCCGTGCGGCGATCCTCGTGTTTCGTGCCCGTCTGGGGAAGTTTAAGGTCCAACGGCAGTTCGAAGGTCATCACGGTCCCCCGGCCCGGCTCGCTGTCGGCCCAAATCCGGCCGTGGTGGAGTTCAACCAGCTCCTTCGCCAACGCGAGGCCGATCCCGGTGCCTTCGTATTTCCGACTGGCAGAGGCGTCCACCTGGGAAAACCGTTCGAAGATCTTCTCCTTGTACTCTTTTGGAAATCCGATGCCCGTGTCGGCGACGGAGATCCGGACACGGTCGGGGTAACCGTCGCCCGGACTCGAAGGCGCTTTCCCGCATCGGACGGTCACCGAGCCGCGGGAATCCGTAAATTTAATCGAATTGAAAATCAGATTGAGAAGCACCCGCTCGACTTTTTCTCGGTCGCAGACCACCTCCGGTAAAAGTTCGCCGTCAATGAACGACAAATGAATCTGCTTCTTTTCGGCCATCGGCGTTACCGAAGTCACGAGGCCCCGGATGAAATGGGCCAACTGGATCGGCTCCAGGTTAAGCGTCATCTTACCGGCGTCGATTTTGGCCAGGTCCAAAAGGTTGTTGATCATCTTGAGCAGCCGGAGGGCGTTCTGATGCATGATCTGGATATGGCCTTGCTGCGTCTTGGAGATCATCCCCAGCTCCCCCTTGAGGATGGACTCCAGCGGCGCCAACACCAGCGTCAACGGCGTCCGAAGCTCGTGCGAGATGTTCGCGAAGAACTGCGTCTTGATCGCGTCCAGCTCTTTGAGCTTGGCGTATCCTCGCTCGACCTCAGACTTAGCCAATTCTAACTGCTTGCGTGATAGGAATTCCCTCCAACGTAGAGACGAGGCAAAGTAACTGCTAGTTAAAGCAATGATAATTGTATCAATAATGAAAATATTATTATTAACAAAGACTTTTACATCGCGAATCTCATCGAAAAGGAGTATCGGCACTAAATAAAAGCTGTAGATCAATGCACTTGCGAGCAAGGTTTCTTTAAGACTCCAGGCAAACAGCATACTAATAACTAGGATGATCAAGTTCAAGCCAGCATAATACGGGGTTTCGTAGCCGAGGTGTCGTATCATTAAGCCAATGCTGAAACCAACTGTCGACGTGCCAAATATCCCCAGTTGTATCGGCCATTTCATACCCAATGGAGAATAGGTAATGGCCAGTAAGGCTGCTAAAACAAAAGTACAAATAATACGTATGTATAAAAATGTCTCTAAAAACTCCGGGTTCATAAAATAATCAAGCATACTCATTGCCGGCATCAGAGTTATGCCTATCACACACCCAATTTGAAGCCTTTGTAAATTAAGTGTGTGTAAATATCTTGTATAATCTTCCTGTATAGATCTCATCGTTGAACAATGAGGAAATTGTCTATCCCAGTTGGTTCTGTTTCACAATGGATTTTTGGTCCTTCACCGATCGCCTCACGCGCTACCCTAAGTAGATCTGCTTGCGTCCTGTAAAATTTAAACCACTCTGCGCCATATGCTAAAAACCATTTAAAGTGATAGTTTGGATCATAGTTTCCAATTATCAGCAGACCATTCGGACTCAAAAGTTTATATAGTGTCGAGATTGCCTTTATAGATACTCTGTCGCTTAAATAGTCGAATAACCCTACAGAATATATTAGATCCTGGGATTCCAATTCATTTACTTTCACGCTTTCTTTTATGAGTTCATGCAGTGGGAGGTAATAGATATTAATTCTCGTATTCCTCCCGGCATGAGCCTTTGCCTCTAAAACTTTATCCTGACAGTAATAAAGTGCTTCCGGTTCAATGTCAACCAGGGTAATTTCAGTTTGGTCACTGCTCTCATTATTTTTTATAAATTCAACGATCTCCTGGGCAGGACCGCATGCTACACTCATAATACGTGCCCCTTTTTGCCCATGCATCTTTTTCTCTACTATTCGATTAATCTTTTCTAGTAGAAAAGGGAGCCTGTTTCGGATTGCCTGTGAAGGCGGAATATGATTGCAAAAATATTTATTTAACAACTTGGCAAACCAGGTTTCTCCTTCATATGGAGCCCGATAAATCATATGCATCATTTCATAATCGCCTGCGTAACCTAAGGGTTTAAGGTAGCTCCTTTTTGCAAATGGAGATAGCCAGATTAACCCTCCAAGCTGTTTTTGGAAATACTCCCTATGATAAGTGTGCTGCTCTTCATCCAAATTTTGCACAAGTTCATCAAATTCTATTATCAACCGATCAAGGCAATTGAATACAGGCTGTTCAAATCGCAACAACACGGTTTTCTCGATCTTCTCTCTATGGATCAGACCTTCATTGCGCGCCTTTTGTTCTTCTAGATCCAACCGTGCTTTAACCTCTTCTAAAAAAAATCTCATATCAGCCACTATGGCTTTAACGGAATGATTAACTCTTTCGATGTTTAATAGAGTTGGTGCCCACTCGGTTAAGGCAGTGCTTTTGCCTTCAAATTCCTGATCGATAATTTTTTGTACATCTATGCTTTTATGCGTTAAAGAAACGCCAACAATTGTCTTTCCATTTATCTCTCGAAGATTTGCAATAGTTGCTTTTCCATCATAGACAGTTTCCCCGCCGATTATTACTTGAAATTGATCGAGCATTTCGCTTAGTTTTAAATAGCCTGTAGGTGTTTTTTCGGATTTATAGAGTTCAAACGCAAGTCCGTAGGTTGATATATTTTTCAGTGTCCCGGAATATTGCTGACCATTATGACCTTTAAATTTAATAATTCTATTTTGATGATTCAATCCGATAAGATCAAACCGATATGGTCGAACCGCTGGCGTAAGCGCTTTCCTCCCCAAGGCCAACCTTTTGTTTGTACCATCAGTAAATTTTATGCCAATTTTAAAAGATCCATCTTCAAGCGTCGGTATGGCATACATGACTTCAGCAGATGGCTTTTCTACCTTCGTGTCGCTGTAGCAAATGACGAGATTTTTGATAGTAGTACCTGGAAGCAAAAATCCTTCCTCCCTAGCCATCTTGAAGGCCAATCCTTTTTCACTGAGATCTGTGACTTCTTTGACGATTTTTACACCTTTTGGGAACGGAAGGGGAATTGTCACTGACGTTTTTTGAGACTGCGCCGTATCTTTACGTATCTCATGACGTTTATCTCGTTTTTTATTTTTCCTATTTGGTATATTCTGGACCTCAGCTTTTTTCTTTGATTCGTGTCGTTTCTCTTTATTTAAATCGATATCCATAGGTGTGGCTTACGCTCCTTTTTATAAACGAGATTCCATTAATGTCGAGATCGCCGCTTGGTTGCCATATAGGCGCTGGGGTAAGGATATTTTTCGGATGGTGCCGTGTCCTCTGCGTGAGGCGGCGATCCGATCCTCGTCAGAGCATCAGGAAAAAAAGGGGGAGTAATTTTAATAAAAACTGGTGGAGGCGGCGGGAGTTGAACCCGCGTCCGAAGAACTTCAGCCCCAGGTGACTACATGCATAGTGGCTGTTTGAGATTCGCCACCCCTCGGGTACAGCAACAAACCTGAGGAGCCGCTATTCCAGTTGGTCTCATCCCGCGGGCCTGGACCACCCGCGGAACCAGTCTGCTATCGTGACATCCGGTCTAATCGCACAGACGACAATTAGATGGACGCGCCGCTATTAAGCAGC
>Ga0187773_10001058_pt1 | contig 11048 bp, 13 predicted proteins | sample 0216_BV02_MP05_1_FD_133133 | JGI IMG/M metagenome (GOLD analysis project Ga0187773, IMG submission 133133) | Tropical peat soil microbial communities from peatlands in Department of Meta, Colombia - 0216_BV02_MP05_10_MG | ecosystem: Environmental > Terrestrial > Soil > Wetlands > Peat | place...
ATGGACGACGTCATCTTTGAAGAATTCAAGGGAACGGGAAATATGGAAGTCCATCTCGACCGGAAGCTGGCCGACAAGCGCGTGTTCCCCTCAATCGACATCAATCAGTCCGGAACGCGCAAAGAAGAACTGCTGGTGGATAAGGACGACCTGAACAAGATGTGGATTCTGCGGAAGGTTTTAAGCCCCCTCTCGACCGTAGAGAGCATGGAATTCCTGATCGATAAGATCAAGAACACCAAAACCAACAAAGAGTTCCTGGAATCCATGAACAAGTAGCCTCCTCGTCCCCCCGCCTCGAAACGATCGGAAAAAGCCCTTTTCGATTGTCGATCAAAGAATTTTGAAACAGGCTCTTTTCACAAGAAATGAAAAATGTTATAATGCCATGTTCAATTCAATCCCCGTGCGAGTAACATCGAAACGATCAAGGAGGATCAAATGAAAGAAGGGATTCATCCGGCGTATCAACCGACCAACATCACCTGCGCCTGCGGAAACGTCATTAAAACCCGCTCGACCCGGGAGGACATCCATGTGGAGATCTGTTCCGCCTGCCATCCCTTTTTTACAGGGACGCAGAAGCTGATCGACACGGAAGGCCGAGTTGAACGGTTCCGGAAAAAGTACAAGAAGCAATAAGTTTTGACTACTATGACAACCAACGATCAGATTTTCATCCAAAAACTTGAGATGATCCAGGATAAATTCGACGGATTGACTCAGGCTCTGAGCGATCCTAAAATTATCGCGGATCAGGCCCAATTTCAACGTCTGGCCAAGGAGCGCGCCGATCTCGAGGAGGTCGTGGAGCATTACCGGCAGTTCAAGACCGTTCTCAAAGAGATCGATGCCACGGAAGAAATGCTTCGAGACGCTCGAGCGGAAGCCGGCCTGAGGGAAATGGCGGAGCACGAGCGCCAGGAACTTTCGACGCGCAAGGATCGGCTGGAGCAGCAGCTCAAGCGGCTGTTGCTGCCCAGAGATCCCCGCGATGACAAAAACACCATTCTTGAGATCCGGGCTGGCACGGGCGGCGATGAAGCCGCTCTTTTTGCGGCCGAACTTTTCCGGATGTATACGCGGTATTCCGAAAATCACCGGTGGCATGTCGAGATCATCAGTTCCAGTCCAACCGGGATCGGGGGCTTAAAAGAGGTCATCGCGGCCATCGAAGGAAAGGGCGCCTACCGCCATTTGAAATTTGAAAGCGGTGTCCATCGCGTTCAGCGGGTCCCCGTCACCGAGGCCGGAGGCCGCATCCATACCTCGGCCGTCACTGTGGCGGTCCTCCCGGAAGCGGAAGAAGTGGACATCACGATCGATCCTAGCGATCTTCGGATCGATACGTTCTGCGCCTCCGGGCCCGGAGGCCAGGGCGTCAACACAACCCATTCGGCCGTCCGGATCACACACGTCCCTACTGGAACGGTCGTGAGCTGTCAGGACGAACGATCCCAACTCAAGAACAGAACCAAGGCCATGCGCGTGCTTCGCGCGCGGCTCTTGGAAGTCGAACAGAACCGGCAGGAGGCCGAAATGGCCAAGGCGCGGAAATCCCAGGTGGGCACGGGGGATCGGAGCGAAAAAATACGCACGTACAATTTTCCCCAAAACCGGGTCACCGATCACCGGATCGGATTGACATTGCACCGCCTGACCCAGGTTCTCGAAGGGGATCTGGACGAGTTGTTTGACGCCCTGATCGCGGCCGACCAGGCCGACCGGCTCAACACCGTTATGGCCTCCTGATCTGACCCACGGGATGAGAACAGACGAACATGAACATGGCTGCCACGCGAGGGCTTCAGGACTGGCTTCTAACCGCGACCCGCACGCTGACCGAAGCCGGAATTCCGGACGGCCGACGGGAGGCCGAAACGCTGATCGCCCATATTCTAAACCGGCCCCGCTTGGACCTCTACCGTGCGGATGACCTCGCTCTCAATCCCGGTCAAAAAGAAGCGTTTGCCGGTCTGATTCGAAGACGGGCGAGTCGTGAACCCCTCCAGTATATCCTCGGCCTACAGGAATTCTGGGGGCTGGAATTCCGGGTCACCACGGACACATTGATTCCCCGGCCCGAGACGGAATTGTTGATCGAGGCCGTTCTGGAGCGGTTGGGTGGGCCTGCACCGCCCATCACGCTGGTGGATCTCTGCACCGGCTCGGGCTGTCTGGCCGTCACGCTGGGCACAATTTATCCGACGTCTCGAATCCTCGCGACCGATCGTTCGCCCGCCGCACTTGAGGTCGCGCGCTCGAACGCTTTACGGCATGGGACGGCCGGACGGATCGAATTTCTGGAAGGAGACCTGCTCGAGCCCTTGGCTTCGATGAGCTTACACCATCGGATCGATGTCATAACGGCCAATCCTCCTTACGTGCCGACCGGGGAACTGGACCGACTTCAGCCGGAGGTGAGGTTCCATGAACCCCGGCTTGCACTGGACGGCGGAAGCGAAGGGTTGGATTACTACCGTCGGATTTTGCCCGATGCCCTGGAGTTTCTTCGCCCCGGTGGCCACCTTTTTCTCGAAGTCGGAATCCGGCAGGCGATCCCCGTCCGCGACATGGCCGAGCAGATGGGCTGGCGGATTGATCAGATAAAAAAAGATCTGTCGGGCATCGATCGGGTGATTGTTCTGACAACACCATGAATCACGTAGATGCCCTCGGCTGTGCACGCGGGTCTTCAAATCAGCGAGCAAAGCGCGCGAGAGGCGGGGTGGGGTGGGCTCCCATGCACTGCATGGGATGGGGGATGGGGCGACGCGAGCCCCTATAATCGATGGATAAAATTTTAATCAAAGGGGGTAAACCGCTCAAAGGCGAGGTGGAGGTGAGCGGGTCCAAGAACGCCGCGCTGCCCATCCTCGTGGCGACCCTTCTGAATCGAGGAGAACACCGCGTTCAGAATATTCCAAAGCTGATGGACGTGGCGACGATCAAACGCCTGTTGAATCATCTCGGCGCGGTGATCGACGACGACGGCCGGGGGGAGTGGACGGTTCGAATGCCGGCGCTGGCCCGTCCTGAAGCTCCGTATGAACTGGTCAAAACGATGCGCGCCTCGGTCCTGGTCTTGGGTCCGCTGGCCGCGCGCTTCGGTGAGGCCCGGGTTTCACTTCCGGGAGGCTGCGCGATCGGAGCCCGGCCGATCAACCTTCATTTGATGGGGTTGGAAAAAATGGGGGCCGAGATCCAGATTGAGCACGGCTACGTCTCGGTCAAGGCCCGACGTCTTAAGGGCGCCCGGATCTACCTGGATCTGGCCTCGGTGACCGGCACGGAGAATCTCATAATGGCCGCCACCCTTGCCGACGGCGTCACGGTGATCGAGAATGCCGCCCGCGAGCCGGAGGTGGTTGATCTGGCCCATTTCCTGATCCGGTGCGGCGCGAAGATCCAGGGAGCCGGCACGGACGTCATCACGATCGCCGGAGTCGAATCGTTGAACGCCTCCTGCACGTACCGCATCATGGCAGACCGCATCGAGGCCGGAACATACCTGACGGCCGCCGCCATCACGGGAGGAGATATTTTCGTCCGTGGCTGCGATCCACGGTATCTGGACGCCGTGTTGCAGAAACTTCGTGAAGCGGGCGTCGAAATCCATGAGGAAGCGGAAGGCACCCGGGCCATTTCAAAGGGACGGATCGGTGCGGTGGACATCAAGACACTCCCCTATCCGGGTTTCCCGACGGACATGCAGGCCCAGATGATGGCCCTGATGGCGCTCTCCGACGGTCTGAGCGTAATCAACGAGACGGTCTTCGAGAACCGGTTTACCCACGTGGCGGAGTTGAGACGGATGGGGGCCGATATCAACGTCCAGGGAAATAATGCGATCATCAAAGGAACCCGCCGCTTGAGCGGGGCCCCCGTGATGGCCTCGGATCTCCGGGCCAGCGCTTGCTTGGTTCTTGCGGGGCTGGCCGCGGAAGGCGAGACCGAGATCTCGCGCGTCTATCATCTGGACAGGGGCTACGAACGGATCGAGCAGAAATTTTCAAACCTCGGGGGGGAGATCACCCGGATTAACCAAACATCATGAAAGACATTGTTACTATTGCACTACCGAAAGGACGCCTTCTCAATCCGTCCATCGCCCTATTCAGGAAGAACGGACTCCTTCCGCGGGGGCTGAAGGCCGACAGCCGAAAGCTCCTGTTCGAAAACGCCCCGCACCGGATCCGCATGGTGATCGTGCGTGCGGTGGATGTGCCCACCTACGTGGAGTACGGGGCGGCCGATATGGGCATTGCGGGCAAAGATGTCCTTTTGGAACAGGAACCCGACGTGTACGAACCGCTCGATCTTCGCTTCGGGGCCTGCCGGATCGTGGTGGCCGGACCCCGAACGGCGGCCGTGACGCCCAGCTGGTCTTCGGCCAAACTGAAGATCGCGACGAAATACCCCAAGATCGCCGAACGGTATTTCAATGAAAAGGGATTGCCGGTCGAGATCATCCGGCTGTCCGGGGCGGTCGAGCTCGCCCCATTGGTGGGACTGTCGGAACAAATCGTGGATCTGATCACGACCGGAACGACCCTGCGCGAAAACCATCTCGAAGAACAGGCGGTCATCGCGGAGTCGACCGCCCGATTGATCGTGAACCGGGCCAGCCTTAAAACAAAAACCAAGACAATCACGGATCTGATCCAACGATTGGAAAAAGCGATCGGCGAGACGACCGAATGAAGCTGATCCGGATCAACACAAAAACACCGACCCGGACGTGGCTGGCCGGTCTGCGGCGGACCGCTTCGGCCTCGGCGGGGATTGAGAAAACGGTCCGGACGATCCTGCAGGCGGTCCAACGGCAAGGAGACGCCGCCGTTCTCCGCTATTCGCGTGAATTCGATCAGGTCCGTCTCACGACCGACCGGATTCGAATCCGCCCGGACCGGATCAAGGAGGCTTACCGCCAGGTGGCCCCCGAGGCCGTGGAGTCGCTTCGATTTGCCGCCGACCGGATTCGTTCGTTTCACGAACGACAAAGGCCGAAGAGCTGGAACTATGAAGAACAGCATATCACCCTAGGACAATTGGTGCACCCGCTGGACCGGGTCGGAATATACGTCCCCGGGGGGAAAGCGGCCTATCCCTCTTCCGTCCTGATGAATACCATTCCGGCCAAAGTGGCCGGCGTGCCGGAAGTCGTGATGTGCACGCCGATCCCTCGAGGTGAGATGAACCCTCACCTGCTTGTGGCAGCCGACCTAGCCGGCGTCGATGAGATCTACACGGTCGGCGGCGCGCAGGCGATCGGTGCGATGGCCTACGGGACCAAGACCATCGCCAGGGTGGACAAGATCGTCGGACCTGGAAACATTTACGTCGCCACGGCCAAACGGCTGGTCTTCGGTTTGGTGGACATCGATATGATAGCCGGACCCAGCGAGATCGTCGTGATCGCGGACGACACGGCCGATCCCCGCTTTGTGGCGGCGGATCTGCTGTCCCAGGCCGAACATGACGAGCTTGCGATCTCGATCCTGATCACCCCCAGCGACACGCTGATCCGAAAAGTCCGGATTCGAATGAAAGAACAAATCGAGCGACTGCCGCGAAAAGAAATCATTGTCCGATCGCTCCGTCGCTCGGGAAAAATCTTCAGGGTAAGAGACCTGGTACAAGCGGTGATGATGGCCAATGCCATCGCACCGGAGCATCTCGAATTGGCCGTGGACCTACCGGACCGCCTGCTGCCGATGGTCAAACACGCCGGGGCCGTCTTTCTTGGTCACTACACGACCGAGTCCCTGGGCGATTACGTCGCGGGCCCAAACCATGTCCTGCCGACGGGCGGAACGGCCCGCTTCTCATCGCCGCTGTCGGTGGACGACTTCGTGAAGAAAACCAGCCTCCTGGCGTTCAGCCGCGAAGGCCTGTCGCGGGTCAAGGATGCGGCCGTTCGAATCGCGGAGATGGAGGGGCTTCAAGCCCATGCCCGGGCCGTGGAGGTTCGCACGCAATGAAGAGACGTCTTTCGGAAGTTCAGAGGAAGACCACCGAAACCCAAGTGAAAGTCCGGCTGGATCTGGACGGCACAGGCCAGAGCCGCATTCATACCACGATGCCGTTTTTGGATCACATGCTCACCCTGATGGCCAAACACGGTCGGCTTGATCTCACGGTTGTGGCCCGGGGAGACACGGAGGTCGATTTTCATCACACGGTGGAGGATATCGGGATCGTTTTGGGCGAGACTGTCGCCAAAGCGGTTCGGGACAAGCAGGGCATCAAACGATACGGTTCCTTTTCCGTGCCGATGGACGAAGCGATCGCCCGGGTGGATCTGGACCTTTCCGGACGTCCGTACCTGATCTACCAGATTCCATTGCCGAAAAAGAAGATGATCCGTGACTTCGACGTGGAGCTCATCGAAGAGTTTTTCAAGGCGTTCGTCGTTCATAGCGGGACCACGCTCCATATCAATGTCCCCTATGGGAAGAATCCCCACCATGTGCTCGAGGCAATCTTCAAGGCGTTCGGACGGGCCCTGGATCAGGCGGTGCAGTTGGATGCGCGGACCCGCGGCGTGCCCTCCACAAAGGGCAAATTGTAAGCGAGCGAGAGGGGGAGGCTCCATCCGGCTAGGCCGGTGAAAAGCGAGGATCAGGCTTTGCCTGTACGAGCGCGGGGCGTGGGGGCATCGGAGGAGCGAAGCCCGCACGGGCCCCCACCGATAATGTCGGCGACGTGAGCCCCTAAAATTAATCAACATGATCGCGATCATCGACTATGGCATGGGCAACCTCCGAAGCGTCTCGAAGGCCTTCGAACGGTTGGGCTTTGCGGTCAACGTCACTCGCGACCCCCGGCAGATTGCGGATGCGAGCCACGTTGTCCTTCCCGGCGTGGGCGCTTTTCCGGACTGCATGCGCAACCTCGAAGAGATGGGGCTGATCGATCCCGTCCATCGGGCTTTGTCGAGCGGGAAGCCGTTTCTCGGTATCTGTTTGGGCCTGCAACTTTTATTTACGGAGAGTGAGGAGTTTGGGCTTCACAAAGGACTGGGCTGGATCCGGGGCCGCGTCGTCCGCTTCTCTGGAAGCGGATTGAAAGTTCCGCATATGGGATGGAACACGCTGGAGATCCAGAAACCTACGCCGGTGCTTCAAGGCCTTTCGGCAGACGCGATGGTTTATTTCGTCCATTCCTATTATGTGGTGCCCGAAAATCCAGACCTAATCGCCACCACGACCGAATACGGACATTCCTTTGCCTCGAGCATTGCAACCGGCAACGTCTTCGCCTGTCAGTTTCACCCGGAAAAAAGTCAGGCGGTCGGTTTGTTGCTCCTTCGGAATTTTGCCCAATGCCGATAAAACGGACGATACTCTTTTTTCTTATTGTCGGGTTGTTCGGTTGCGGGCCTAAATATATCCAAAGCTCGTTGCCTGCCGAACTCGAAAAGCATACGGTCAAGGAGGTCGGTCTCATCCCGTTCATCGTGGAACCCTCTGCGACCGGCGAGATTCGATCCGGCAAGGTCGAAGACGACGGGGCCCAGATTATTACGGACCAGTTTTACCGCAAACTGATCGAATATCACGTCAACGTCATCCGCTGGGAGGGGCAGCAACCTCTCCCGCCGAGCAGTGAGACCGCGCCGGTCTCTAATCTCCAAAGGGCCGAACAGATCGGAAAGATATTAAAGACATCGACGGTCCTTTTCGGAACCGTGTCGACCTTTATGGAACGGGACGGCACCGCTTATGCCATTAGTAGACCGGCCTCGGTTGGGATTACGGTACAACTGATTCATGCCGAGGATGGTCATCTCCTCTGGAAGGCCAGTTATAACGAAACGCAAAAATCCCTGTTTGCCGATATCTCGGCTTACCGCCTTTTCTTCAGACGCGGGTCGCGATGGCTGACGGCCTCTGAATTGTCCGAAGATGCCGTCGAACAACTGATGGCGGCCTCTCCCTGGGCCCAGAGGAAATCGAACTGATGTTGATAATTCCGGCGATCGATATCAAGGATGGAAAATGCATCCGCCTTCAACAGGGACGTCTCGGGACGGAGTCGATCTATTCGGACGACCCGGTTGCAGTGGCACAACAATGGGAAGCGGAAGGTGCGGAATTGATTCATATTGTGGATCTGGACGGGGCATTCAGCGGAGCGCCCAAAAACCATGACCAAATTCTAAAGATCGCCCGATCCGTCAAAATTCCGATCCAAGCCGCGGGCGGTATCCGAACCATCGAAGATATCGAGCGATATTTTCAGCAAGGCATCCACCGCATCGTTTTGGGTACCAAAGTGATCGCCGACCGTTCCTTTCTGGAAACAGCCTGTCGCTCCTTTTCGGGCCGGATATCGGTGGGGTTAGATGCACGAGACGGAAAGATTTTAGTTCAGGGATGGACTCAACCTACCGGAGAGTCCGTAATCGATTTTGCTCAAAAACTGAACGGACTCAGAATCCTTTCGATCATTTTCACCGACGTTCAGAAAGACGGAATGCTCAAAGGACCCAATCTCGATGCCATCCGGGAACTGGCCCATGCGGTAGAAATCCCGATCATCGCCTCCGGAGGCGTTTCCTCCCTCGAGGACATCCGGTCGCTGTGTGAAATGGAGTCGTCCGGGGTCGCCGGCATCATCATCGGGAAAGCCTTGTATACCGGCTCCGTCAAGCTCCGGGAGGCGCTTGCGATCGGCCGAGGGGCCGTCTGATGCTGGCCAAACGGATCATTCCCTGCTTGGACGTGAAGGACGGGCGGGTCGTGAAAGGCGTCGGGTTCGGCAATCTCCGAGATGCGGGCGACCCGGTCGAGATTGCGCGGTACTATGATGAGGAAGGGGCCGATGAGCTTTGTTATTTGGACATCACCGCTTCCCACGAGAAGCGGAAAATCCTCCTGGAGGTCGTGGAACGGACCGCCGCCGAGGTGTTCATGCCGGTGACGGTTGGAGGGGGAATTCGAACTTTGCAGGACATTCGCGATCTTTTACTCGCGGGGGCCGACAAGGTTTCGATCAATACCGCCGCCGTGGAGGATCCCACCTTTGTGAAAGCCGCCGTGGAACGGTTCGGAAGCCAATGCATCGTGGTTGCGATCGACGCCAAACGATCGCAGAATAGCTGGAAGGTCTTCACCCATGGTGGGCGAAAGGCAACCGGGCTGGAGGCCGTGCCGTGGGCGGTTCGAATGACCGAGGCCGGCGCGGGCGAAATTTTATTAACCAGCATGGATCAGGACGGCACTCGAGAAGGTTACGATCTCGAACTCACGCGGGCCGTGTCGGATGCCGTCTCGATCCCGATTATCGCGTCCGGCGGAGCCGGTAGCCTGGAACACCTCTATGATGTGCTGGCCGAGGGACGGGCCGATGCCGTCTTGGCCGCCTCAATTTTTCATTATAAACAGTACACCATCCTCGACGCAAAGACCTTTCTCCATTCCAAAGGCGTCCGGGTCCGATTTCCGGAAAGGTCCCAATGAAGCCGTCAAAGCGACTGCCGGCCGGCATAAAATTCAACGGTGAAGGCTTGATCCCTACGATTGTCCAGGATCATCGGGACAATTCGATCTTGATGATGGCCTACATGAACCGCGAGTCTTTGGACAAAACGATTCGAACCGGGCAGGTCCATTTCTGGAGCCGGTCTCGAAAAACCCTCTGGCACAAGGGGGCCACATCCGGGAACTATCTGACCGTAAAGGAAATCCAGATCGATTGCGACGGTGACACCCTGCTGGTCCGCGTTGAACCGGATGGACCGGCCTGTCACACTGGTCAGCGATCCTGCTTCTTCCGAACCATCAAGAACGGCCGGTTCCGCCGATTCAAACCAACAGCGGCAAAGGCCTTGATTCTGGATCGCATTTATGATGTCATCTTAGACCGGAAGCGGTCGCCCAAGCCGAAGTCCTATGTCTCCTGGTTATTGAAGTCGGGCCGGGACAAAATTTTAAAAAAGATCGGCGAAGAATCCGGCGAATTGATCATCGGTTCAAAAAATAACCGCTCATCGGAAATCATATGGGAAGTCGCCGACCTGTGGTTTCATACATTGGTCCTGATGGGCTATCACAATATCTCTCCAACCGACATCTATGAAGAATTGCAGAAACGTTTCGGTAAAATGAGCCGATTGGCTCGCCAGAGGAGAACCTGACATGACTCAATGCCTGTTTTGCCGTATCATTAGAAAAGAAATCCCGGGCCGGCTCGTTTACGAAGACGGTGCCATCGTGGCCTTTGAAGATATCAACCCCCAAGCCCCCTTTCATATTCTTGTCGTACCCCGGAAGCATATTGATTCGCTGATGAACCTAGGTCAGGAAGACAAGGAACTGATGGGTTCTCTGTTCCTGGTTGCGAACGGCCTGGCTAAAACCCACAACCTAAACCCCTCTGGATTTCGAACCGTGATCAACACGGGACCGGGTGGAGGGCAAACCGTCTACCACCTCCATGTCCATTTGTTGGGCGGCCGACAGATGACCTGGCCGCCGGGTTAGCATCCCCCCAAATTTAATATATTGAGAACACGCTTGACGATGGTCCGTGAAAAGACAAAGCTGGGCCTCCTTCTATTGACGATAGGGTTATTCGGTTCGGGCGTGTTTGCCTCACTCATATTCGCAATTGATTCCGCCGCTGCCGACGAATCAATCAAGGTGCTCACAACCTTGCCCATCCTCAAGGACCTGGTTCAAGAGATTGGTCGTGATCACGTGACAGTCACCAGTCTGCTCAACAGTGAAGAGAGCGCGCAGACCTATACCGCAAATTCGACGGACATTGTGGCGATTCAGGATGCGCGAATCCTGGTCCAGATCGGATTGGGACTGGACACCTGGGCCGACGCCTTGGCCAAGAAAGCCGACAACCCCCGACTCTTGATTGTCACATCATCCATCGGCGTTCCCGTTCTGAAAAACCAGGATGCAATCGGTCGTCCTGACGACCCGCATGAAATGAGAGATCCACATATCTGGCTCGACCCCGAGAACACCAAGCTCATGGTACGTCATATCACCGAGGGATTAATAAAGATTGACCCGACCCATAAAAAA
>Ga0187773_10001059_pt1 | contig 11041 bp, 9 predicted proteins | sample 0216_BV02_MP05_1_FD_133133 | JGI IMG/M metagenome (GOLD analysis project Ga0187773, IMG submission 133133) | Tropical peat soil microbial communities from peatlands in Department of Meta, Colombia - 0216_BV02_MP05_10_MG | ecosystem: Environmental > Terrestrial > Soil > Wetlands > Peat | place...
GGAATAGCGGTGCTGCATACCGCTCGGGCCAGTTTCCATTTCTCGCGAACGGACGCGCACGCTGCTTGGGAGAGACCTCGGGTTTTGTGAAAATGCTGGCGGACGTGAAAACCGATCGCATCCTTGGTGTGCACATCATCGGACCCTATGCTTCGGAAATGATTGCGGAAGCCGTTGTGGCTATGGAATTTTCGGCTAGCAGCGAAGACATTGCGCGCATAGTCCACGCCCATCCATCGCTTTCCGAAGTGCTTCACGAAGCGGCATTGGGCGTGGACAAGCGCGCGCTACACATCTAGTCGGTCCCTGGCTGCTGTCTAGAAAATAAGTTCATACCTAACTTTACGGGAACTTTTCCATGCAGAATTTCAAGGCCTACCGGATTTTTACGGAGGACGGATCGGTAGTGGGTCGGCTTGTCCAAACCAGTCTAGATGAATTGGATGCCGGCGAGGTCGTGCTCAAGGCCAGATATTCCAGCGTCAATTATAAGGACGCTCTTGCGGCGACGGGTGCCGGTAAAGTCATTCGCCGGTATCCCTGTATCGGGGGAATAGATGTTTCAGGCGTGGTACAGTCTTCTACCGATCCGCAGTTCAAAAGCGGAGATGAGGTCATCGTCACGAGTTATGATTTGGGAGTCGCGCACGACGGAGGTTTTGCGGAATATGTACGCGTCCCCGCGGATTGGGTGGTGCCGCTACCTGAAGGTCTCACCCTATTCGACGCCATGGCGCTTGGAACGGCAGGCTACACGGCAGCGTTGGCGATTCATATCATGGAGCAGAACGATCTTAAACCTGCCAATGGCAACATCGTGGTCACTGGCGCCACTGGCGGGGTAGCGAGCATCGGCATTGACATGCTGGCGAAACTCGGCTATCGCGTCGTGGCCATCACCGGCAAAGTCGGCGAGGACGACTACCTTAAAAAACTCGGCGCAGCAGAAGTGTTGTCGCGGCACAAGTTGGAGATGAAAGGGCGTCCGCTGGAAAAGCCGATGTGGGCTGGCGCGCTCGATTCAGTCGGCGGCGAACAACTGGCTTGGCTAATCCGTAGCATGCAACCGAACGGCGTGATCGCAAGTTTTGGCAATGCTGGCGGAGTGGAACTACACACTACAGTGTTGCCGTTCATTTTGCGCGGGGTGCGCTTGTTGGGTGTCGATTCGGCTTTTACCGCAATGCCGCTCCGCAAGGCGATCTGGGCGAGGCTCGCAAGCGATTTACGCCCGACACATCTTGCAGAGATCACGCAAATGGTAAGCCTGCAGGAGCTGCCAATGGTTTTTCAAAAAATGCTCCAAGCGCAAGCGCATGGCCGGACGGTTGTGAAGCTATAGAACGTTATGTGTAAGAATGGCTTATAAGATTATATTAAACTAACTTCTAGGTATGGGTCACAGCTCTAGCGAAGACTAGAAAAATATTTCAGGGGGAGAAAATGCGCGAAACTTACCGCGAGTTTTATCGCCGCTCAATTGAGGATCCAAATTCATTTTGGGGCGAACAATCCAAACTCATCCACTGGGTCAAACCTTTTAACACGGTGCTCGATTACAGCCGACCGCCGTTTGCCAAGTGGTTTGCTGGTGGGCTGACCAATCTTTGCTTTAACGCCGTGGACCGTCACGTTCCAGTACGCGGCGAACAGAAAGCGCTGGTTTGGATCTCGAGCGAGGTCAACCAGGAAAAAAGCTACAGTTACCGCGAATTGCAGACAGAAGTGCAACGCGCAGCGCGCATGATGCAGTACCTTGGAGTCAAGAAAGGCGACCGCGTCATAGTCTATATGCCCATGGTTCCCGAAGCGGCCTTTGTCATACTGGCATGCGCGCGTATCGGCGCAATACATTCGGTCGTGTTTGGCGGCTTCGCGGCGGCCAACCTTGCTGCGCGAATCGATGATGCAAAACCCAAGCTCATGATCACCGCTGATGGCGGAAGTCGTATGGGTAAGGTCGTCCCGTACAAGAACCTGGTTGATGAATCGATCAAGCTCGCGCAATACCCGCCAGAGAACGTCGTCATTTTTCGGCGCGGGCTTGACCCGAACATGCAATTGGTCCCAGGCCGCGATTTCGATTACGCTGAGCTACGCGATAAGCACCTCGGTGCCAAGGTGCCATCCGTCTGGCTGGAATCAAACGAGCCCTCTTATATTCTTTACACTTCCGGTACCACTGGTAAACCAAAAGGCGTGCAGCGTGATGTCGGCGGCTACGCAGTGGCGCTGGCCGCGTCGATGAAGTATATCTACTGTGGAAACGCCGGCGAAACCATGTTTACCGCCTCGGATATCGGTTGGGTGGTCGGGCATTCCTACATTATTTATGGGCCGTTGATTGCCGGTATGACTACCATCATGTATGAAGGCGTGCCGGTGCGGCCTGATGCAGGAATCTGGTGGAAAATCGTCCAAGACCACAAGGTCACGGTGATGTTCACGGCGCCTACCGCCATCCGCGTTCTGAAAAAACAGGACCCGGCCTATCTCAAAAAATATGACCTGTCCTCACTGCGCTATCTGTTCCTCGCGGGCGAACCCTTGGATGAACCGACTCATGTTTGGATTTCAGAGGCTTTGCGCAAGCCGGTTATCGACCATTACTGGCAAACTGAAACCGGTTGGGCAATATTGACGTGCGCCCCGGGTGTGGAGAATACGCCGGTGAAATTTGGCAGCCCGAGCTTCGCGGCTTATGGTTACAACTTACGATTGCTGCACGAGGGGACCGGTGAGGAAGTCGGGGCCAATGAAAAGGGTGTGGTTACCGTAGCGCCGCCATTACCACCAGGCTGCATGACTACCGTTTGGGGCCAGGATGAACGCTTCGTGCAAACTTATTTCACCAGTTTTAAAAACAAGATGGTCTACACTACTTTCGACTGGGGAATCCGCGACCAAGATGGTTATTATTTCATTCTCGGCCGCACGGATGATGTTATCAACGTAGCGGGGCACCGTCTGGGAACTCGGGAAATAGAAGAAGCGGTCAATATGCACCCCAATATTGCAGAGTGCGCAGTAGTAGGTGTAGCCGATCAATTGAAAGGACAAATGCCGCTGGCGTTTGCTGTAGCAAAAGATGCATCGAAGCTCGGAACGCCGGAAGGGCGCAAAGGGTTTGAGAAAGAGGTCATGGACACCGTGGACAAGCAACTTGGCGCCATTGCCCGTCCGAAAGCGGTGCATTTCGTGACTCTTTTGCCGAAGACCCGCTCCGGCAAGACATTGCGACGCTCGATTCAAGCCCTCGCCGAAGGACGCGATCCTGGCGATCTTACCACCATCGAGGACCCAAGCTCTTTGGAGCAAATCCGTAAAGCCGTCACGGGGTTAAATGCTTGAGTGACGCTTGTGCGGGACTGCCAGGCAATCAATGCCACAGCCCGTTACTCCTTGGGGATGCGACAGCGCGCAGTTAGCCATGTACCAGGTTTGTCTTCTGCAAGCTTTACAAAGGCGTCATTGAAATGGAGCAGCGGAAGGCTTTCATGAGATCTGGTTTAACATTTATAACTGCTACAGTATTTAAGTCCAACAACGCGTATGAACCGCAAGGATTTCCAAGAAATCTCAAAGGTAAGACTTAAAGAAGCTGCCGCGCTGCTAAAAGCTATGCACAGCGCCGGCGCATACTATCTGCTTGGATACCGCAGTTGAGTGTGCGCTGAAGGCCTGTATTGCGAAACAAACCAAAAAACATGACTTTCCCGATAAAGAGATTGCAAACAAAGCCCACGCGCACAATCTTGAGCAACTTCTAAAAGTGACCGGATTAGAACGTGACCTCGAAAGGGACGTGAAGACCAACAAGAAACTTGAAGTAAACTGGGCTGCCGTTAAGGATTGGAAAACTGCGTCAAGGTATGTAACCAACATATCTGCCGCGGATGCTCGAGACATGTACTCCGCATGCACTGCCCAGAAGAATGGAATACTATCGTGGATCCGCGCTAAATGGTAACAAGCAGTTTGACCGGCAAACTCACCGAAGATGGTGAAACGCTGTTGAAAGCGCCAGACGCCGCCAACGTCCCCGTGGACGCGGCATTCTGCTTCTATTTTCCAGAGGAGGGATTCTGGAAACTTATGCTATCCTTCCAAGGCATCGAGAAAGAGGGACCTAAGGCGGCATACGCGACGATTCAGAAAGCACTTCTAGGTATCCCAGAAGAACACCGTTTGGCTCATGATGACGTCGCGATAGCAAAAAAAGACGCGCCTCTGGTTCAATTGCTGAGAGTCGCGATTCGAACCGCGCCTGGCATTAGCGGTATCCGCTTCTCAAATAATGTGATCAACGGTCAGCTTATCGCGGACGCGCATATATATCGTCTGACATGACGTTATCTATGCGTTATGCCTTCAGTTGGCATTCTGCGCAATAATCCGTCGAAACCTCATGGACCAGGCGGTGCGGTGACCAGCGACTTCTCGCTTCCCGCCATCAATACGCCAACGTAATCGTTCCCGGTCTGTATGCAGATTTTTTTGACTGTTCCGTAAACGTTTTCCACATTGCAATCTATCAGGCGCGGATAACGCGTGATGCCCAAGTGAAGGCGATGCGTATGGGCGTTATATTTCTGGTTGAGCGCTGCAAGCTTATCTTGGAGCTCTGCAACGTCCAAACGAAGCTTCTCAATTTTGTCGCGATCCGACATCAGGGTATCTGAGGCGACCCCAGCTCCATGTTTCACCTGCGCTGAGGTGAACGACATCGTGGTAATACATACGACGACTACGAACACTATCATCAGGTACTTCATGGCTACCTCCAGAAAAAACGATAGAAAAATCCTGACAACATTTCCCCACAATGCGCCAACTAGAAACGATCATTTTTGAGGGCGCCAACGTGGGCAGGTTTGCGGGTAAGTGTTAGACCACTAATAATTATCGATTATAAACAATAAATAACGGCGTTTATTGGCGGAGAGAGGGGGATTCGAACCCCCGGTACGGCTTTTGACCGTACACACGCTTTCCAGGCGTGCGCCTTAAACCGCTCGGCCATCTCTCCCAACTGAGCAATTTTACCGCGAAGGGCGAAAAAAAAGCCCGCCTTGCTGGCGGGCTGATTTCACTGCTTGGTCTTTTTTTGCGGGCGCCTGTCGGTCGAGCTGAACTGGCGATAACCTGGCTCGAGACTACGCTTTCGCTCTGTGTGGCTCCCAAATGCTGTGATGGCGTGTCTCGGGCATCAGCATGAGGCCGAGCAGGAAGCACACTGCCGGTACCGCAATTGGGTAGATCAAAGCATTGCCCAAGCTGTGGGTAGCTTGGTAGGCCGCTGTGGTGATGAACGGCACCAGCCCGCCGCCCCAGCCATTCCCGATGTGATAAGGAACGGACACTGAAGTGTACCGAATCCTGCCGGGGAAATATTCTGCCAGGAACGCTCCAATCGGGCCGTAGACCATCCCCACATAGGACACGAGGATACAAATGATGAAGATTGCGACGGGATAATTGACATTGCCTGGCTGCGTGACCTCCCCCAGCCATGAATAGAGGGGGTAGTAGGTCAACGCCGCGAGCAAGAAGCCTCCCAAAATGATCGGCTTGCGGCCGATCAGGTCAGACAACCAGCCGTAGATGATCAAGGTCGGCGTCGCAATGAGCAGCGCGGTTCCCACAATTATGCTCGAGGTGACCACGTCCACTTTCGAAACTTGCTGCAAATAGAACAAAGCCCAGAATTGCCCGCTATACCAGACCACGCCTTCTCCGATCACCACGATGCTGGCGATCAACACATACTTGATATTTCTGCTAAGGAACGCCTCCTTCCACGGGTTCTTGGTCATTTCACCCTTAGCTTTGATCTCTTGAAAGATCGGCGTCTCCTGCAGCCGTAGGCGGATGTAGATTGCGATTGCCACCAACACGAATGACAACAGGAACGGGATGCGCCACGCCCATGCAGTGAACTCATCCGTGCCGAAGTAGGCGCGGGTACCGACGATCACGGCCAGCGAAACCACGATCCCAAGCGTGGGAGAGGTTTGCAGCCACCCGGTGTAATAACCGCGGCGTTCATCGGGCACATGTTCGGCGACATAGGTAATGGCCCCGCCATACTCGCCGCCCAGCGCCAAACCCTGGATCATCCGCAGCGCGAATAGGATGAACGCGGCGCTAAGGCCGATAGATTGGAAAGTGGGAATCAAGCCGATACAACCTGTGCCGATGCCCATGCCGCTCAAGGTAATTAGAAATGTGTACTTGCGGCCGACGCGGTCACCCAACCATCCGAAAAGGAACGCACCGAGTGGCCGGATTAAGAATCCGGCGGTAAACAGGGCTATCGTGCTCAGTAAGGCCGCGACAGGGTGGGTCTTGTCGAAAAACTTGACGGACAAGATCGCCGCTAGGCTTCCGAAAATATAAAAGTCGTACCATTCAATGACATTTCCTAGCGACGCAGCGACAATCACGCGCCGGAAGTCTTTTACATGTTGAATTGCCATAGCTGACTCCTCCTTAAAATGTTTTAGTGTTCTATTATGAATTTCAGCTCAGCAAGGCGCACGCAGGGATAGCTGTGCTTGCCGCATCAACTTTAACCCGGCTGCCGCAGGCTGTCGTTCACTCTTTTGCTGGGCGCCGGCTTGCATACCCTTATCCGCTTTGCATGAACGCGAAAAGCGACTGAATTTTTATTAGTTTTCCGCCGCAATTCATCTTATGAAATAATGCTTACAGAATTCTGAATATCAGTGATCGCAATTGATCACGTGTTCTCAACAGTTGCCATTTTTGTGAGACCTGCGGTAAAAAAATAAAAATTTTAAATCAATGCATTAAGTCTGCTAATAGGCCGTGAAATCCTAGAGGGGGAAGGAGGAAGGCAATGCGGATTTTGATCGCCGAGGACGACGCGGGGCTCGCTGAAGCCCTGCGGTTCTCGCTATCGCATTCCGGCTACGCGGTCGACTGGGTCTCCAATGGCATGGCGGCCGACGAAGCCCTCAAGGGGGGTGTCTTCGGTTTGCTGATCCTTGACCTCGGGCTGCCCAAACTTGACGGTCTGGAGGTGCTGCGCCGGCTGCGGCGCCATAACCCTTCTTTGCCGGTGCTCATTTTGTCCGGGCGCGAAAAGCCCGCGGAAAAAGTGATAGGTCTCGATCTCGGGGCCGATGATTACCTGGTGAAGCCGTTCAGCCTTGATGAATTGCAGGCGCGGGTACGCGCGCTTTTGCGGCGCGAACGCGCAGGAGGTGCTCCGGTTGTCTCTTACGGCGGATTGAGTTACGACACGGTTGGTCGCGTTGCGAGCATTAAGGGCAGGATGCTGGAGCTTTCTACGCATGAGGTAGGGGTGCTGGAGATCCTGCTGCGCCGCTTTGGGCGGGTGGTGAGCAAGGAACACTTGGTCGAGCAGCTTTACAATTACGACAAGGAAGTAAGTCAAAACACCATCGAAGTGTACGTTCATCGCCTGCGCAAAAAAATCGATGGCAGCGGAATCACGGTGCGCACGCTGTATGGCCGAGGCTATATTCTTGAAGAGCTGGCTTGAATTGGGCCGATTGCGGATTCATTAAATCGAAGCAGCCGTCACGCATCGCTCAGGAGGCGCCTGACTTGCTCGAGTAGCTCCTTGGTTCCAAATGGCTTGGTGATATAGGCATCGGCTCCGAGAGCACGTCCTTTGGCGACCTCGATGTCGCGCCCCTTGGCACTAAGTATGATGATCTTGGTTGCGGGCAGCGATCTGTTTTCGCGAATTTTCTGACATACTTCAAAGCCGCTTTTCAAAGGCAACATCACATCTAGCAGGATCAAATGTGGTTTGAATTTTTCTGTCTGTCGCAATGCATCTATTCCGTCACGGGCCACATTGACCGTGTACCCGCATTGCTCCATCAGATATTCGAGCGAAACGGCAATGCTGGGTTCATCATCAACAATGAGCACCCTCTTGGCGTCGACCTTTGGCGGTTCTGCTTTCACGGTTAAGTTTCCTGGTCTAGGGCGGCAAAGGGAACTCCGTGATCCGATTCTTTCGTCAATGGCAGCCTAAACGAAAAGGTCGCGCCTTGTCCGATTGTACTTTCAACCCACAAGGTGCCGTTAAAATGTTCGATAATATGGCGACTGATCGCCAAACCCAATCCTGTGCCTTGCGGCTTCTCCGTCATGGTGTCGCCGCCTTGGCGGAATTTTTCAAAAATAATTTGCTGGTCTCGCGGGCTGATGCCGGGGCCGTTATCGCGCACATCGACCTGCACCGAGTGGGCATTTTGATGCAGGCGGATGGACACAAGGCCCGCCCGCCTATCGCAAAACTTGACGGCATTCGAAACCATGTTGATGACGACTTGCATGATGCGATCACGGTCTACACGTATCACGGGCACGTGGTCCGGAACTTTCAATTCAAGTTTGGCGTGGTTTTCCTTTATCAACTGACTGGTCGCGGAAACCGAATCTTCAATAATTTCTTTCAGATTCACCTCTGTGGTGTTCCATTCGACGTTTCCAGACTCGATCTTTGACAAATCCAAAACTTGATTGATCAACCGCGTCAGCCTTTCGCTTTCTTTGACAATAATACCGAGAAACTTCGTTCGTTCCGCGTTATTTAGGTCCGGATTTCCATGGACGATTTCCGAAAGTGCGCGAATGGAAGTGAGAGGTGTGCGCAATTCATGGGATACGGTCGATACAAAATCGTCCTTGAGCTTGTCGATCTCTTTGAGGCGCTCGTTGGCAGTCCTTAATTCTGCTGTGGCCGCTTCCAATTCTCGCGATTTTTCTTCCAGTTTGTGGCTATAGGCAATGGCCTGCGAAGTTTCATCAAGAATATTCATTACCTCCTCAATGCCTAAAGGTTCTTCTTCAACGACCGATGCCACCATCACGCGGGATGAAGCGGCTCCTATGGCACCAGCAAGTTGCGTCTCGGCGAAATGCACCAGGTCCGCGTCGGCCTTGATTTCGTCAACGGATTTCAGCGCGCGCTGTCGGGCATAAGATGCAAACGCTTCATCAGCCTGCTCTGGTCCGAGGAACCTTACCAGTAAAGCGTGCAAATCCGGAACCGATGCGGTACCGCGCCAGAAACGGGAGCCCCCAATTTTGCCGGTTTGCTTAAACACGTCTACGAATAACGTGGCCTGAGTCTGCTCGATTGCGCTGGGACGGCCCGCAAGAGATACTGCGACGTAAGCGCCGATGTTGCTCAACATGCTCCAGATCAATGCGTGGGTGGTCTCATCAAGGCCGGCCAGACCAAATAATTGCTGCGGTTTAAGCAGCGCAATGCCGAGAGGCCCCTGCTCCAGAAAACTGATCGGAAGCCAACCGGATTTAGCGAATGCGGGAAGAAGTAGGGTATAAGCCCAGACGAGGAAACCGGTACTTAACCCGGCGAGTGCGCCCATGCGCGTGCCGCCTTTCCAAAAAATTCCGCCTAGGATTACCGGAGCGAACTGCGCTACGGCGGCAAAGGAAATCAGGCCGATTGATACCAGCGCATAGGCTTCACCCGCCAAACGGAAGTAACAATATCCCAACAGCAGCACCACCACGATGGCTCCACGCCGGATGCCAAGCAGCAGGCCGCTCAAATCCTTGCGCTCCCTGAGGCGCAAAATTTTCGATCGCAGCAGCACCGGCATTGCCAGATCGTTGCACAACATCGTGCTGAGAGCGATGGTTTCAACTATCACCATTCCGGTGGCTGCAGACAACCCGCCGATAAAAACCAGCAGCGCGAGTCCTTGCTGGTGTTCCGCCATGGGTATGGTGAGCACGAAGGTGTCAGCATCGACAACGCCCTTTGGAAAATGCATCACTCCTCCAAAGGCGAGCGGCAGCACAAAGATATTGATTGCCAACATGTATAGGGGAAACAACCACATCGCCTTGTTAATGTGGTTTTCGTCTACATTTTCTACGACTGAAACTTGGAATTGCCGTGGCAGAAACATAATTGCAAACATCGATAGTATGGTCAGCCAGACCCAGCTACCGTAACTTCCGGCCACGCCATCCAAAGGGGTAAGCAGCGGCCGGAGATCGGGGTTGGCAGCGGCGCGCGCAAAAGTATCTCCAAAACCGTCATAAATGCCGAAGGTGACAAAGACTCCTACTGCCAGGAACGCCAAAAGTTTAACGAGTGATTCAAAGGCAATGGCCGCCACCATGCCTTCATGCCGTTCCGACGCATCCAAGTGCCGCGTGCCGAAAAGAATGGAAAACGCGGCTAGCAGCAAAGCAACATAAATCGCAGTATCGCCTAAGAGCGGCGTGGTCTCCAGCGTAATCGGCATATTGATTTGTGGGTAATGCACAAGGATGGTAAAGCTCGTGGAAACCGCTTTAAGCTGCAAGGAAATATAGGGAACAATACCGACCACTGCGATTATGGAGGCGAGCCCGGCAAGCAACGCGCTTTTCCCGTAGCGTGAGCCGATAAAGTCGGCCAGCGATGTAATTCGGTTGACCTTGGTGATTCGTATTATCTTGCGTAGCACCAGCCACCATAAGGCGATTATTAGAGTGGGGCCCAGGTAAATCGGCAAAAATCCGATGCCATTGCTCGCCGCACGGCCCACACTGCCATAAAAAGTCCACGCGGTAGCATAAACGCCAAGGGACAGGGAATAGACATAAGGGTTGGCAATGATGCTGCGCCTGGCGTCGGCGCGCTTATCCCCGTAATAAGCGATGGCAAACAAAACGCCAAGATAGGCAAACGAGCAAACGATTATGACCCAGCCTTGCAGCAATTTTGGCCCCGCGCGGTTAGTCTTTGGATCCCTTGCGGCCTGTGCCTTCAACCACCCACGCCATGAGGCCAATAAGCATCGCCCACGCAGCAAATATATAAGCGTAGAGCAGCGGGATGCCAAAAATCTCGCGGCTGCTATTAAAGAGGTACAGCAAGGGATAGTTGAACAGCAGGCACCCGAGCAGAAATAGTGCCACCAAGCGCTGTCCTTTAATCGACGAAGGTATCATGGCTTCCTCCCGCAACTATGACGTTCATAAAGGCATTATAGTGGTCGTGGTAGCCGGAAAA
>Ga0187773_10001060_pt1 | contig 11040 bp, 9 predicted proteins | sample 0216_BV02_MP05_1_FD_133133 | JGI IMG/M metagenome (GOLD analysis project Ga0187773, IMG submission 133133) | Tropical peat soil microbial communities from peatlands in Department of Meta, Colombia - 0216_BV02_MP05_10_MG | ecosystem: Environmental > Terrestrial > Soil > Wetlands > Peat | place...
CGCCTCCTGCCATCTCCCCTGGCGCGCGAGCAGGTCCCCGAGGCGCGAGTGGACGTCCGGGAGGTCGGGATCCGCCGCGACCGCCGCCCGGTAGGCCGCCTCGGCGTCGGCCATCTTCCCCTGCCGCTCCAGCGCGGTCCAGAGCCCGAAGTTGCACTGCGAGTCGTCGGCACGCACCGCGAGGGCCTCGCGGAACACGGTCTCCGCTTCGCCGTACGCCTGCTGGAGGAGGAGCACGGTGCCGAGGCCTCGATACGAGGCGATGCGCTGGGGCTTCACCCTGATCGCCTCCCGGAAGGCGCCGATGGCCTCGTCGTGGCGCGCCGCCTCGGTCAGGAGCTCCCCGAGGTCGCCCCAGGCCCGGGCGTAGTTCGGCTTGAGGCGCACCGCCTCGCGGAAGGCGTCCTCGGCCGCGGGGCGCTTGCCCTGGGAGTAGAGCGCCATGCCGAGGCCCCGGTGGAGCGGCGCGCCGTCGGGCTTGAGCAGGAGCGCCTGGCGATACGCGGCCTCCGACTCGGCGTGGCGCCCCTGGCGGCCGAGACCGAGCGCGAGGTTGGAGCGTGCCACGACGTCCTGCGGATTGAGCCGCACCGCTTCCCGGAGCGCGGCCTCGGCCTCGGCGTGGCGCCCCTGCCGCCCCATCGCGATGCCGAGCTCGACGTGGAGATCGGCGTTCTCCGGCGACAGCGCGACCGCGCGGCGGAACTCTCCCTCGGCGGCCCCCAGCAAGCCCTGGGCCTCCAGCGCGAGCCCCAGGTCGGCGTGCAGGTGCGCGTCGTCCGGTCGGAGCTGGATCGCGCGCTCGTAGACGCGCGCCTCCTCCGCCCACTTTGCCTGCCGTCGATAGATCATCGCGAGGCCGAGGTGGGCGTCGATCAGCTCGGGCTCCCGCCGGGCCGCCTCGAGAAACGCCGCCTCCGCGTCCGCGTAGCGCCCCTGCCGCTCCAGGACGCGGCCGAGCCGCGCGCGCCACCGGGCGCCGGCGACGTCGAGCCGCACCGCGCGCGAGTAGGCCGCCACCGCCTCTCGATAGCGCCGCTGACGCTCGAGCATCATGCCGAGCCGTCCATGGAGCGCGGCCTCGCCGGGCCTGAGCGCCACCGCCTCTCGATACGCCAGCACGGCCTCGCCCCAGCGTCGCTGGCGCCGCAGCGCGACGGCGCGGAGCACGTGGGCCTTGAGCGCGCGGGGGTCGAGGCGGATCACCTCGCCGAACGCGTCGGCCGCTTCGGCGTACCGGCCCTCGGCGGCCAGCGCCATCCCGAGCCCATGGCGGGCGATCGTGTTGGATGGTGCCAGCCGGAGCGTCTCCTCGAAGACGGGCACCGCCGCCGCGGCCTGCCCGAGACGGAGCAGCGTCACCGCGAGCCCGTGGCGCGCCTCCGCGCTACCCGGAGCGAACCGGACCGCCTCGCGGGCCGCCCGCTCCTCCTCGGCGGCCTTGCCGAGCCGCCGGCACGCCGCGGCGAGCCGCAGCCACGCCAGCGCGTGATCGCGCTTCCACCGCACCGCGGCCTGGAAGGCCGCCGCCGCGGCCGCCCACTTGCGCTGGCGCTCGAGCGCCAGGCCCAGCTTGAAGTGGGCCTTCACGCTGCGGGGCTCCAGGGCCAGCGCGGCGGTCAAGGCGTGCTCGGCGTCGGCGAAGCGGCGCTCCCGGAAGGCGCGATCGGCACTCTCGAGGCAGAACGCGAACTGGCTCATGATCGGCGGCGGGCGGCGATCTGCTCCAGCACCAGGTCGACGACGTGGTGGGCGGCGTCCGGTCGGCGCAGGCGGCGCAGCGAGTCCTGCATGCGATCGAGAGTGTCCGGCTCGCCGAGCACGCGGTCGAGCAGCCCCCGGAGCTCGCGCCGGGAGCGCGCCACCAGCGCGATCCCCGCCCGGGAGGCGAACCGCTCGTTGCCGCGCTCCTGACCCGGAAGGGAGCCGTAGAGCAGCAGGGGCACCCCGGTTGCGGTCGCCTCCGCCAGGGTCATGCCGCCCGCCTTGGTGACAAGCAGATCCGCCGCGGCCAGCAGGGTCGGCACGTCGGCCGCGTAGCCCATCACGCGCACCCGGCTGCCCGCGGCGAGCCGCGCGAGCCGCTGGCGGAGGCGGTCGTCGCGGCCCGCCACCACCACCGCCTGCAGCGGCCGCTCCACCGCCAGCAGCGCGCGGACGACGTCGGGGAGGCGGCCGAGCGAGCCCTGGCTGCCCGCCATGGCCACCACGGTAGGCAGGCCGGGCGAGAGCCCGAGCGCCGTGCGGGCCGCCGCCGGGTCCACGGCCCGGGAAAAGTCTGGCCGCACCGGCACGCCCGTCACCACGACCCGGTCCGGGGCGATACCGCGCGCGACGAACTCGTTCCGGACCTCCTCGGCCGCGACGCAGTAGCGATCGACGGGGCGCGGCATCCACTGACTGTGGGCCACGAAGTCGGTCACCGCGCTGGTGTGCGGCGGTATCGCCCTTCCGGACGCGGCGAGCGCGGCCATGGCCGCGGCCGGCGTCGCGTGCACCGTGACCACCGCGTCGGGCCGCATGGCGTCGAGGAGCCCGGCGAGCCGGGTCGTGCCCAGACGCGTCATGCCGAACGCGAGCGGCGACTCGGGTTCGAGCCGATCGCCGAGGGAGTAGGCCAGGGCCCAAACGCCGGGGGCGTGCCGCAGCAGCCAGTAGTACAGCGCCTGCGTCGCGCCGGCGAAGAGCGGGTGCACCAGCTCGTGGAAGTGGTCGATGACCACGGGCTCGGCGCCGCGGCTCGCGAAGGCCGCGGCGAGGTTGCGGGCGGCCTCCGCGTGGCCCGATCCGTAGCTGGCGGTGAGGATGAGCACCCGCATGGCGCTAGAGGGCGATGGGCTCGTCGACGTGGACCGTGTACCGGCGGGGCCGGCCCCGTCCCGCATCGGCGGGATCCACGTACACGATCGAGCTCTGTCCCCGGATCGCGGCGGGCAGCACCGCGAAGCGGACGAAGCTGGTCTCGCCATCGGGCGCGGCGACCGCGAGCACCGGCTCACGCCCGCTCTCGAACCAGCACTCGCCGGGTGCCACCGTCCGGGGCGCGCCGGCCGCCACCGTGACCTCCAGCCGGCCGCGGAGCAGGCATCGGATGCCGGCGCCGCGATGGCGGTGCGGCGGCGCGACGCCTCCGGGCTCGAAGTCGACGCGGTCGCAGCGCATCAGCCAGGCGTCGCCGGCCGCGAGGTCGACGGGGTGCTCGAGGAGGACGCGGCCGCTCGCCGGCGGCGGCGGCTGGTGCACGAGCTCGGCGCGATAGAGATGCGCGCCGTCCTCGCCGGCGCGAACGCCGACGGCACCGGGCCCCACCGAGGCGACCGGCTCGGGCGCGTCGGGCCGTCGCAGGGTCCCCGACACCGCGTAGAGGACGCGGGGGGTGCCGGGCCGGGGCGCCGACACCGCGGCACCCGGAGCGATGCGCTCTTCGACGAGCCGGATCGAGTACGCCATGGACGCGGTCTCCATAGTAATCGCTTGGCCCGGCCGCGCGAAACCCCTAGGCTAGTCCGAGTGACCGCCGCAGCCCTTCTCCTCGTCGTGGGCGCGGCCGTGCTCCACGCGGGCTGGAACGCGCTCGCCAAGCGCGGCGGCGATCCGGTGGTGTTTCTCTGGTGCGTGGGCGTGGTCGCCTCCGCGCTCTACACGCCCCTCGCGCTCGCGGTGCTCTGGCGAGACGGCTTCCACTCCGCCGCGGTCCCGTTCGTGATCGGGACGGTCGTGATCCACGCCTTCTACTTCTTCACGCTCGGCCGGGCCTACGGCGCGGGCGACTTCTCGCTGGTGTACCCGATCGCCCGAGGGCTCGGGGTCGCGCTGGTCCCGGTGGCCGCGCTCGCGCTCTTCGACGAGCGGCTCTCGCCGCTCGGGACCCTCGGCATCGCCCTGGTCGCCGGCGGGATCTTCTTCCTCCACTGGCGGCGCGGCGCCTGGACCCGCGCCGCCCTCGGGGGCTCGGGAACCGGCTGGGCGCTCGCGACCGGCGTGCTCATCGCCACCTACTCCCTGCTGGACAAGGCGGGAGTGGCCCGCATCAACCCGCTCGCCTACATCTGGCTCATGGAGATCGGCTCGTGCGCACTGCTCAGCCCGATCGCGCTCGTGAAGCGGGCGGTGCTGCGCCGCGAGTGGCGGCAGAACCGCGCGACGATCGTGGCCGCCGCCCTGATGAGCCCGACCGCGTACCTGCTCGTCCTCTTCGCGTTCCAGCTCTCCAAGACCGGCTACGTGGTCGCGACCCGCGAGATGTCGATCGTGCTGTCGGCGGTCATCGGGAGCGTCTGGATGAAGGAAGGCGCGCTGCCCCGCCGGCTCGCCGGCGCGGGCGTGGTCCTGGCCGGAGTGATCTGCGTGGCGCTCGCCCGATGAGCGGCCGGCTCCTGGTGGCCACGGCCGCGGTGTTCTGGAGCCTGGGCGGCCTGATCGCGCGCAGCGTGGACACCGATCCGTGGACCACCGTGTTCTGGCGCGGGCTCTTCTGTGCCGCCTTCTTGACCGCGGTGACCGCGCTCCGGGCGCGAGGTGGCACGCCGGCGACCTTCGCGGCGATGGGGGCCACGGGCCTCGGCATGGCGGTGTGCTTCGCCATCGCGTCGACCTGCTTCATCATGGCGCTCGACCGCACCTCGGTGGCGAACGTGCTGATCATCCAGAGCCTCAGCCCGTTCATGGCGGGGCTGATCGGCTGGCTCTGGATGGGCGAGCGGGTCGCCGCCCGCACCTGGATCGCGATGACGGTGGCCCTGCTCGGGAGCGCCATCATGGTCTCCCGTTACTTCTACGCGACGCCCGCGAGCGGGTCCCTGACCGGCGACCTGCTCGCCTTCGTGGTCGCGCTGGCCTTCGCCATTGCCACCGTGCTTCTGAGGCGCCGGCGCCACGTGCAGATGCTCCCCGCGGCGGCGCTGGCCGCGCTGCTCGCCAGCGTGGTCGCCTCCGTCCCGGGCCGGCCAGCGTCCGCGGACGGCGGCGATCTCGCGCTCCTGGCCCTGTTCGGCGCGGGGCAGCTCGGCCTTGGCATGATCCTGTTCACCGCGGGGGCGCGCCTGATCCCGGTGGCGGAGGCGTCGCTGATCGCGGTGCTGGAGAGCGTCCTTGGTCCGGTGTGGGTGTGGCTGGCCCTGGGCGAGAACCCGGGGGCGCCGTCGCTGGTGGGCGGCGCCATCGTGCTCGCCGCGCTCGTCGGTCATACCGTGGCCGACCTGCGCTTCGAGCGAGGCGGCGGGATGGGTCAGGCCGGCTCGCGGAAGCGGTCGTCCACCGGCACCTGATAGGCGTTGGCCAGCGAGTTGGTCTCGCAGGCCATGCCGACCACCGCCAGCAGCTCGCCCCGCATGGCCTCGCTCATGCCCGCGCGTCGGGCCGCCGCGGTGTGGGAGGCGATGCAGTAGTCGCAGCCGTTGGCCGCGCTGACCGCGAGGTAGACCATCTCCTTGGTGAGCGGATCCAGCGCGCCCGCGGCCATGACCTGCTTGATGCTCTCCCAGGTCCGCCGCAGCGTCGGCGGGTGGTTGGCCAGCGCCTTCCAGAAGTTGTTGATCCAGTCGGTCTTGCGGGTGGCCATGATGTCGTCGTAGACCGCCCGCACCTCCGGGCTGGCGAAGTCGTACTCGATCAGCCTGGTGATCGGCACGATGGGATCCTTTCCGCTCTACTCCCCGCGCAGAGTCGGGTCCAGCACGTCGCGCAGCCAGTCGCCGCTGCGGCTGACGACGATCGAGGTGATCATGAGCACGAGACCGGGGAACGTCGAGATCCACCAGGCCGAGTCGAGGTACTCGCGACCCTCCTGCACCATGCCTCCCCAGGACGGCGTGGGGGGCTGGATGCCCAGGCCGAGGAACGACAGGGTCGCCTCGAGCACGATGGCGCGGGCCAGCTCGAGGGTGGCGATGACCACGATCGAGGAGAGCACGTTGGGCAGCACGTGTCGCAGCACGATGCGCCAGAGCGAGCCGCCGAGCGCGTGGATGGACTCCACGAACTCGCGCGATCGCACCACCAGGACCTGCGAGCGCAGGATCCGGGCGTAGGAGACCCAGCCCGAGAGCCCGATGACCACCACCAGGGTCGGGAAGCTCGGCCCCAGCACCGCGATGATGCCGATGGCGAGCAGGATGAACGGGAACGCGAGCTGGGCGTCGGCCAGGGTCATGATGACCGCGTCCAGCCGGCCGCGGCTGAACCCGGCCGCGAGGCCGGCGGCCGAGCCGATGATCCCGCCCAGGAGCACCGCCGCGAAGCCGATCACCAGGGACACCCGCGAGCCGTAGATCACCCGCGAGAGCACGTCGCGCCCCAGGTGGTCGGTGCCGAGGAGGTGCGCGTGGCCGTCGACCCCGCTCCACGAGGGCGGGCTGAGACGCCCCCGCAGGCTCTGCCGGATGGGATCCTCGGGGGCGAGCCACGGCGCCGCCGCGGCCACCACCAGCAGGAGCGCCACGAACCCGGCCCCGAGCAGGACCAGGACCGGGGTCCGACGCCGGCGAGCCTTCACGCGGACGGCGCCCACCGCGGGCCCCACGTCAGCCGGCACGGATACGGGGATCGAGGACGCCATAGACGAGATCGACCACGAAGTTGATCACCACGAACATCAGCGCGGCCAGGAACACGGTGCACTGCACCACCGCGTAGTCCCGGTTGTAGATCGACTGCACTGCGAGCCGTCCGATCCCGGGCCACGAGAACACGGTCTCGGTGACGACGGCTCCGCCCAGCAGCGTGCCGAACTGCAGGCCGGTGATCGTCACGATGGGAATCGCCGCGTTCTTGAGCGTGTGCTTGGCCACGACCCACGCTTCGCGCAGCCCCTTGGCGCGCGCGGTCCGGATGTAGTCCGCCCGCAGCACCTCGAGCACCGCGGAGCGGGTCAGGCGCGCGATCGAGGCCATCGTGAAGGCGCCCAGGGTGAGGGCGGGCAGCACCAGGTTCCGCCAGTCGCCGCGACCCGAGGTGGGGAACAGGTCCAGCTTCAGCGACAGCAGCAGGATGAACAGGATGCCGAGGAAGAAGGTGGGCGCCGACTGTCCCACCAGGGCCAGCCCCATCGCCACGTGGTCGACCACCGTGTTCCGGCGCATCGCGGAGAGGAGACCGATCGGCACCGCCACCACCGCCGCGAGCACGAACGCGGTGAGCCCCAGCTCGACGGTGGCGCCGAGGTAGCCGCGCACCACATCGAAGGCCGGCTCGCGAAAGTGGATCGAGCGGCCGAAGTCGCCGCGGGCCAGGTTGCCGAGGAAGATCGCGTACTGCACGGGCAGCGGCTTGTCGAGCCCCAGCTCGCGCCGCACCCGAAAGATCTCGCTGGTCGGCGCGTCGGGGGGCAGCAGCAGCGGCACCGGGTCCCCGGACAGCCGCATGACCACGAAGACCACCGTGGAGACGAGCCAGAGCGCGATGAGGGCGCGGAAGACACGCTGACCGAGGAACGGGAGGAATCCGCGCATATCGAGCCCCCTCCTCCCGACCCTCCCCCATGCGGGGAGAAGGTCGGAGGAGGGGGTAGTTAAGGTTACGCGCGGCGGAACTTGAAGTTGAAGCGACGGACCTCGAACTGCTGGTTCGGGTTCGGCGTGAACTCGACGTACTTCTGCAGCCCGTAGTCCTCGTAGGGCTGGATCACCGGCAGCCACGGGAGGTTCTCCAGGAAGATCCTGGTCATCTCCTTGTAGGCCTGCCCGCGGAACTTCTCGTCCACGCTGAACCGCGCCGCGTTGCCCAGCTCGTCGAACTTGGCGTCGCGCCAGTAGTCCTGGGGGCCACCCGGACCGAGGAGGCGCCACATCATGCCGTCCGGGTCGCTCAGGGTCGAGGTGGGGTCCGACCAGAAGACCCCCTTGAAGCTCTTGTCGCGGTTCTTCTGGGCCCGCACCGAGTACTCGATCACCTCCACCTTCACGTTGACGCCCACGTCCTTCCACATCGCGGCGATGGCCTCGGCCATGGCCTTGTCCTGGGCCACGTAGGCCACCGTGGTCTCGATGAAGACCTCCTCGTTCTTGTACCCCGCCTTCTTGAGACGGTCCCTGGCCTCGGCCGGGTTGTAGGCGAGAGGCGGCAGGCTCGTGTCGAAGTGGTTGTCGCCCTTGGCGACGGGGCCGCTGGGCACGATGCCGCGCCCGCGCCACAGCTCCTTGACGATCGCCTCGCGATCGATGGCCAGCGACAGCGCCTGCTTCACCAGCGGGTTGTCCAGCGGCGGCCGCTTGCTGTTGACCGCGAGTACGTAGAGACCCGCATAGAGGGCGCCGGCCACCCGGGTGGAGGCGTTGCCGGACACCCGCTCGCCCTGGTCGGGCGGCAGCTGGGTGATGGTGTCGACCTCACCCTTGAGCAGCGCCGCGATGCGCGGGGCGGTCTCGGGGATCGGCCGCATGATCCAGCGGTCCATGTCGATCTTGCCGCCCCAGTAGTCGGGATTGGCCTCGAGCACCGCCTTGTCGTCCTTCACCCAGGAGGAGAAGCGCACCGGGCCGGTGCCGACCGGCTTGGCGTTGAAGGTGTCGTTGCCGACCGACTCCAGGTACTTTTTCGGCACGATCTGCCCACCGTAGAAGGCCAGCCGGGCCGCCAGCAGCGGGTCCGGCTTCTTGGTGGTGATCACGATGGTGGAGGGGTCCGGCGCGTCGATCTTCTCGATCGTCCCGAACACGGTGGCCACCATGGTCTTGGCCGCCGGGTCGTAGGTGCGCTCGATGCTGAACTTGGCGTCCGCCGAGGTCAGCGGGTCGCCGTTGTGGAACTTCACACCCGGGCGCAGCTTGAACCGCCACGTAGTCTGGTTCTCGAGCTTCCACTCGGTGGCGAGGCCCGGGTAGAGCTTGCCGTCCGGATGCCGACTCGTGAGGTTGTCGAAGATGTTGAAGGAGACCCGCACGTCGTTGGACGAGGTGCTGTAGTGCGGATCGAACTTCGAGACGTCCCCGCTCTGGGCGGTGATCAGCTCGGTCTTCTGGGTGGTCTGGGCCTGGGCCGGGCCGCCCGCGGTCAGCGGGACCGCAGCGGCGGCGCCGAGAGCGGCCGCCCCCTTGAGCAGGTCGCGTCGGGTCAATTCCATGGATGAGTTCCTCCTCAGTTCGATTGACTGCAGGTCTGCGTCTGGACGCCGCGCCGGACGACGGAGGCCGCTCGCGGTGCGCCATTCTATAAAGGGTCGCCTGCCTCCTGTCAAGGTGGTCCCGGACTGGTGAATTCCCCGGAAACATGCCAGAATTTCGACGCCATGAACCCCACAGCGGACATCGTCATCGTCGGCGGCGGCGCCAACGGCACCAGCACGGCCTTCCACCTCGCGAGCATGGGCGCGAAGAGCGTGCGCCTGCTCGAGCGCCGGCATCTCGCGGCCGGCGCGACCGGCAAGTCCGGCGCGCTCGTCCGCATGCACTACACCAACGAGCACGAGACGCGCCTGGCCGTCGAGAGCCTGAAGATCTTCCGGGATTTTTCCCGCATCGTCGGCGGCGAGTGCGGCTTCGAGACGCCGGGATTCCTCCAGATCGTGCCCCCCGGCTACGAGGCGGCGCTGCGCCGCAATCTGGCCCGGCAGCAGCGACTGGGCGTGGACACTCGGGAGGTCTCGCGCGACGACATCCGCTCCCTGTTCCCCGAGTGCCGCGTCGACGACATCGGGGCCGCGGCGTGGGAGCCCGGCTCGGGTTACGCCGATCCGAGCGCCACCACCTATGCCTTCGCGGCGGCCGCCCAGCGCCTGGGCGTCCGCGTGGAGACCGGCTGCGAGGTCACGCGGATCCTGACCGAGCGAGGTCGCGTCTCCGGCGTCGAGAGCGCACGGGGCCGGATCCAGGCCCGGGTCGTGGTGGTGGTGCCGGGCGCCTGGGGCCAGCCGCTGCTCGACCCGCTCGGCCTCGACTTCGGCCTGCAGCCGTTCCGCATCCAGGTCTCGCTGTTCCGGTGGCCGGCGTCCCTCGCCCGCAAGCACCCCGTCGTGATCGACGCGGGCCAGAAGGCCTGGATCCGTCCAGTGGACGGCAGCCTCACCCTGATCGGAGTCGAGCTGGGCGCGGCCTACGGTGGCGACCCGGACAAGCTCCACGAGGGCGTTGACGAGGGTTACGTGGCGCTCTGCCGCGAGCGTCTCGCCCACCGCCTGCCGGCCTTCGCCGACTCGACGATGCGCGGAGGCTGGGCCGGCATGATCATGATGAGCCCGGACGGCCGCCCGATCATCGACCGGATTCCCTCCGTCGAGGGGCTGTTCGTGATGCTGGGCGACTCGGGCACCTCGTTCAAGACCTCGCCGGCCATCGGCAAGTGCCTCGCGGAGTGGATCCTCGAAGGCAAGCCGCGCACCGCCGACCTCACCCCGTTCCGCTCAAGCCGGTTCGCGGAAGGCCGTCCGTGGATCGACGAGGACAACTACGGCCGCGAGCGCCTGACCATCTCCCGCTAGCGCCCTCTCCCCCGGGGAGGGCGGCAGGCGCGCCGCCGCACGCCGAGGCGCTCCTGGGGTAGGATGCTGCGCAATGCCCGTCCTCGGTCAACTGCTGGGCGAGAGTCCGCCCATCGCGGAGCTGCGGGAGCAGGCGGTCCGCGTGTTGCAGGTCGCCGCCGGCGCGGCCCGGCGGCTGCCGCCGATCCTCATCCTGGGTGAGACGGGCACCGGCAAGGGGCTCCTCGCCTCCGGCCTGCACGCCGGCACGGCCCGACGCCAGCCGATCCCGTGGCGACAACTGCTCGCTTCGAGCGCGGTGTGGGCCGTGGTGTACAACCACTTCTGCGCCAACTGGATCCTGTACCTGATGCTGACGTGGCTGCCGAGCTATTTCCGCGACGTGCAGCATCTCTCGATCACGAGCTCCGGATTGTTCGCGGTGCTGCCGTGGCTGGTCCAGTTCGCGGTCGGCAACTTCGCCGCGGCGGCCGCCGACGGCGCCATCGCGCGCGGCGCCAACGTGACGATCGTGCGTCGTGCCGCGCAGGTCACCGCGCTGCTGGGCACCGCGGTCTGCTTCCTGCTGGCGTCGCAGGTGAGCAGCCCGGGGCTTGCGCTGCTCACCTTGTGCGGCGCGCTGGGCTTCA
>Ga0187773_10001061_pt1 | contig 11036 bp, 9 predicted proteins | sample 0216_BV02_MP05_1_FD_133133 | JGI IMG/M metagenome (GOLD analysis project Ga0187773, IMG submission 133133) | Tropical peat soil microbial communities from peatlands in Department of Meta, Colombia - 0216_BV02_MP05_10_MG | ecosystem: Environmental > Terrestrial > Soil > Wetlands > Peat | place...
CTGTCGAGGGCCGTGGCGGCAGCGGTCATGAATCCGTTGATCTTGACGCCGTCGATCGCCAGAGCCGTATCCACGCGCAGAACCGCGCACAACGCCAACAGGCAGGCGGATGAATATTTCGCCATCTTCTTCATGTTGTTTCTCCAGATAATCGTGTTTTTTTTGAACCAGCGCTGGCGCTGCTTGCTTCCGCCGGAGAGGTGCACTTTCGACGGTTCGAGCGAAACTGAAAAACCATTCGTGCGTGCCGCAACGGCAAGATTTGCGCGATCGGTTCGTCAGGGAGCTCCCAGACAGCCTTTGGACATATTTTTAGAACTCGGACCAGTTGTCGTGCTTCCCGCGTGCCGCCGAAACCACGGAAAGTTTTTTTCCGGACAGCCGATCGGTTCGCGGGCGGGCGGAGCGGGAAGATGCGCGCGCACTCCCTGGACTCGATGGCGGCGTGTCCACGGGAATGGATTTCTCCCCGGCCGCTTCGGACGCCGGATGGACCGCGCCGGGACCGGTAGCCGCCGGCGGCGTCGAGTTGCCGCGGTCTTGTTGATCGAGCTTGTAACGCGAGATCATGCCTCGCAGATTCTCCGCCTCCATGGCAAGCGACCGGCTCGTTCCCGACAACTCCTCGACCTGCGCCGCGTTGGATTGCGTGACCCCGTCCATCTGCATGATCGCGCGGTTGACCTGTTCGATGCCGGAAGCCTGTTCCTGACTTGCGGCGCTGATTTCCGCGATGATGTCGGCGGCGTTCTTCACGCTTGCGACGATGCCATCCAGCGCCTTGCTGCTGGCGTTGACGAACTGCGAACCGTCCTTGACCTTTTCCAGGCTGTCCTGGATCAGCGCCTTGATCTCTTTCGCGGCGGAGGCGCTGCGTTGCGCCAGGTTGCGCACTTCGGCGGCGACGACGGCGAACCCGCGTCCCTGCTCGCCGGCGCGGGCGGCCTCGACCGCGGCGTTGAGCGCGAGGAGATTGGTCTGAAAAGCGATCGCGTCGATGACGCCGATGATATCGGCGATTTTGGCGCTGCTGGCGTTGATCGCGCCCATGGACTGGCGCAGCGACGTGGACATGACCATCCCCTCGTTCGCCGCCTCGCGCGCCGCGAGCGCCGCCGTCTCGGCGCGCTGGGCGTTGTCCGCGTTCTGTTTGACCGTGCCGGTCATCTCTTCCATGGAGGCGGCGGTTTCCTCCAGCGAACTGGCGTGTTCCTGCGCCGAAGAGGAAAGCTGCTGCGCCGCGTTGCTCAGTTCCCGCGTTCCGGCGGTAACGGCGTCGGACGCCCGCAACACCTGAACCATGTTGGCGTTGAGCGCGCTCACGAGCGCGTTCAGCGCCACGCTCGCGTCGCCGATCTCATCTTTCGATTCGGGGGCCAGCCGGACGGTCAGGTCGCCTTGCGACGCTTGCTGCATCCCTTTCACCAGCCGGCCCATCGGACCGGTGATCCGGGCAACGAAGTAGTAGCCGAGGGCGAGCGCGATGACGAACGAAACCAGCAGCATTCCGACGGTAATGAGTTTCGCTCTGCGATGTGCCGCCAGACTGCTTTCGTAGTAACTCTGGTAAGTGGACAAAACACTTTTGTCGTCGGGAGCCATGGTGTTGATCATCCATGTGACGTAATTGTTCGTTCTGTCCACGAACTCCATGACCTGGCCTTGGCTGTATAAGCTCATCATCGCGCCGACGGTCACCATGGCGTAGACAACGCCCGCAATCAGAAGCAGCTTGGCGCGCAACTTGAGATTCTTGGCGAACATACGATGCGCTAGGCTCTTGGCAATTCTCGATTTAGAAACGTATAGCACTTCATTCCGAGGCTGCCACGCGCGCGCGTGCATGATATCGTCGCAACGCGCGTTTGTTTGTGTGACAAAAGTTACATAGCGGTAAATTGCGGCATGCACTTTTTCATTTTCGGGATCACAACTCGCCGGTGACGGTCGAGTCCGGGCAAAGTGCCATCAAGTCGACGCGTGTGTCCGGCAACAACGACGGGAGCGAGAGGTAAGTGCCGCTGATTGCGGCGCGGGGTGAGGGTGGATAAAAAATCCCTGCGCAGCCTGCGCTCGAATTTTTTAGTCGGTGGCGGCGATGATCGGCAAACCTGGATTACGGGAGACATCCTTGTCGCCCGCCCTTCGGGCCAGCCTGCGGCGGTTCGAATTTGCGTCCTTGGCTCCGTCAGCGCCGTAGGTTGGGGTGAATGAAAAGAACCCCAACGCCTGCGCTCCGTGGATTGTCTGCGTTGGGGTTCGCTGCACTCGCCCCAACCTACATTACTGCGTTATTTCGTTACCGACAGGCAACTATTTCATGAACTGAAACTTCGTCCCCGCGACTTCGATGATATCGCCGTTCTCCAGTATCTGACCGCCATTCGGCACCGGTTTGTCGTTGATCCTCGGTTCGCCGGGTCCCATCTGGGCGTGCAGCACGTAGCCATCGGGGCCGCGGTAGACTCGGGCCGGGTTCTTGCCGGGGTTGTCGAGTATGGTTTCCTCTTTCACGAGCGGCACGCGCTTGTCCTTGTCTTTTCCTTCGATGGCCACCAGCTGTGCATGCATCGAAATGACTCGGGTCTTACCCACGGAGTCGCCCGATGCGGCACCCGTGCCCGCGCCTTTGGCGAACGCCGGCGCATCCGGAGCGAGATCATCGCGATAGATCAACTCGTGCTCGCCGATGACGATCGTCTCGCCGTGCCGCAGTTCATGCTGCGTAACGCGCGCCGTCTCGATGAACGTTCCGTTCGTGCTCCCGAGATCCTGAAGGGTGGATTTCTGTCCGACCGTTTTTATCACGGCGTGATGGCCACTGACACTCTTGTCGTTGTTCAGCACGATGTCGCAGTCGGGTTTGCGGCCGATCGTGGTGTCGCCCAGTTTCAGGTTCACGTCGCCGAGCGGTTTGCCGCGGAATTTGATTACAAGTTTGCCCATGTGTTGCCGATATTCCGTTTTTGTTGGTTGATCATCTAACGAAGCCGGACCAGCGCTCCATTTTACGATACAAAAGGAAACGGAGGTATCGAACCGTTGAAATCGAGGGGTTAGGGTAATTGAATCGAATTAAACCGGCCGGGAATTAAACGGGCCAGGCTCGATTAAGGAGCGCGCGCCAGGGTCGGGGCCGGCCGCCAGGGATGGGTGCCCTGGACTTTTGAGCGCAGCGGGACGCGAAGTGAGAGAGGCGCGCATCAAAACTGCATCGCATCCCGCGCTTTCGCGGGGTGACGCCTCAGGCGTTCACCGCATGCGCGGTCGTCGGGTCCTCGAGATAGTAACGTGCGATGACGTTCATGCCTTCGTCGAATTCGTAGACCAGCGGCACTCCGGTGGGGATCTCCACGTCCATGATCGCCTGGTCCGACAGCATTTCCAGGTGCTTGATCAGGGCGCGCAGCGTGTTGCCGTGCGCCGCGACGATCACGCGCTCGCCCTCGAGGATCTTGGGCACGATGTCCTCTTGCCAGCAGGCAAGCGCGCGTTTCATGGTGTCGGCCAGCGACTCGGTCGCCGGCAGCGCGGCGCGCGGGATATGGCGATAACGCGAATCGTTGGCCGGCAGGCGCGGGTCGGTGTGGCTCAGCGCCGGCGGGCGTATGGAAAAACCACGGCGCCAGGCATGCAGCAGTTCGGAACCGTAGTGCGCGCCGACCTCGTTCTTGTTGAGCCCCTGGAGCGCCCCGTAGTGGCGTTCGTTAAGGCGCCAGTCCTTGTGCACCGGCAGCCACAGGCAGTCCATGGCTTCCTGGACCAGCCACAAGGTCCGAATGGCGCGCTTCAGCACCGAGGTGAAGGCGTAATCGAAGGCGTAGCCATCGTGTTTCAGGAGTTGCCCGGCGTGCCGGGCTTCCTCGATGCCTTTGGACGACAAGTCGACGTCGGTCCAGCCGGTGAAGCGGTTCTCCAGGTTCCAGGTGCTCTGCCCGTGACGCAGAAAGACCATTTTGATCATCGTTCCTCCTTGGCACGCGGCGTACGCGTCATCAGGTGAAGCTACGTGCAGATACCGTGCCATCACGGAAAAACAAACCGTTAGCATGAAGCGGCGTGAACATCGCGCGCCGATGTGGTGCGTCTGACGCCTGGTGTGATCCAGCGTGGGGCAAACCCGCGGGGTTGTTTGCACGTATCGGGGTTAGGTTTGCGGGGTCCATTCACGGACTCCGCCCCGCGGCTGTTCAGAAATTGCTCCAGGTATTTTTCTGTGCCGCCAAAGCCTGCTCTCGAATGATTTAGTCGGGGGCGGGCACGACGACATTAATATAGAGTCTCTGACAAAATGAACTCCGCACAACACTCGACTCCCACCCCAAGCCTCCCCCTTCCGGGGGAAAAGAGGAGGGGGTGCGGCGCTCAAAATTTCATTAGGGACTCGAAGAGCTGTAGGTTCGGGCGAATGAAATGAACCCCAACATCTGTGATACACGGGCACCGCTCGCTCTTTGCTCAGGTTACGGCGGGCAGGCAGCGGCCGCCGCGTGTAACGAAATGCCGGACTACCGGCATCCCTTGCTCCTGCCCGGCTGCAGCGGCGAACGCGTATACTGCGCGGGGGTCGATATGTAGGTGAGACGCATGAGGATTCGGATTTCCGCAAGTTTGTTCGCGCTCGGGCTCGCTGCTTCTTTGGGCGGCTGCGCGACCGTGCCGCCGGAGCTTCCTGCAGCCCGGTACGCGAGCGCGGCGCCGCTCGTGCCAATTCAGCGAACCGACCATCCGGTGGTGGTGATTGCGTTGAGCGGCGGTGCCGCGCGCGGCTTCGCCCATGCCGGCGTGCTACGGGTGCTGAATCAAGGCGGAATCAAACCGGACGCCGTCGTCGGGACCAGCGCGGGAAGCGTGGTCGGCTCGCTCTACGCCGGCGGAATCCGCGGCGACGCGCTGGTCGCGGCGGCGCTGGAGTTACAGCGTGATCAGGTGATCGAATTCATGTATCCCAACCGCGGTTTCGTCAATGGCCAGCGGCTGCAGGAGTATGTCGACCGGCGTCTTGGCGATCGGCCGATCGAGCGGCTCGACCTGCCATTCGTGGCGGTGGCGACCGATCTGCGCAACGGCCGGCTCGTCGCCTTCAACCGCGGCGACACCGGCACGGCGGTGCGCGCCTCGAGCAGCGTGCCGGCCGTGTTTCAGCCGCTCGCGATGGACGGACGCGAGTACATCGACGGCGGACTGGTGAGCCCGGTGCCGGTGCGCGTGGCGCGTGCGCTCGGCGCCGATATCGTGATCGCGGTCGACGTGACCATCCAGCCGACCGCGGCCAAACAGCTCGACAGCACCGGCGCGCTCGTGTCCCAGTCGATCGTCATCATGGAGCACAACCTCGCCGACAATGAGCTCAAGGACGCCGACGTCGTGATCCGTCCCGACCTGAGCGAAGCCCCCAGCATTAACTTTGACTTGCGCGCCGAAGTGATCGCCGCCGGCGAGCGCGCGGCGCGCGCGGAACTCCCGCGGATCCACGAGCTGATCGAGGCCAAACGGCGCCAGCTGTTCAAGCTCGCCGGGCATCGGCCGGGCGCCGCCGCGCTCAGCCGGTGACCGCGACGTACTGATGAATTGGCGCAGCCAGCCATGATGGTTACTTGAAACAGCATCTGGAATATGGAATCCCCGCTGACGCGGGGATGACAATCAGAAAGGGTCGTCCCCCCGAGCGCGAAGTGGCGCAAGGATGCGCCGCTTACGGAGCTAAGGAGGCAAAGCAAGGTCCAGGATTTGAATATCATCCCGCGCTAGCGGGGATGCCGCCTCGCTCCGGATTTCCGCTGAAGCCTGCCCGCGAATGATTTATTCGGGGGCGGGCATGACGTCATCGTATTGGATATCTCTTGGATCACATTTACCAACGATGCGTCCTTGCTTGCACGCATGGATAGAATTCGAAAAATTCCGGTCAGAGAGGGAAATCGACTTATTTTCGAGAACGACGCTTCGACACCGGCATAACGCATTGCGGTAAAATCCTCCGTGTCCATGCGGCTAAACGTCAAACAATTCTTCGATCGCCATGTTTTCCCGACCGGCGTGGCGCAAAGCCAGGGCGAGCAGCGCGCGCTTCAGGTGGCCACGGCCGCGCTGCTGGTCGAGGCCATGCACGCCGACGGCGAACTCAAGGAGGCCGAGCACCGTGCCGTGACGGCCGCGATCCAGAAGCAGTTTCCCCTGTCGGCCGAGGAGACGGAAACGCTGTTGCGCCTGGCGCGGGCCGCGGCCGACAAAGCCACCGATGACTACCGGTTCACCGCGCTCATCAACGAGCACTTCAGCGCGGAACAGAAGGAACAGGTGGTCGAATATCTGTGGCAGGTGGCGGCCGCCGACCACACGATCGACGTCCTCGAGCGCACCCTCGTGTACAAGATCGCCGATCTCCTGTACGTCCCACGTTTCGCGCAGATCGAGGCGCGCGAGCGCGCCATGCGCGCGGCGCTGCGGGGGACGAAGTAGCGCACCGCACCCGCGCGGATCAGATGCCGGGGATGAAGAGGCACAGGCCGCCTTGAAGCGTTGCGGCCGTACCGGGCCCGGGCCGACGACCGAGCATGCCAAACATCGCGGCGGGCGCGCCCGAAAGCGTCAGCTCGGACGGCAACAAATAGACATGTGTTGCGCCCCGGTCGGCAACGTACCACCCCGCACCCGCGACGAGTGCCGCAGTGCCGCAGGCCATCCAAAGAGACGTTGCACGGACTCGCATGCCACGCTGTCCTTGCGTGCGATAGTTTCGTCGTGATTCGTCATACACCCCATGGCAAATCTCGTGGCGCGTGGTCCTTCTTGTTTCGATCGGCACTCGATACCGGTGCCGGCATGCGCGCATTGATGCACGTCAACAAAAGAATCGATGCGCGGTAACAATGGCGCAACAATACCAAGATGATCGGATCCACGGAGGCGCAGCCCGGAATCGTACGCGATTGCGATACAAATGCGGACTACTTGGCGTCGCGACCCGGTGCATCAAGAAACTCAGGGAATACCAGCATTGATCTTCGTGCTGCAACGCCTGCCGGCGAGCGCCCGAAACACAAAAGACAAAAGCCGCTCAACGGGCGGCCCTGGTCATTCAGCCGCGTTCGCGGGCCGGACAATCGTTACCGGCCGGTTCAGCCGGCGTCATCAACATGTCGATACTGCGAAAGCTGGGCGTTACACCGCAGGTCGCGGCCCATATTTCACCAGTCGAAATCGGTCCCGCATGTGCCTCGCTCGGCTTGCTTGGACGCAAGCACCGTAAAATAAGGAGGCGGGATATTGCCGTTTGACGTCGAAGTTTCGGCATTTATAGGCCCCGCGCGTGTTACGGCCGCCGGCGCGTGGCACGCATATCGGTAGCCAGCCCCACCGCTATTGTGGCGGCCTCCTCATCGGCATATCGTATTCGGGAGAAAAGCCTCCAAAAAAAGTTCCCGTTCTGTGGAGAAATGCGCGCGTTCGGTGATTCGGCATGCCAACCGTCCTGGAATCCTTTCAGCACAAGCTTGAGAAGTTCGATCCCGGCATCGTCTGGCTCGACCGCAACAATCGCGTGATGGCGCTGAACGGCTTGGCGAGCAGGATTCTGGGCGTCAGTACGGGCCAGGTGATCGGCACCGAAGTGACGCAGCTGCATCCGGAGAAGAGCCGGCGCAAGGTGGCGTTCTTGCTGGAATCGGCCGGTTGCCCCGCGGAATCGCCACCGCCGATGACCATGATGATCAATGTTCCGGACCGGGTCTTGCTGATCAAGGTCTCGAAGATGTGGAGCGACGACGAAGCGCAGGGCAGCTGCATGGTGTTTTACGATCTGACCGACATCACCACGAACCCGCACGAGAACGAGGGCGACGGTGACAGTGACAGGCCGCGGCAGCTGTTCAAGTTGCCGGTCTTCAAAAACGGCCGAGTGGTGCTATTGGATCTGAACGATGTCGTGCACTTCAATGCCGACGGGCACTACACCAGCGTCTTCACCGACGCCCAGAGCTATCTGTGCAATCTGGCGCTATCGGATCTGGAAACGCGCCTGGACCCCACCAAGTTTGTGCGGGTACATCGTAGTCATATGATAAACGTCCGGTTCGCCACCGCCTTCGAGAAGGTCGACGAACAGTGCATGATCATCATGAACACCCGGGACGAAGTGCGCATTCCAGTGAGTCGCAGTAACGTGCAGCGGCTCAAGCTGATGTTCGGGCTGAGCTAGAGAACCACTGATTAAGTCCCCCTCCCCCCTGAAGGGGGAGGGTTGGGGTGGGGGTGTGACGGCTTAAACTCTTGATGAAGCACGCCCCCCATCCTGTCCTTCCCCCGTGAAGGGGGGGAAGGGACGTTCTTGTTTTGGTGCTTGTTCAGAGCTTCCCTGGCTGACCGCTACGGTTAAGCACCGGGCTCGCCAATCGTTGTGGCGCGGACGCGCGTCAACGCCGTGTTATCGAACTGTCCCGTGACCCGCTATTAACGTTCCCTTTCATATCCGCGCGTTCGTTCGCGCACCGTTTATGTCGTCGTTCCCCCCGTTCACGCACTGAATCCGCCGCTGGTACGCCTGTTCCCGGTGTTGATGCATTCGCGATTGAAGCGGTCGCCGGTTTCCCTATTCTGTAACGCCGAAGGTGGACCCCGAGCGATCCATTAAGCTGGGGGCACGCCAGCATTTTCCGATTCCGACGTTACCGTGAGGGCACCTCGATGATACCAGGGACGTTTGAATATCATGCACCATCGACCGTCGACGAGGCCATTCGGCTGCTGGGTGAATACCGCGACGAAGCCAAGCTCCTGGCCGGCGGGCACAGTCTTCTGCCGATGATGAAACTCCGCTTCGCGGAGCCGGGACATCTGATCGATCTCAACCGCGTCCAGGCACTGAAGGGCATCCGCGAGCAGGGCGGCATGATTCACATCGGCGCCATGACCACGGAGAACGAGCTGATCGCCTCCGAGCTGTTGCGGAAGAAATGTCCGCTGATTCCCGAAGCCGCGCGCCTGATCGCCGATCCGCAGGTGCGCAACTGCGGCACCATCGGCGGCGATATCGCGCACGGCGACCCCGGCAACGATCATCCCGCGATCATGCTAGCCACCGAAGCGTCCTTCGTGCTCCGCGGTCGCGGCGGCGAGCGCGTCGTGCCGGCGGACGGTTTCTTTCTCGGTACGTATTCGACCGAGCTGAAGGCGGACGAGATCCTGACGGAGATCAGGGTCGCCAGCGTGCCCGCGGGCACCGGCTACGCCTACTGCAAGCTCAAGCGCAAGACCGGCGACTTTGCCACGGCTGCGGCGGCGGTGCAGCTGCAGCTCGACGGCAAGACCTGCAAGAAAATCGTGATCGCGCTGACCAACGCCGGCCCGACGGCGCTGAAGGCGAAGGAGGCGGCGGCGGTGCTGACCGGCAAGACCGTCGATGACAAGTTGATCGAACAGGCCGCGCAAAAGGCGATGGCTATCTGCGATCCCGCCGAAGATCTGCGCGGCGACCGCGAGTACAAAACCCACATGGCGGGCGAGATGACGCGCCGGGCGATCCGCCAGGCGCTGGCACGGGCACAGGGGAAATAATCATGGCCAAGAAACCAATTTCATTCATGCTCAACGGGCGCAAGGTTGAGACCCTGGTCGAGCCGCGCGAGCTGTTGATTCATGTCATTCGCGAGCAACTGAACTAGACCGGCAGCCATATCGGCTGCGAGACCAGCCACTGCGGCGCGTGCACGGTCGATCTCAACGGCAGATCGGTGAAGTCGTGCACGGTGCTGGCGGTGCAGGCAGAAGGCGGAACCGTGCTCACCGTCGAGGGCCTGCCGAAGAACGGCACGCTGCATCCGTTGCAAGAGGCATTTACGCAGGAACACGGCCTGCAATGCGGCTATTGCACGCCGGGGATGCTGGTGCGCGCGTATCGCTTCCTCCAGGAGAATCCGAATCCAACGGAGGAACAGATCCGCTTCGGCATGTCGGGCAACCTGTGCCGTTGCACGGGTTACATGAACATCGTGAAGGCGGTGCAATCGGCCGCCAAGAAAATGCAGGCTGCAGGAGGGAAATAACGTCATGGCGACCACCGCAGAAGCAGTTGAACGCGAGCAGAAACTCCAGGGCGTCGGTTGTTCGCGCCGGCGGAAGGAAGACGCGCGCTTCATCCAGGGCAAGGGCACCTATGTCGATGACATCAAGCTGCCCGGCATGTTGTTCGGATCCATCGTGCGCAGTCCGTACGCGCATGCACGCATCAAATCGATCAACAAGGCCAAGGCCCTGGCGGTGCCGGGCGTCGTCGCGGTCCTGACGGCGGACGATCTGAAACCGGTGAATCTGCATTGGATGCCGACCCTTGGTGGCGACGTGCAGGCAGTGCTGGCGGACAAGAAGGTCTGCTTCCAGATGCAGGAAGTGGCGATGGTGCTCGCCACCGATCGCTATGCCGCCGCTGACGGCGTGGCGCAGGTGGAAGTCGAGTACGACGAGTTGCCCGCGATCGTCGATCCGCACAAGTCCATGGCGCCCGGTGCGCCGGTCATTCGCGAGGATATCGCCGACAAGAAAGAAGTCGGCCACGGTCCGCGCACGCATCCGAATCACATTTTTACCTGGGAAGCCGGCGACAAGGCCGGGACCGACGCGGTCTTCGCCAACGCCCCGGTGACGGTGCGCGAGGAAATACTGAACCCGCGCGTGCATCCCTGTCCGATGGAGACGTGCGGCTGCGTCGCCTCGTTCGACAAGGTCGCGGGTCAGCTGACCGTGTACCTGACATCGCAGGCGCCGCACCTGGTGCGCACCGTGGTGGCGATGCTGTCGGGGATACCGGAGAGCAAGATCCGTCTGGTCGGCGGCGACATCGGCGGCGGCTTCGGCAACAAGGTCCCGGTCTACCCCGGGTACGTGGTCGCGATCGTGGCGTCCATCGTGACCGGTGTGCCCATCAAATGGATCGAGTCGCGCATCGAAAATCTCTCCACCACCGGATTCGCCCGCGACTATCACGGCATCGGCGAGCTCGCGGCCGACAAGGACGGCCGCATCCAGGCGCTGCGCTTCAC
>Ga0187773_10001062_pt1 | contig 11026 bp, 9 predicted proteins | sample 0216_BV02_MP05_1_FD_133133 | JGI IMG/M metagenome (GOLD analysis project Ga0187773, IMG submission 133133) | Tropical peat soil microbial communities from peatlands in Department of Meta, Colombia - 0216_BV02_MP05_10_MG | ecosystem: Environmental > Terrestrial > Soil > Wetlands > Peat | place...
CGTGCGATATTGGCATTGACGATATTGCCCGTGAGAGTGAGATAGGTCGCCAATACCGTGTAGCGCTGATAATCGACTAAGGACTGCAGGTTCTCAATCGTTCGGCGTTGCCCGCCAAACACATCAACCGTATAGCTGACCACCGCCGAAAGCGTGAATAAATTGAATACACTGCTCGTGACATTTCCGTTTATGCGGGCCGGGGAAGACCTCTGGCGCGAAGCGCTGAATCCCGCGTCGATTTGCGGATAGAAGATGCCGTAACCCGCCTGCAATTGCGCCTGGCTTTGGCGCAAGCTGGCCTGTGCCGCCTGCAGATTCTGATTCTGGGCAACGGCTTCCCTGACCGCAGTGTCCAGCTTATCGGAGTTAAATAATCGCCACCAATCGCCCACGATGTCTGCGCCCGGTTCGAAGTGCTGTACTTCGCCATCCGCAGATCCCGTGGTACTCGGCTCTTCGCCATACGTGTACTGCTCAACCGATGGCTTGCTGGGACGGACAAAATCCGGACCAACCGCGCAGCCGACCATAGAACAAAGTGAGGCCGTGCACAGTCCCCAAAGCATGCGCTCAGCCGCTCTGTAGTTCGTCTGGCACTTGATAGCATTACCGAAAGACATTTTTACTGTCGCAGCACATCGCTGCATGAAGTGCGTCTTTAACATGACCGTCCTCCATCAGATCGTCTATTTCTCCGCCAAATAAACATCCACCAGCTGGCCGGGATAAAGATTAACGTTATCGGGTTTCTTGAATCTGAAGATCAAAGGCAGCACTCTTACGTCGACTCTCTCTGTCCTCTGGCTGGACAATTCAATTTTGGGCGAAACGTAGGGCTGGGAGCGCACGTACTCCAAAGGAATGATGACATTAGTGCCTCGGATCGACATCTTTGCATTCATCGCCGTTCCTTGAGGGAGTCGGTGTATCAATATCTCATCGATGTAACACCTCACTTCAAGGTAGGTCTGGGTAGCTCCCATGACAATCATCGGGTTAAGGTCCCCGGTGTAAGTACCATAGGCGCCTTGTGGCGAAACATAGCTTCCCACTGCTGCTTTGATTGCAAGAACAACTCCATCTACTGGCGCCCTTATGGCGTACTTTGCCAGCAGAGCACTTGATGCCGTAAACGCCTTGGACAATGCGTTGTACTGTTTTTCCTGGTTTTGGATGTCGTATATCCACGCTCCGGCTTTTGTGAGTTCGAACTGTTTCTGGACAAGCTCCAGGTTGGCCTTGGCTACGTGGACTGCATTAACCGCATTATCCAGAGTGTCCTTGCTTACCGATTTCGGCTCCAGCTCGTACGACCTCCTTTGCTTATCCAACTGGTCCTCTGCGGTTTTCAAATTTGCCTTGGCCAATGCAACTTGCGCTTCTGAAACCTGCAAGATTTCTTTTCTTGGTTGGGCCTTTAGTTCCTGGAGCAGGGCTAGCGCAGCCTCTGCCTGGGATTTCTGTTGCTGCACGGTTGCTCTCTGAACCGAGTCATCTATCGTGATCAGTGGATCTCCTTGGTGCACAGTTTCTCCTTCGCTGACCAGGATCTGGGTGATTGGGCCGGAGATCTCAGGGTAGATGTTAATATTCTCGCCATTTGTCTGATAGCTCTCGATAATGCCGTTGGCGTAAATTCCTTTTTCGTAGGGATTTACAGCCGGATTAAACGCAGGTGGCAAGGGAATCTTAGGAGAGCTGTAAAGATACGCGCTCAGCAGGCCAGCCAGGATGCCTGCAGCGCAGAGCAGGATTAGAATCTTGTTTCTCACCTAGTTAACCCTTTCGATTCCCACTATTCGTCCATCTTCCATTTTCATTATTTCATTCGCGAATTCAAAAATCCTGATGTCATGTGTCACGATTAAAATACAACGCCTCTCGTTGAGGATGTTTGCTTTTACGAATTGGATAATCGCTTTGCCTGTGTCCCCATCCAAGGAAGCGGTCGGTTCGTCCAAAATCAAAATATCCGGGCGGCTAACAATGGCCCGCGCGATCGCGACCCGCTGTTGCTCTCCGCCGCTTAGCTTGACTGGGCGCAGTTGCGCCCGGTCCTTTAGCCCGACAACTTCGAGGCATTTTGTCGCCTCCTGCATTGATTCATTCCAGTCGCGCTTCTTGAGAATCAGCGGAATTGCAACGTTTTCAACCGTTGTCAGGCGTGGAAAGAGGTGGTAGTCCTGGAACACAAAGCCAATCGTGTTCAGTCTGAAATCAGCGATCTGATCTTCAGGCAAATTCCAAAGGTCCTTGTCTTCGACGATCACACTGCCGGAATTAGGGCGGAGTATGCCTGAAATCATGCTTAGCAGTGTTGTCTTTCCGCTCCCCGATGGCCCGACAATATAGAGCATCTCGCCGAAGTTGGCCTCGAAACTGACGTCCTTGACAGCTTGGGTCTTGGCTTCACCTTCGCCAAACCATTTGACTAGCTGGGTTGCTTTAACTGCCGTATTCGGCATCGTTAGCCTCGGAAGATATCAAAGGGCTCTATCTTGAGCACCCTTCTTACGCCGAAATAACTGGAGACGCCGGCTATGATGAGAACGGTGATAAATGCAACCCCGATATTGGTGAAGGTAATTACCGCCGCATAACTGGGAAGCCTGAATTTCGCTAATGTTATTAATATCGTGCACAAACCAATTCCCAGACCGAAACCGATGAGTGCGGTAAAACCGGCTTGAAAAAGGATCATGTAGACAAGCTCGTATCCCTTTGTGCCTATCGCTTTTAAGGCCCCGAAATGTTCAAGGTTCTCGAGAATAAACGTGTAAAAGGTCTGCCCCGATATGGAAAGACCGACGATAAAGCTGATCAGGGTCATGAGCAGCAAATTTGTTCCTAGGCTTGTTTGGTAAATGTAAAAATCGGCGATGCGCTGTACAAACTCGTTTTTTGTCAGGGCCAAGTAGCCCAGCGCTTTTACCTGCTGCTTAATGTGTTGCACATCGTTAAGGTTTTTCGGTTCGACGAGAACATAGGTAAGGGTATATCTACTGTTTGGCAGATATTGAATTGCCCGGTTGTAGGTCGTATAAAGGGTCGGGATTCCAAACAGTCCGGCAGCAGCGACTTTCGCAATGCCGACAACAAGTCCGCGGTGCTCGTTAATTTCAAACTCCGTGCCTACTTTTGGATATTCGAATTTTGGAAACTCGGAATCCTTAACCACAATGAATGCGTTTTCAGCAAAGATATTCTCGATCTTTCCCTCGAACAGGCCAGGTCTCCCTACCAGGCTGGAATCGTCCAGCCCAAGCACGCTTACCGCCTGGTAAGTACCGCTTCGAAGCTTGGCTAGAGCAGTACCAGAATAGAGAGGCACGGCATATTTGACCCCGTTTATGCTGCGTATGGCGTCCAGCACATAATCCGGCATTGGAATACTGTTCGCTACCGTATTAACGGCCGGGTCCATCACCCAGATGGTTGAGCCGATATTGGTGACGGTCGCCGATGATTTGTCCAGGACGCCGGCAAATATCGAGGTCATTTGGATCATTAAGAATGTCGCGAACGTTATTCCGACAAGCAGCGCGGTGAATTTGGCCGTATCGTTGGTCAATAGCTTAAATGCGAGTCTTAGAATTCCTTTCACCCCAAAACTCCTTTTTCCCGGCCAACGGCCCAATATCGCTTGCGTGGGCGCAAGCACAGGCCGGCACTGCATCGAGACAGGCCCGGCATGTGATTCTGAATTCTACTGATGCGAAGCTTTGTCCAATGACAGGATCCAGCGCACCAGCTTCTCGGCATCTGCTTCACTGATTTCGACGGCGTTTGGCGGCATGGTCGCCCCGCTGGCCTTGCCACTCCAATGGCGGTCTTGAGACCCTGAGCCCTGAATAACAATTTGTACCAGACGGTCCGCCGCATCCTTCTGGCCCCGGTACTTTTTCCCCACATCTTTCCATGCCGGGCCAATCGGTAATAATTCGTTTCCCGTTTGCGGTCGATGCTCAAGGGAATGGCATAGATCGCAACCGCTTTCTGCTGATAGCCTTCGCATCTCTACGTCCTGCTTGGTTTTCAACGAGGATTGCCCATTTGCGCCAGGAAGGGCCAACAAAACGGCCAGCCCTGCCAGCCACTCGATTGCGGTCTTTCTCATAACAGACGCTTTGAGCATTTATTGATAAAGAGATTCAATTTCCGATTTTGGCGGAGTTTTTCCCCCATTATGCGCATCGAAAGCCTGTTGCTTCTGTGGATTTCGATCAGCGTTGGGGATCATTGACGCCAAAACCAGCCTCCGGCTTTAGATAACAGAAATATAATCGCCGTTCGGGATAATTCCTTGACTTAGATCAATTTCTGCATGGTACTAGCTTCAATTCGCCGGTCGCCAGCCGTGTAGCAGGTGCAGATATCAAGCCATTTCAGTTTGCTTGTCTCAAGCTCGACAGGATTTACTTTCGTGCGACGTTGGAAGAGTCCTGCCCAACCTGCGCAGACGATTCGCGATGACTCGCAAAACCTTGTGCCCCGTGTCGCAAGCCGGTGCAGAGATCGACAATATGCTCGAGCTGGAGAAAGAAAAGCATACGCAAGCGGCTTGTGCGCGGATTGCCGATTCTTATTTGGGCGAATGCGCATCATCAGCGCATCGCCTTTGGCCTAAATACCGGCCCCCGGCCGGATCTATTGGGGAGCATTGAAGCCGGCCGTCAAACGGGCGCTCTATGCGCCGCGCTGTGTGCTGCCGCGTTACTTCGGTTGTGCCACGGTGCGCAGATACGGCTTTAAGGTCTTATAACCCTGTGGGTATTTCTTCCTGGCTTCCTCATCGGAAACGGAGGTCGGAATGATGACGTCCTGGCCCGGTTTCCAATTCACCGGTGTCGCTACCGAGTGCTTGGCGTTCAACTGAACCGAATCCAGCAGACGCAGCACCTCATCGAAGTTTCGGCCCGCGCTCATCGGATAGATGAGCATCGCCTTGACCTTCTTGTCAGGCCCGACGATGAATACCGTGCGTACTGTCGCGTTGTCCGCAGCAGTGCGTTTCCCGCCCATCGCGTTCGGGTGAATCATGTCGTAGAGTTTCGCAACATGCAGATCCTGATCACCGATCATGGGATAATTCACCTTGTGGCCTTGCGTTTCCTCAATGTCCTTGGACCACGCTTTATGGTCGCTTACCGGATCCACGCTGAGGCCAATGATCTTGGTATTGCGCTTGTCGAACTCAGGTTTCAGACTGGCCATGTAACCGAGCTCTGTAGTGCAAACTGGTGTGAAATCTTTCGGGTGAGAAAACAAGACAGCCCACTTATCTCCGATCCATTCGTGAAACCGGATCTTGCCCTCTGTTGTTTCAGCCGTAAAATCCGGCGCTTCGTCACCTATGCGAATTGCCATTTTCAACCTCCGTTGTATTCGTGAACCGGCTACGCCAGCCCTGAATTGAATGATTTCTGAGTTAATCCGACCGGATCGTGAAATAAGTGTATAGCTGGCTACGTATTTCGTCCACTGCATCCAAAAAGGTCTCGGAAAAACAAAGCTCGAATCCTGGTTTCTAAGCCAAGTCGCGGCATTCCTATGCTTCCTGACCATCATGCGGGCACGGTCTTGCCGCCTTAAAGGAAATTGTTCAATTAGATACTTAGCGAGAGCCTAGCAATGAGCTAGCCGGTCCAGCGCACAACTAGTGGGAGCCGGGTCCGAGACTTACGCGTACCAGATCGTCGGGACGCAACCATTTAGCAAAGGCAGCTTGCACTTCGGCTGCGTCCAGTCCCAAATAGCGACGCGCCGCATGCGTCGGCTCGTCAAGCGGGAGGTCAAGGATCCAACGATGCATAATTCCGTGCGCAATGTCTTCCACACTTGCTTCTTGCAGCGGTATCCGGTGCAGCAGGTACGCCTTAGCTCGTTGTAATTCGTCTGCCGTAACGGGCACGGTTTGCATCTCCTGGAGCTCGCGAACGACCAAATTCTGAACTTTGGAAACATTGTCCGGATCGCATCCGTAATTAACAAAATAAACGCCACGTGTCTTGCCGACCTCGAAGTAAGACTCAACGTAATAGACAAGCCCGGCATCCTTGCGAATATCCCGACTCAGCCGCGTCGAGTAGAAGGCGCCTCCGAGCACGTTATTGCCGAGTTGCAGCGCGTAATAATCCGGATTGAAGCGTGTGAGATTAAGGGTTTCTGCAAGTATCACACTGTCCTGCACGCGACTGGCGTCGGGCACTGCACTTACCACGGGAGAGTTGAGCGGGACGGCCGGCAACTCTATGTCCGGTTTGGGGCCGGCTGCTGACCAGCTTCCGAAGTATTTCTCGATTACGGCTTTCGCGTGATCAGGGGTCACGTTTCCAATCACCATGACGGCCGTGAGGTCAGGCCGAAAGGCTGAACGATAATAGTCGCGCACGTCCCGAAGTGACAGCGCGCCGACCGTTTCCGGCAACGCTTCACGTAGCGTTGGATCGTCTTTTGGAAAAAGCGCAGCGCGCAGCGCGCGCCCGCTGAGATAGCTGGGGCTGGTCAGCGTACCCGCCACTGTCTGAGCGATCTGTTGCTTGACGATATCGAAGGCTTGTTCGGGAAACCTCGGATGCAATTCATTATCCGCGAGGAGTTCCACGCCGCGCTCGAAATCGTCGCTGAGCGTTTGCACCGAAAAATCGGTGCCGGCGTGCTCGTCAGCGCCGATCGCGTCGAGGGACTGTTGGAAAGCGATGCGGTCAAGCTGCTCTGTCCCATAAGAAAAAAGCTCTTCCAGCACCTGGGATAATCCTTCCTGTCCTTTCGGGACTTGAAGCTCAGGGCGATTCTTGATGTGCCCGTAGACGCTCACCGTATCGCTCACATTTTCCGGTTGCACGATGAGGGTAATGCCATTGGCAAGGGTGCTGACCACCGGGCGGACGGTCGAATCCGGCACCGTGAGATGAGTCAGCGCCACTGCCGCCCAACCCGGGAGCGATGTCGGTTTGGCTTCGCCCAGCGCGATATTTTCCTGCCCCCCAAAACCGCGAGCAGCGATCGGCTTGGCCGAACCCTGCGGAGTGAGCACCGCGGTGACAGTCCGGTCGAGATCAATGTATTTGCGGGCCACACGGTTGACATCCTCAACTGTGACTTTTTCAATGCGTGCGAGATCCTCGTCCGGGGAATTGAGGCCGTAAACCGCAACAGCTTCCGACCATACCGTGGCGAGGCCGCTGATGGAATTCTTTTGGAACTCCGCGCTGCGCCGCTCCTGAAGTTTTGCCGCGGCCACTAGATCGGCCGGGACGCCTTCCCTTGCGATTTTGGCAAGAATGGTGCGCATCTCCGACTCGAGCGCTTTGGCATCGCCGCCCGAGGGAAAAGTGGTTACCGCATAACCCAGCCCTGCCTTGGGCAGCGGTTCGAAGACAAAGTCTGCGCCAAGCGCCTTTCCTTTGGGCACGAGCTCATACAGTTCGCCTCGTCGGCTCTTCAATACGTCCGCTAACACCTCCGCCGCTGCGAAGTCCGGGCTGTCGATACCCGGCATGCGTAATGCGATTACCTGGAGCCCATAGGGAAGATCGGTTTCGAGGCTGAGCGATTGCCGGATAACGGGCTGGAACTTTATTTCGGGGCGTTGCGGGAGGTTTTTGGCAGCGATATCCCCGAAGAGTTGTTTGACTTTTTCGAGCGTTGCCCCCGGGTTGACGTCACCGACTATAATGAGTATCGCGTTATTGGGTGCGTACCATTTGTCATAGAAATCTTTGAGCATCGCGGCGGTCGTTTTGTCGAATGAGACACGGGTGCCGAGCGCATCATTCGAGTAGGGTGTATCAGTAAACAGCGCAAATCTCAGTTTTGTGTAAAGAATATAAAGTGGGTCGGAAAGGTCCTGAGCGACTTCCTGTTCAATGGCGCCGCGCTCCTGGTCCCAATCTTTTTCGGTATCAAGTACGCCGCGCATCCTCAGGGCTTCGATGTGCAGCGCTATGTCGAGGTCCTTAGCGGATACGGTAAAAAAATATTGTGTGACAGTTTGCCGTGTGTCGGCGTTGAAATCGCCACCTATCAAGCTACCGATATCGGCAAGCTGGTCGGCTGAAAGTCCGGGACTACCGCGGAACAGCATGTGTTCCTGGGCATGCGCAGTGCCGGGAAAGCCAGGCAGTGTTTCATCTGCACCAACGCCATAGTTGACCGCGGTCGCAACCACGGGCGCAAGGGTATTGCGCACGATGATGACCCTGAGACCGTTCTCTAGTGTACTGCGTACAACTTCAGAGCCTTCGGCAAAGACGTTTAAGCTAAAGCCGCTTGCCGCCAAAAAAATGGGGATAAGAAGAAAAATTACTGCGCCGCGTCTTATTTGCATTGGAAATATCCTGATTGCTTGAGACGGTTCATCTGGGCGCAGAATTTTAACTTATTGTTTGCTCGCCGTTCCATGCTGGACATAAATTGGAGGAAAGTTTTTGAGTAATGGAAAGATAATTCACCTGTCCGCTTCAGAACCCAGCGAGGACAGGAAGTTCGATCCTGGATCCTTGGAAATTGACATCCGCTTCACTCCGCGAGTGCAAAGAAAGCATTCCCTAGACCTTCAACAACCCGTGCCATGGAGTCGTAATTTAGCTTTTCCGGTGTATCGAGCGCGGTATGGTAGTGGGCGTAGCGATAGAATGCGGTGTCGGTGATCATCACCGCAGGATAATCTTCCCGCCAGAAAGAAAGATGATCGCTCCAGGAAACGCCCGGAACGAATTCGAACGTGGCAAGCGATTCGGCAGGGAAATCAGAATGCAAGCGGAACGCATTCACGAGCTGGCGCAGAACCGGGCGGGACTTGAAGTTGGAGACAAACGCGATAAAGTTTCCCTGGTCCGGATAGAAAAAGCGCAGCAGGGGAGGGTAACGTTGGCTGCCTTGCTGGTCGGTGTAACATCCGAGCATTTCCAGGGAGACCATAAAGCGAATGTCGTCGCCCCTGGAGCGCGCCGCTTTGGCATAGATCATGCTGCCCATTTTGCCCCAAAAGAAAAACGGCGGCTCTTCGTTTACGAAAGCGACGAACCGAACGCTGCGCGCGGTCGCACGTGCTGCGAATTTACGGCTGATTTCGAGCAACGCCGCCACACCGCTGGCATTGTCGTCGGCCCCAGGGCTGCCGAGCACCGTGTCGTAGTGAGCGCCGATTAGAATAATCTCGTCCGGTTTTGATTTCCCCGGAAGCGTGACTACTAGGTTCTCGCTTAGCACGCCCTCGACCGTATAGTTTTGGGCCGCGACCTGATAACCTTGAGCTGCCCATTCACCGCGGATATATTCGGCCGCAGCGCGCAGCGTCCGGGGATGAAACACGTTGCGCTCGCCGATTTCCCCGGCAAGTTTGCCCACGTGAGTGCGGAGCCGGTCGGCCAGCGTTTGCCCGGCGGGCGTAGCAGCCCGGGAATTTGCAGTTGAAAAAAACGTCAAATTTGTTGCCCCTGTAAAAAATACTGCGAGCAGTGCCACAACGAATGCAATTCGCTCCAAACCGCCAAACGATGCGCCCCAAAGCCTGTTGTCATTCATGAAAATTAAGGTGAAGTGCTACGCTGGCTACCGGGGGGAACAGGAACCCCGCAGCTTCGTCCTGGGAGAGCGCAGCGTTCCCATCATGGAAACCGTCGACCGCTGGTTTTCCCCGGATGGCCGTTATTTTAAGGTACAGGCTTATGACGGTATCGTCTATATCTTGCACCACCTTGAAGCGTCGGGCGAGTGGGACATGACGCTATTTAGCCGGCAACCGTGAATGGGGCTGGCATCTGGACGCAAGCTTTACACGGGGCAAACCGCGCAGCAAGGCACTGACTAAATAAAGTTGCACCAATGTTGATATAGATCAAAACAAGGTCCGCTGGAAGGTGTGTGATTGGATTGCGTTAAGGCGCGGTTACAAGCTGAGAAGGAGGCGCGATTATGGACGCACTTACAATGATCGTACTGCTGGGAGTGCTGGCGACCGTGTGGGCGCTTTTGCGAGGGATTAGTTCTATGGCACACGGGGGCGATTCCGATTTCAAGCACAGTCACCAGCTGATGTTCCAGAGAGTCGGATTGCAGGCGCTGACAGTTTTGCTGGTGATAATGGCGGTGCTATTGCAGCTTAAATAGGCGCTCGAAACCGAATGCGGGCGAGAATGTAAGCGCATTTGGCAGTTCGTTGCGACTGGAGTAGGATTAGAGTGTGAATTGTCCTTAGTCTTCCCGAAAGAGGGGACAGCGATGAAGTTGGTCTGCGCGCTGGTCATCATTCTTTTGGGGGCCGCAGCAAGCGGGCCCTCGCTGGCTCGCGGTGGGCAGATGCAGTCTTTTAGTCGGCCCGCGTCGCCGACGTTTTCCGCGGGCCGCTTTCATTCGTTTGTGCGCCCGGGGTTTGTAGTGCGTAGCCCGGGTTTTGCGATGCACAACCGGGGATTTGTGTGGACCGGAACGGGTTCTTTTCATCGCCGATTTAATTCTCGAGTCGTTGTTGTGGGCGCCCCGTTATATTACGCGCCCTATTATTATCCCTATCCTTACTATTACCCTTATCCTTATTACTACCCACCGGTTGCTATGTCATATCTGCCGCCGGCTTATGGTGATCAGGAGGAATCAGGGCCGGCCGAGGCATACTGGTATTATTGCGCAAGTGCAAATGCCTACTACCCTCACGTCAGGGAATGTCCCGAAGGGTGGCAGCGCGTAGCGCCGCAGCCGCCTCCTCAATCCGGCTATTAGTCCGTTCTCATTATCGAAAAGTGTTGCACCTTGCGGAAACGCAAAGCTCGCAAGGGTATTGGGCTTTCGGGGGGCAGAATTTTGCCCGCGAGATCGGCGCGTACTAAAAACTCCGCTTTGGCCCAGTGAATTGCCATTGACGCACTTGATTGGGCAATCGCAAATGCATAGAACCCTTGCGGTCATAGACATCGAATAAGATGAGCAGCGACGGATTCAATGCTCAACGCTTCATTTTGCTGTAGTATGCGACAGCACAGTATCAGAATGCGATTCAAATTCGTGGATCAAATTAAAACAG
>Ga0187773_10001065_pt1 | contig 11019 bp, 9 predicted proteins | sample 0216_BV02_MP05_1_FD_133133 | JGI IMG/M metagenome (GOLD analysis project Ga0187773, IMG submission 133133) | Tropical peat soil microbial communities from peatlands in Department of Meta, Colombia - 0216_BV02_MP05_10_MG | ecosystem: Environmental > Terrestrial > Soil > Wetlands > Peat | place...
AAAGATCTCTTACAATAAGATTGAGCCGGGTCAGATTGATGATGCTGTGATTCTGTCGCTCGTCCAACGAGCTAGAAACGAAGGCTTTGATGCTTTTATATTACCACAGCCTGAGGAGTTGTCCATGGCCAATCGACGGGAGGATATTCTCATTAGGAGACCGTGATTTGCCATGCAAAAGAATCGGAAACTAATCATTGTTGGGGATAGTGCCTTTGCTGAGATAGCATATGAGTACTTTGTAAATGACTCGGAATATGATGTGGTCGCTTTCAGTGTGGAGCAGACTTATTTAAAGCGCGACTCCCTATTTGGTATACCGATCGTGCCGTTTGAATCTTTGGGGCGGTTTTACGACATTGCGACTCATGAAGTTTTCGTTGCAGTCGTATATACCAAGCTTAATCGTTTAAGAACCAGGTTGATGAAGAGCGCTAAACAGAAGGGATACAAATTGGCAAGTTTTATTAGCCCACACGCTTTTGTTTGGAAAAATGTGAAAATGGAAGAGCATTGCTTTATTTTCGAAAACAATGTAGTTCAACCATTCGTCCAATTAGGCAATAACGTGATCCTTTGGAGCGGCAATCATATCGGTCACCATTCAGTCATACAGGATAATAACTTTATTTCATCCCATGTAGTAATTTCAGGATACGCAGAGATTGGCGAGAACTCCTTCCTAGGTGTAAATGCGACTGTTACGAACAACGTTAAAATAGGGAAGGATAATTGGATCGGGCCTGGGGTAACAATTAGTAAGGATACAAAACCCGGCGCTTTATACGGGCCGTATCAGACGGAGCCATCCCGTGTCACTGCCTTGCGTTTCTTTGACGTAGAAGATTAATGTCTCTTTGGTTTCTAAGGCGCATCGCATCTTTGCTCGTTATGTTATTTACTATTCTGACTCATGAAATGGATTCTTGTCCGACTGTTTCCGTATGTTTTCAGGAGATGAGAGCATTCCTCCGTTCGTGTGTAATGAGTGCCATTCATTCTTGATTACAAATTTCCAATATGCAAATAGATCCAACATATATTTTCCCCTCTAGAATACTAAACAAACTAGGGGTAGTTGCATTAAACGCAGGCGCTTCAAAAACAGCGCGGTTCTTTCTCCGACTTGCAGTTACCTTGAGAGCGGATTTTTATTACTACCATCGCAACCTTGGCGTTGCGCTTGAACGATCCGGGCGCGTTGAGGAGGCGATGGAATGCTATCTGACCGCTCTGCGGCTCAAGTCGGACTTCATTATCGCCGTAGGCGACTTCATGAGAGCGTTGTCGTTGATGAGCGATGCTGCGCACGCCGTCAGATGCTATTATTCCTTTCTCAAAGTGGTCGAATGGTCATCTTTTCTCGACGTTCAGAGCCGAGTCAGTGCGATTCTTAAATGTATTGTGGATAAGAATATTGGCGTTGACGAAATGATAAAACGTTATAACCGACATTTGGTTCTTAATCCACAGGATATTGAGAAGCATGCCCATCTGGCTTTCTTATGGGAACTTAAGGGATGTAAAAAGCAAGCTCTGGAAATCTATCGGAAGGTATCTTCGCTGAAGCCCGCTAACACGGCGGTAATTCTTGGGCACGGTAACCTGCTGTACGATATGGGGCATGTTGAGGAGGCGATCTCCTTTTGGATTAAATCGCTTGAGCTTGAGCGAAACGGGCAAGTTGCCACCCGTGTTGCAACCGTGCTATACGATCTTGGTAGGGTACGCGAGGCATTGTACTATTGCAGGGAAGGCGTTGCAATCGATGCAACCTGCACGGATGTGCATCGCCTTGCCAGCAAGATCCATCTTGAACTTGGACAGATTGACGAGGCGGCTGCGTCGTATAAGAGAAGCCTTGATTCCGGAAGTCTCAGTGTCGATCGGCAGCAAATTTTAGGATTGGATACCACTTCAGTGAAAGAGTGGTGCGAGAAGCAAATCCTCCCTTGCGCAATCTTTGAACCTCGAAAAGAAGTATACATTCCAGAGCCAAGGTTCTTTGAAGCCAGGCTCCGCATGCCGTCCGCCGTTGGGCAACTCCCCGAAGCTTACGTAGCAGCCCTTCGGAACGTAACGGTTATCGGCGGCACGACGCTTTTGATTGCAGGGAAACAAACGGCGCTTTATGATAAACAGGCGCTTGCAGCGCACAAATGGTACACATTAAATTCAAACATCGTCAAACTAATGACGGGACGGAGTGTTGTTGTTGGCTATTTAGAAAGCGGTCGGTCATTGAGGCGCGCTATCCACTTTTGCCATGATGTTTCTAGGAATTATTTCCACTGGCTTGTCGAGGGCTTATCTCGGCTTTGGCTTGTAGACCAGATACCAGAATTCCGTTTGTTACCGTTACTGGTTGATGAGAAACTGCCGAGACAACATGTGGAAGCCTTGCGTCTTTTTAATCAACATAATCACCCCTTAATCACACTGAGGAATGGAAACGGTTATCTTGTTGATGAACTGATTTACCCTTCAGAATTATCGGTTAGCCGTGATAATTACAATCATCCAGTATCTCCTGAAAATGATGTGCTAATCTCTCCAACCGCGATTGCCTACATTAGAAATCAAGCATTGAAATTAATCTCGGGGCATAAGAGTAAGTTCACCAGACGCTTATATGTGTCGCGGAGAAAAGTGTCCCATAGGCGAATCGTTAACAATGAACAGATTGAAGCCAGCCTTGCGAAGTTAGGATTTGAGCTTGTCTGTCCCGAACAGCTCTCGTTTTTAGATCAAGTTCGTATCTTTTCCGAGGCTGAACTCATCGTAGGGCAGGCAGGCTCGGGACTTGTCAACATGATATTCTCGCCGGAGAGCTGCAAAGTCATCGTCCTGACAATTGAGCAACCACAGATAAACTATTATGTCTTCAGCACGCTGGCAGATATACTGAAACTTGAGTTGGAATATGTGTTCGGAGACCGGGTCGCATCGAATGGTGAGCTCGAAATGTTCGATGTCCATAGCGACTTTTGGATATCACCGGAAAAATTATTCGAGGCGCTGGGTAGAACAGCTGAAAGAATGATCTGACCCTGACATTCTCTCAGCTCAATGGCTTGGGTTTCATCGCTTAATAATCTCATCGGAAATTCTGACAGTCGAGTAAAAGAGGATCTGCGGTTATGCCTAAATGGGAGAAGCTTGGACTTGTTTATTGCGCTTCAGGCGAGACCGATTGGGCTCAATCTCATGCCTATGTGCCCACGACGATCATGCTCGATGAGAAACGGATCCGGGTTTATGTTGCATTTCTGGATCAGCACCAGATCGGTCGCGTAGGGTATGTTGATGTGGAGGCGGCCAATCCGTTGCGTGTACTACAGGTATCTCCTAGTGCCGTTTTAGATGTCGGGGAGCCTGGGACCTTTGATGATCATGGCGTTACGCCGGTGTGGCTGTTAAGAAATCATCGTAAGATTTATCTTTTTTACGTCGGATGGCAACTGAGTCTGTGCGGACGCTATACCTTGCTTTTGGGGCGCGTAGTTAGTGAGGATGGGGGCGAGACTTTCAAGCGATGTTCGAGGGTCCCTCTTCTCGAACGGAGCGATGCCGAACTGTACATAAGATCTGCGGCAAGTCTTCTCGTTGAGAATGCCACGTGGAAATTGTGGTATGTTGCCGGCGATCGTTGGATTAAAAAGCGAAAAAAAGAGGTGCCCACCTATAATATTCGATATCTCGAATCGACTGATGGGGTCGCATGGGGAACCCGTGGCCGAGTTTGCATCGAGACGGTAGGGCCGGATGAGTTTGGGTTTGGACGTCCCTTTGTAATCAAGGACGACGGCCTTTATAAAATGTGGTACTCCATTCGTACTATGACGAAGGATTATCGCCTCGGATATGCTGAATCTAAAGATGGTATTTCATGGACTCGCCTTGATGAGGAAGTTGGCATCGACGTTTCAAAAACCGGATGGGATTCCGAAATGGTCTGTTTTCCCTGCATTCAAAGAACTCTTTATGGGACTTATCTGTTCTATAACGGAAACAACTATGGAAAAACAGGGTTCGGGGTAGCTCGATTAGTGGAAGAATGAAAGTTTTATCTTACAAAGAGCCGTTAAATGCAGATTGGGATCTGTTTGTGAATTCTGCTTATAATGCTACCTTTCAACACACGCGCCGTTTTCTGTCCTATCATGGTGAACGCTTCAACGACCAGTCTCTATTGATATTTGACGATGGGGATCGGCTCATCGGCGTCTTTTCAGCTGCAATTAATCCACGTAATTCAGCTGAAATTGTCAGTCATCCCGGCGCTACTTTTGGAGGGGTTATTCACAACGGCCGCCTGCGTGGGGAAATGATGCTTGAGGCTGTTCGTGATGTCATAGTCCACTATAAGAAACAGGGCTTTCTGTCATTGCGCTACAAAGCCGTTCCGTACATTTATCACGCTGCCCCTGCACAAGACGACCTCTATGCCCTTTTCCGTCTTGGCGCTGCTCGCTATCGTTGTGATCTATCGTGCACGATTGATCTCTTTTACAGGTTACCCGTCAGTGACCGCCGCCGGCGCAGTATGAGAAAGGCGATATCCAATGGTGTTAAAATCGAAAGTGGTTACGATCATGCAGCGTCATTATGGCCGGTGCTTGAAGAAAATCTGCTACGAAAATATGATGCCACACCCACGCATTCCATTGAAGAGATTACCTTGCTAGCCAAACTATTCCCTGAAAATATTTGGTTTGTCGTTGCAAAGTTGCATACAGAAGTTGTGGCAGGGGTCGTTCTGTTCATTACTCCTAGCGTGTTTCATGCTCAATACATTGCTACAAGTGAAACGGGTTCCGGGGTATGTGCACTCGATGGGATCTTCGAGCATTGCATTGAACTTGCTCGAAAAGCCGGTGCACGCTACTTCGATTTCGGCATCAGCAATGAGCGTGACGGTAGGTATCTCAACACAGGTCTCTATCAGTTTAAAAGTGAATTTGGCGGTGGCGGAATGGTGCATGAGTTTTATGTGTTAGATCTAATGCGAGGTGATCTATAAATGGAATTGGATAACTGTACGTTAATAGAGTTCTCCCGAATCATTGATCCCCGGGGCACCTTGAGTTTCATAGAAAACAGCAAGCAAATACCTTTTGATATCAAACGCGTCTACTATTTATATGATGTTCCGGGCGGAGCCAGTCGAGCCGGGCATGGCCATAAAAGTTTGGAACAGGTTTTGATTGCAATGTCCGGAAGCTTCGACGTTATGTTGGATAATGGATACACAAAAAAGAAATTTCATTTGAACCGTTCCTATTTCGGATTGTACATGCCCCCCATGATATGGCGCGAGATCGATAATTTTTCTTCCGGGGCGGTTTGCTTGGTATTGGCATCAGCTCCATATGATGAATCGGATTACTACCGGGATTATGAAAAGTTTTTAAAAGCTGCTCGGAGAATCGCATGATAGTTCCGTTCGTAGATCTGCGGGTTCTACATCAAGACCTGCGAGAGGAACTCGACGCAGCCTATCATCGAGTCATGAGTTCCGGTAGCTATATCATGGGCCAAGAATTAGAGGCATTTGAATCAGAATTTGCGTCTTATTGTGAAGCGAAGTATTGTGTCGGTGTCGGGAACGGATTAGAGGCATTGTATTTGATATTGCGAGCCCTAAATGTTGGGTCCGGCGATGAGGTAATCGTTCCCGCCCACACTTTCATTGCGACCTGGCTGGCGGTTTCCCAGACTGGTGCTACCCCGGTTCCGGTTGAACCAGAAAGCCTGACTTACAATATTAATCCTGCATGCATTGAATCAGCGATTACGAAGCGCACAAAGGCGATCATACCCGTGCACCTTTATGGACAACCTGCGGACATGGACAAGATTAATCAGCTGGCTGCCCATTACGGCCTCAAGGTCATCGAGGATGCGGCGCAGGCGCATGGCGCACGCTATAAAGGCCATCGCATCGGCAGCCTCGGGGACGCGGCCGGTTTCAGTTTTTATCCCGTCAAAAATCTCGGCTCGCTAGGTGATGGGGGTGCAGTGGTGACAAATGATCCTGAGTTAGCTGATAAGGTAGCAGTTCTGAGAAACTATGGATCACGGATTAAATATTATCACGAGATGCAAGGTTTTAATTCGAGGTTGGACGAGTTGCAAGCCGCCTTCTTGAGGGTCAAGTTATCGAAACTCGACGAATGGAATAAACAACGTCGAGAGTCGGCTTCAAAATATCTGAACCGTCTTACTGGGACCAGTCTGCTATTACCTTTTGTTCCAAATTGGGCGGAGCCGGTCTGGCATCTCTTTGTGCTACGCATTCGAAATCGCGATGCGCTTCTGCGTTGTCTAAAAAGCAAGGGCGTCGATTATATGATTCATTACCCGGTTCCTCCTCATTTACAGAAGGCATATGCAGAACTGGGGTTTGCCGAGGGAAGCTACCCGATAACGGAGGCGATTTGTCGTGAAGTGCTGAGCTTGCCTATAGGTAACGACGTATCAGTGGAACAGGTAATTGAGGTTATTGGAGAATGTATGAGCTAACGTTGATCTAGAATTCAACGATAAGAATGCTTTCGATCACAGCTAAGACTCAAAAGGGGTTTTTGCATAACGAATTGCAGAGGTCTTTAAATTGATAAACAAATTGGTCACGGCCTTTATACCATCGTACAACTACGCTGAATACATCGAAGACGCAATTGAGTCGATCATTAACCAAACTTACCCATGCTGGGAGATAGTAGTTGTAGACGATGCTTCGACAGACAGCAGCCCGGAAACGATATGTAAATACCAAGAAAGGTATCCCGACAAAATTAGGGCTGTTTTTCTGACCAAGAACGTTGGTCAGGCTGAGGCGACAAACATTGGGATTGCTCATGCGCGTGGAAGTTACATCACCTTTCTCGCGGCGGATGACATAGCACGGAGCAACAGATTCTCAGAGGCGGTTGAGATTCTTGAGAATTACCCAGACGTCGGCTCGGTTTTTTCGAAAGTCTCCTTTATCGATTCAGAGGGAAGATCATTCCAACCCGCGTCTGATATTTTCAATCGGGAGGTCTATAACCTGCGGTGGCAGCTTCTCGAAGGCAATTTTCTGTGTGGAACCAGTGCTGTTCACAGGTTAGATGTTATCAAATCTACAGGCGGATACAATCGGGCGCTTTCTCATGTTGAGGATTTTGATCTTTGGTTGAGAATTCTTGATAAATTTGACATTATCAGGGTGCCGCAAGTTTGGGTGGATTACCGTGTCCATGACAAAAATCTCAGCGCGATCGGCTCGTCTGGAAACGAAATGCGGTTTGGAATGTTCTATGAAACAGCCATAACGATTCTCGGAGCCATCCAAAGGTGGCCTCTTGAGAGCCTTTTTGAATTTAAATTTCTTCCTCATAGTCCTGAAAGGAAATATGAGGAGGCAATGGCAAAGATCAAACTTTCCAACCATTGTCTGAGCCTTGACAAAAAATTTTTTGGCAAGCCCCTCATTTGTCTTGGAATGGCGTATCGACTTGCGCTTGACGCAGCATTACTGGTTCCGGAAAATGAACAGGTGAAGGAGCTTTTAAATGTGATATACCTCTGCATGGGGGATTCTCAGCGGGCACGGGGACAGAAATCGATAAAAATGTCTGATTTGAGCGTGTATTGGAAAATAAAAACGCCGTTGAGATGGGTTAAACGCCAGGTCGTTAATTTCAAATCTTTTGCAAGACAATAAGGTGCGGTGAAATGCTGGTGATTGCAGCTCCTAAAGCCGCCAGGGTAATTAGTGAGCGGTTGCAAATCGAAGCGGACAACATTTGACTGACATGAAAGAGGAATTTGTCTCGATCCAGATTGTGACTTGGAACAGCGAGGGGTTTATCCAGCCATGTCTGGAATCCATACTGAACCAATCCTATAAGAATTTTCGCGTTCTGGTTTTGGACAATGCCTCGACCGATCGGACTCAGGAAATTATTCAACGGTACAGCTCCCGCTTGGATTATATTCCGCTTCGGAACAATACCGGTTTTTCCCATGGGCACAACGTCGGATTTTCGTTGGCCAAGGCGGAGTATATCCTGGTGATGAATCCCGACGTGATTCTAACACCGACCTATCTGGAAAAAATCATGGAAGCCATTCAGTCCGACCCGCGCGTCGGTGCAGCCGGGGGCAAGCTGTACCGGTGGAATGGGCATCAAACCTCCACATCCATTGATTCCATGGGAATTCAGTTTCACCCGTACAAAAGGGTATTCAGCGATTGCACTTTAGACGGTACAAAGCCTCGGGAAGTGTTCGGTATTTCGGGCGCCTGCGCCTTGTACAGAAGGCGGATGCTGGAAGACGTGAAGCTCGGAAATGAGTATTTTGATGAGGATTTTTTTGCTTATTTCGAGGATGTGGATCTGGCCTGGCACGCCCGATCTCTCGGATGGAAAGCGATGGTGATACCGGATGCCGTGGCGTACCATTACCGACATGCCGCGCAGCAGGGCGTCTTTCAATTCGTCAGAAACCTGGGTTTTCGGAACCGTTACTTTGTCCTGATTAAGAATGACTCATTGAAAGATATTTTCAAGGTCTTACCGATTTTTATTTTGTTCGAGTTTTTAAGGCACGTTAAACTCTTTTTCACGTCACCCCGTTTATTGCTTCAGTGGGCTGTGATCTTAAAATACATACCTAGAATGCTGAAGAAACGAAGGCTGATTCAACAAAAACAAGCTAAACATGCAACATAAGCCTGAAGTCTCGGTCATTATCGTTACCTGGAATGCCACTTCCTTTATTACCACTTGTCTTGAGAGCCTTGTATACGATCTTAAGGTGTTCACCTACGATATAATCCTTGTAGACAACGCTTCGACCGACGGGACAGCGGATGTGGTCCATGAGCGGTTTCCAATGATCAGACTGATCCGAAATACTCAGAATGTTGGTTTTGCCAGAGCCTGCAACCAGGCTCTAATGGAATGCGGGGCGGAATACATTCTTTTTCTGAATCCGGACACAAAGACGCTTTCGGGCGCAATAACCACTATGATTGAGTTCATGAGACAGCATCCTGAGGCGGGTGCGATCGGTCCTACCTTACTGAACTCGGATGGTTCCCTACAAATGATCGGCAAGGTGGCTCCTTCTTTAAAGAATCTATTTTTGGAAACATTTTTTTTAGAGCGATTTTTCCCGAGAAGCACAGCGTTTGAAGCCCACAAAATGAGTTATCGGGATCAAACCGACAGTCTGGAAGTGGACTGGACGATGGGGGCCTGTCTCATGATGCGAAAGTCGGCCTTGGACAAGGTGGGCGCATACGATGAAAACTTCTTTCTTTTTTTTGAAGAGACGGACCTGTGCCTCCGATTAAAACAGGCCGGCTATAAGATCTTTGTCGTCCCGAAGGCCCGGGTGATTCATTTTGGCGGAGGGGGACCGGCCCATTACACGGCTCACAAGATCCTCGAGTATCATAAGAGCCTGTTTTACTTTGCCAAGAAACATTTTACAAAATGGCAAAATAAGTGGCTGAAGATTCTGGTCCTGCTCAGAACCGGAATCCGCATGATGGTGTGGATGGCTCTTCTCCCGTTCATGAGAACGGTTGCAATCGAGAAGCTGAAGGGTTATAGCGGCGTTCTGGGTTTATATTTTAAAGAAGGTCGAATCCATTTAAAGAAAAGACTGATGCGTATCGTTCCTAAATCATTATTCCTTCCAACCCTGTATTATTATAAGAAGCTGACGGGACAATTGGATGATGAGCTCCTTATGCTAAAGGAAATAATCGGCCATTGTAAATGCGCGGTGGATATTGGAGCAAACGTCGGACTTTATAGTTATGTGCTTTCTAAGTTTTGTGATCGGGTGGAAGCCTTTGAACCGAACCCCGATTGTGCCGAGACGATCTTGGCATATAATGCGTCAAATATAAAAGTTCATAATATCGGGTTATCATCACAAAGTGGATATCTGACCCTTCACATTCCCATTATAAACGGAATGCCGGTGCCCGGTTTTGCTAGCTTTGAGGAGTTTGAAGGCGATCAAGAACGCATTAGGGTGCCCGTCAGGCGGCTTGATGATTTTAATATCAAAGATGTCTCTTTTATTAAAATCGATGTGGAAGGTCATGAAGGTGAGGTGTTGGAGGGCGCTCGGCAGACGATTCTTCGAGAAAGGCCCATTCTGTTGATCGAAATTGAACAGAGACATATCGCAAAACCAATTGAGGAGGTATTCGACCAGATATTAAAACTGGGGTATACGGGATATTTCTTGCAGAATAGGAAACTGCGTCCCTTGACCGATTTTTCATATAAGGTTCATCAAGAGCCCTTTCTTCAGGATGTCATGAACAGAAAATATATTAATGATTTCATTTTCAAGCCTTGTCTTTGATGAAAGCTGTTTCTAATTTTGATCGCCCGGGGCACCGGCCATGAAGATCGCTCTTATCACGGGGAGCTTTCCCAACCATCCCTGCGGTGTGGGAGACTATACCGCGCGTCTCGCAGAGCAGTTGGCTTTAAAAGGAGCGACGGTTTATGTGTTGACCACGGACCGGCCGGAGATCCAGACTCTGGATAACGATCGTGTCAAGGTCATCAAAGCGGTGCCTTCCTGGAGGCTGATCCAGCTTCCGCGCCTCCTGCGACGTCTCAACGAGATCCGTCCCGATGTGGTGCATATCCAGTATCCAACGCGCGGATACGGCCGGTATTTGCTTGTCCCTTTCTTCCCGATCGCTCATAGATTGTTCTTCCGAAAAACGCCTCTGGTTGTCACGCTTCATGAATTCAGTCTCGCGCACTGGTTGAGAAAAATCAGCCAGATTTTTTTAATCTCGCTCTCGGATTATGTCATCATGCCGGATGATCGAGAGAGGCGGTCTTTGTTGGGTTGGTCAAAAAGTCTGGCCTTTCGTTCCCGTGTAATTCCGATTGGGGCCAATATCGAATCCGTGACGGACCGGCCAGCCGGATCGTCAATTCGGTTAAAGGACCCTTATCTCGTATATTTTGGGTTTTATTCAAAATC
>Ga0187773_10001066_pt1 | contig 11016 bp, 10 predicted proteins | sample 0216_BV02_MP05_1_FD_133133 | JGI IMG/M metagenome (GOLD analysis project Ga0187773, IMG submission 133133) | Tropical peat soil microbial communities from peatlands in Department of Meta, Colombia - 0216_BV02_MP05_10_MG | ecosystem: Environmental > Terrestrial > Soil > Wetlands > Peat | place...
ACCTGCGCACTCGGAAGACCGCCGGCGCGGCCGTCCGGTAAGTGTCTCCGAAGGGTTCAATAAAACGGTTTTCCACGGGGCGACCCCATCCGTCGCCCTTTTTTATTGTGAAATTCGCGCCCGGTCTATGAATTTTGACGGGACTGTGTTATTGTTATATGCTTCATATATACTATTATAATAAGGTGTGAATCGGGATGAGGAAAGTCGGATCGGGAAACGAGGCGTTGAATGACGACCAGCTTCAGGCGCTGGTGAATCGGGCCCGGCTTCCCCGGCATGTGGCGATCATTATGGACGGCAACGGCCGGTGGGCCGAGACGCGGGGACTGCCCCGGATCGCCGGCCATCGCGAGGGGATCGGTTCCGTTCGAGACGCCGTCAAGGTCTGCCGGGAGTTGGGGATCTATGCCCTGACGATCTACGCCTTCTCGATGGAGAACTGGCAGCGGCCGGCGGATGAAGTGAACGAGCTAATGACGCTGCTGGAAGGCTATCTCCAAAAGGAGATGGCCACGCTGATGGAGCACCGGATCCGATTCAAGACGATCGGCCAGGTCCATCGCCTGCCGTCCTCCGTCGTCCACTGGATCCGAGAGGCCGAATCGGCCACGCTGGCCAACGATAAGATGGTCCTGACGATCGCATTGAGCTACGGCGGCCGGGCCGAAATCGTCGAGGCGATGCTCAAACTGTATGACGATCTTCAGAAGGGCGTGTTCAAAAGGGAATCGGTCAACGAAGCCCTGGTCGGTCAATACCTGAACACGGCCGACCTGCCGGATCCCGACCTCATGATCCGGACCAGCGGGGAAAACCGCATCAGCAATTTTCTTCTCTGGCAGATGGCCTATACCGAGCTCTACTTCACGCCGACCCTGTGGCCGGACTTCCGCCGGCGCGATTTTCTGGAGGCCCTGATCGATTATCAGCAGCGGGAACGCCGTTTCGGCCAGGTGAAGGAGCAGGTCCAACCGCGACGCGGGGTGAGACAAGGGTAATGCACCTCAAGCGAGTCATCTCGGCCGTAATTTTCCTCCCGCTTTTCTATATTTTAGTCCGGTACCTGTCGCCGACGGCCTTTTTTATCGTCGTGTTGTTCGCGGTTCTGCTCGGTCAATTGGAATTCTACCGTTTTTATTATCCGGTCGGGCGGCGGGGGCTGATCCTGTTCGGTCTGCTCTGCGGGGGTCTGGTCGTCGCGCATTTCCATGCGCAAGGCCTGTTTTCGGATCGCGAGGTCTTGACCGCGTTGATCCTGGCGGTTCTGGTCTATACGCTGTCGACCTACCGGGAAGTCACAACGGCCATGAACGATGCGGCCGTCGTGGCGTTGGGGGTCTTCTATGTCGGCTGGCTTCTGGGCCATCTGATACTGCTCCGGGGCCTCGAGCAGGGGGAATATCTCGTCTTCTTTTTGTTTCTGGTCACCTGGGCCTGCGATACGGGGGCCTATTATTTCGGGAAGGGGTTCGGACGGCGGAAACTGGCTCCGCGGCTCAGCCCGAATAAAACCGTCGAGGGAGCGGTCGGCGGGCTGGCCGCAAGCGTTCTCGCCGCGGTCCTGGCCCAGCGATGGTTCCTCCCGTTTCTCTCCGTGACGGACAGCATTTTTCTGGGAGTTTTGCTGTCCGTGTTGGGACAGCTCGGCGATCTGACCGAGTCGATGTTCAAGCGGTCCGCGGGGATCAAGGATTCCGGCTATTTTCTTCCGGGCCACGGCGGGATCCTGGACAAGATGGACAGCCTGATCTTCACGACGCCGTCGTTTTATTATTATTTGCTTTGGGTGAAGCAATACGGCCGGGTGATTGTGATCTAAAATGAAAAACCTGGTTCTCTTGGGCTCGACGGGCTCCATCGGGACGAACACGCTCCGGCTGGCGTCGGATTTTCCGGATCGCTTCCGTGTGGTGGGTTTGACAGCCGGGAGCAACAGTGATAAACTCCTCGCTCAAATTCGGCGTTTCCGTCCCCGTCGCGTCGCACTGGCGGATCCGACGGCCGCGGAGCGTCTTCGCCGACAGTGCGCGCGCGAGACCGGCCCTCGGGATCCGGAACTCGAAATCCTGTCCGGAACGGAAGGCCTGGTCCGTGTGGCGACGATGCCGGAGGCCGATCTGGTCGTCTCGGCGATCGTCGGCTCGGCCGGACTCGTTCCGACGTTTGCGGCGATCGGCGCCGGGAAGACGATCGCGCTGGCCAACAAAGAGCCTTTGGTGATGGCCGGCTCGATTCTCCAGCACGAGGCCCAGCGACAGGGGATCGCCCTTCTGCCGGTCGACAGCGAGCACAGCGCCATATTTCAGTCAATGTCCGGCCAGCGCCGGAAGGACGTCCGCCGGCTCATCCTGACGGCGTCCGGGGGACCGCTTCTCGACCTCCCGATCGGGAAACGACGCACGATCAAACCGGCCCAGGCGCTCAAGCATCCCACCTGGCGCATGGGGTCGAAAATCTCGATCGATTCGGCCACGCTGATGAACAAGGGCCTGGAAGTGATCGAGGCCCGCTGGCTGTTCGATATTCCGCCGGACCGGATCGACGTCGTCATTCATCGGCAGAGCATCGTCCATTCCATGGTGGAATATCTGGACGGCTCCGTGATCGCCCAGATGGGCCTCCCGGACATGCGCGGGCCGCTGGCCTACGCGCTCAATTATCCGGAGCGGCTGCCGCTGGGGCTTCCGTCCCTGGAGCTGACGAAGGTCAAGGCCCTGACCTTCGAGCCGCCGGACCTTAAGAAATTTCCGTGCCTCGGGTACGCGTACGAGGCGATCAAGACCGGCGGCTCGCTTCCGGCGGTGTTGAACGCCGCCAACGAGGTCGCGGTCCGGGCCTTTCTCGATGAGCGGATCGGCTTTCCGGAGATCGCCCGGCTGATACGAAAAACGATGGACGCGCATCTTCCCCAGGCCGTCAAAAGCCTGGAGGACGTGTTGGAAGCCGACCGCTGGGGTCGGGAGAAGGCCGAGAAAGCCGTAAAAGAAAAGGAGTGATTACGTCGCGATGGAATCCGTTACGCATTTTCTGTACAACCTGTTTTATTTTCTGATCGTTCTGAGTGTCCTGATCTTTTTCCATGAGCTGGGCCATTTCCTGGCGGCCCGGCGACTGGGGGTCAAGGTCCTGAAATTCTCGCTGGGGTTCGGGCCAAAGGTGATCGGCCGCACCGTGGGCGAGACCGAATACCTGATCTCGGCCCTCCCGCTGGGCGGATACGTCAAGCTTTTCGGGGAAGAACCCGACAAGGAAGGAGAGGCCGGGAGCGGGGCGGCCCCGCTTTCACCCGAGGACCGCGCGCGGTCCTTCGCGCACCAGCCCGTCTGGAAGCGGATCATGATCGTGGCGGCCGGGCCGGTCTTCAATATGCTGCTGGCCTATCTGATCTTCTCCGGCTCGCTCTCGATCGGCGTCCCGATGTACGTGCCGGAATTCGACAGCCTGATGCCGGTGATCGAGACCGTGGTCGAGAAGTCGCCCGCCGAGGCGGCCGGGTTCAAACAGGGCGACCGGATCCTCTCGATCAACGACCGGAAGATCTCGACCTGGGTCCAGATGACCGAGATGATTTACGGTTCCGCCGGAAAGCCGCTTTCGATCGTCGTGGAACGGGACCATCAGAAACTGACGCTGACCGTGACGCCGGCCGAGAAAACGATCGAGACCGAGGAGGGGAAGAAGACGGTCGGACAGATCGGGATCGGGAAGAGTCCGCACGGCGCGCAGATCGAGGCCGCGAATCCGCTGGAGGCCTTCGTCAAGGGGTTTCAGGCCACCTGGCAATGGACCTATCTCACGGTGGAAGGGCTGGTCCGGCTGGTTCAGGGCAAGCTCTCGATGGATAATATCGGCGGCCCGATCCTGATCGGCCAGATGTCGGGCCAGGCCGCCTCGCAGGGGGTCGGCGGTCTGCTTTTCCTGATCGCGATTTTGAGCATCACGCTGGGCGTGATGAATATCCTTCCGATCCCGGTCTTGGACGGCGGTCATCTCCTCTTTTTCGTGATCGAGGCGGTGCTGGGCCGGCCGCTCAGCATCCGGAAGCGGGAGATCGCGCAACAGATCGGACTGGCGATGCTGCTGTTGCTCATGGCCCTGGCGTTTTACAACGATATCATCCGGCTCTTTGTCAAAACGGGCTGACCCGCATCTCGATGAAGATTGAACGGCGAAAAACACGGAGGATCACGGTCGGCGGCGTGGCGATCGGCGGCGACGCCCCGATCACGGTCCAGTCGATGACGACGACCGATACGCGGGACGTCGGCGCGACGGTCGACCAGATCAAAAAATTAGAGCAGGCCGGCTGCGAGATCGTCCGGGTCGCGGTGGTGGACGAAGCCGCCGCCGAGGCCCTCAAACCGATCAAGTCCCGCATCGGCATACCGCTCATCGCCGACATCCATTACAACTACCGCCTCGCGCTTCAGGCCGCGCCTTTTGTCGACTGCGTGCGGATCAACCCGGGCAATATCGGCGGGAAGGACCGCGTGGCGCAGGTCGTGGCGGCCTGTCGGGACCGGGGAATCCCGATCCGTATCGGCGTCAATGCCGGCTCGCTGGAGGAGGACCTGCTCCGGAAATACGGCTATCCGACGGCCGAGGCGATGGTCGAGTCGGCGTTGCGCGCCATCGGGATGCTGGAGGAGTTGGGCTTCTACGAGATCAAGCTCTCGCTCAAGGCCTCGCATGTCGGGCTCTGCGTCGAGGCCTACCGGCTGATCTCGAAGAAAACGGATTACCCGCTTCACCTGGGGATCACCGAGGCCGGGACGGCCTTCTCGGGAAGCATCAAGACGGCGGTCGGGATGGGGCTGTTGTTGGGCGAGGGGATCGGGGACACGATCCGCGTCTCGCTCGCGGCCGATCCCGTCGAGGAGGTGAAGGCCGGTTTCGAGATCCTGAAATCGCTCGAGCTTCGCCATCACGGGATCAATTTCATCGCCTGTCCCACCTGCGGACGGCTCGAGTTCGATATGTTCAAGCTGGTGGGCGAGCTGGAGCGGCGGCTGTCCCATATCAAGGCGCCGCTGAACGTCTCGATCCTCGGCTGCGCCGTGAACGGGATCGGCGAAGGGATGGAGGCCGATATCGGGATCGCGGGCGGAAAAGAGGGCGGGCTGCTGTTCAAGCGCGGAAAGATCGTCGGAAAGGTGAAGGAGTCCGAGATGGCCGACGTCCTCGTGGCCGAGGTCGAGGCGATGGCCAAAGAGCGGGAAAAGAACCCTCAATCACCGTAGGGGCGACCCGCCGGGTCGCCCGTGACAAAGGGCGAGGCCCCGCCTCGCCCCTACAGATTAACAATTATGCGTTATTCAAAATTATTGATTCCCACACTGCGCGAGGAGCCGGTCGAGGCCGAGGTCGTCAGCCATCGGCTGATGATCCGCGCCGGGATGATCCGGAAGGTCGCGGCCGGCATCTACACCTATCTTCCGCTGGGCCTGCGGGTGATCCGGAAGGTCGAGCAGATCGTGCGCGAGGAGATGAACCGCGCCGGCGCGCAGGAACTCCTGATGCCGATGGTCCAGCCGTCCGAGCTGTGGCTTGAAACCGGACGGTGGAACGAGTACGGGAAGGAGCTGCTCCGGCTCAAGGACCGAGGCGAGCGGGAGTTCTGTCTCGGGCCGACGCACGAGGAAGTGATCACGGACGTCGTGCGGGCCGAGGTCAAGTCGTACCGCAACCTTCCCCAGATCCTTTATCAGATCCAGACCAAGTTCCGTGACGAGATCCGTCCGCGGTTCGGACTGATGCGAGGCCGCGAATTCCTGATGAAGGACGCCTACAGCTTCGACCGCGACGAGCCGTCGGCCAAGGCCAGTTACGATAAGATGTTGAAGGCCTACCACCGGATCTTCGAACGGTGCGGCCTGAAGTTCCAGCCGGTCGAGGCCGAGAGCGGCGTGATCGGCGGGACCTACTCCCAGGAATTCATGGTGCTGGCCGAGACGGGCGAGGACGCGATCGTCGCGTGCGAATCCTGCGGCTTCGCGGCCAACGTCGAAAAGACGCAGGGCAAGACCTGCCCGCGATGCCGCGGACGCCTGATCACGCAACGCGGGATCGAGGTCGGCCATGTCTTCATGCTCGGGACGAAATACAGCGAGGCGATGAAGTCGACCTTCCTGGATCACAACGGCAAGGAGGCCCTGACCGTGATGGGCTGCTACGGGATCGGGATCGGCCGCACGGCCGCGGCCGCGATCGAGCAGAACCACGACACCAAGGGGATCATCTGGCCGCTTCCCCTCGCCCCCTACCAGGTCCATCTCATCCCGGTCAACGAGCAGTCGGAACGGGTCATGATCACGTCGGAGCTGATCTACGGGACGCTGTCCAACCTCGGGATCGAAATCCTGATCGACGACCGGTCGGAGCGGCCCGGCGTGAAGTTCAACGACGCCGACCTGATCGGGATCCCGTTCCAGATCATCGTCGGCGAGAAGAACCTGGCCGACGGCCATGTCGAGCTCAAGGAGCGCCGGACCGGAAAGCTCATGAAGGTGACGACCGACGAAGTGATCGATCTTGTCAAAAAGCTCGTCCTCACGAATTCTAAAAAGGCCGAATCATTATAATATAGGTCCTATAGGGCCTATACGACCTATAAAATTGTCTATTTTACAAAAAGATGTGTATTTTTTTAGACAAATTCAATTCTCTGAAAACCCGATAAAAATTTATATTCGCATCAAAATCATCTAAGTTCTTAGACAGTTCTCCTGGATAGATCACCGACAAAATTCATTTCGCCCCGGGCTCAGACGATTTTCTTCTGTGCTAAATAACGGAAAGATCAAATAATTTAATTTTGCTTCCTGTTTTTATAAAAATAATTTTAACGGTTGCACGATTATTGCACAACTTTATGATCGGGAAACAAAACAGGAAAGATTTAATTGTAGGTCGCAAGATATCCGTGCCGTGCAAAGGAGGGTCGTGACATGAAAAATTACATAATAATCGGGGTGGCCGTTCTCGCGGCGGGGATGATCGCGAGCGGCTGCGTCAGCTCGGGAAAGTACAAAAAATTGGAAGCGGACAAGAACCAGGAGATCGCCTCGCTGCAGCAGGATAAAAGCGCGCTGGAGCAGCAGAAGACCGGACTGGAGAAGGACAACGCCGATTTGAAGCAGCAGATCTCCACACTCGAGCTTCAGAAGGCGGCGGCGGAACAGTCGGCCGGGTCGCTCGAGCAGCAGAAAGCGGCGGCGGAGCAACGGGCCGGGTCGCTTGAACGGTCGAAATCGGCGGTGGAGCAGCAGGCCGGTATGCTGCAGCAGCAGAATGCCATGCTGATCGCGGCCAGCCGGCGGCAACAGCAGCAGTACCAGGCGCTGGTGAGCAAACTGTCGAGCGAAGTGGAGAAAGGTCAGCTCCAGGTGAAGCAGTACCAGAACATGCTGACGGTCGAGCTTGCGGAGCAGGTCTTTTTCGATTCCGGCAGCGCGAAGCTCAAACCGGAGGGCAAGAAGGCCCTGAAGGATGTCGGCGAGGCCTTGAAAGGACTCGATGACAAGATCATACGGGTCGTGGGCCATACGGATAACAAGCCGATTAAAGAGTCCCTGAAGGCCACCTTCCCGTCGAACTGGGAGCTTTCGGTTGCGCGGGCGACCACCGTGGTCCGGTTTCTTCAGGATGTCGGCGTCCCGCCCGAAGGCATGATCGCGTCCGGGAGGTCGGAATACGATCCCGTGGCGCCGAACGACACGCCGGAGAATCGCCAGAAGAACCGGCGGATCGAGATCATGCTGCTCGATAAAAGTTTGCTGAGCGAGATGAGCGTGGTCAGTCATGATTAACGAAAATTAAATCGATCCCGAAATAAGATAAAGCCCGCCGACGGAGGACAGGAGGCCTCCTTGAACCGCCACGCCTTTCGCACTTCTTGTATTCGTTTTACAAGTACGGAAAAAAATTTTAGGGGCGGGTTTCAAACCCGTACGTTAATCCGTAGGGGGGTATCGCAATACGCCCCTACAATTCACCCGATGACGAGATGAGCACACTGGATCGTGCGATACAGATCGCGGTCAAGGCGCATCGCGGACAGGAGTATGAGCCCGGGGTGCCGTACGTGCTCCATCCGCTTCGTGTGATGTTCCGTATGCGCACGGACGAGGAGCGGATCGTGGCCGCGCTCCATGACGTGGTGGAACAGACCGACTGGTCGTTGAAGGATCTTCGGAAGGAGGGCTTCAGCCGCGCGGTGGTGCAGGCGGTCGATCATCTGTCACGTCGTAAGGACGAGTCGTACGACGACTTCATCGGACGGATCCGGCCCCATGCGCTCGCCCGGCGGGTGAAGCGGGCCGACTTGTTGGACAACATGGAACAATGCAGCGGCCCCCGGCCCACCGCAAAGGATCGGAAGCGGATCGCAAAGTATAAAACCGCGCTGGCCCGGTTGGCCCGGTAGGGGCGAACCGTGTGTTCGCCCGGAACGGAATGTTACTTGGCTTTCGGCTCGTCCGCCGTCTCCTCCGGCGGCTTATCAGTCTTCCGCCAACCGGAATCGGGGTTGTATTCCTTCATGGCCTTGGCGAGAAGATCGGTCTTCTTTCCGAGATCCTTCTCGTACACGGATCCGTCCACGTTGACGATGAATGTCATCACGCCGGACGACCGGTATTCCGCCGGATAGGCCACGAAAGCGACGCCCCCGGTCATTTTGCCGTTTACGATGTAACTTTTCGCGCCGCCCGGTCCGTTTTTCCCCTGGCGGGTCAGGATGTGGTAGTAGTAACCGCGGTAAGGAGTCGGAGCGCCGCCGTGGCTTTTGGCAGAGTCCTCCGCAAATGCCGAGGCCACCTGCGGCCCGATGGGGCTCTGGGGTTCGCCGTCCGCCGCTTTCCAATACAGGCCGTTGCGCTGCCCTTCGTCACTGATGATTTTCCGGGCGTACTCGTTGTGCTGTGCGGCGTAGTATTCCTTTTCCGCCGCCACGAGCTCCTGGCAAACACGAATCGCCGACATTTCATTCCGGCCGATGCGCCGGTACAGGATTTCTTTCTTTCCCGCCTCGGTGTCGAAATACCACGCATTCCCCTTGTTCAGGAGCGGTATGGGCGTGGGCCAATTCTCCGCGCCGATATACAAGGTCGTGGTTCCGTCCGGCTCTTCCACCAGGCGGTGCATTTCCCGATATTTATTCACGAAAGTAGAGCGGTTCTGTGCGTCCTCGGTTTCGTTTCCCGTCGAGACGATTTGCTTTTCGTCCGGCCCCAGGATTTCGAGCAGCGCTTTTTCGTCGTTGTTCTGCGCGGCTGTGACGAGCGCATTGCTCGCCTCCTCCGCCGACGGAAACGTTTTCTGGCCCTGTTGCTGCGCCATGGAAGGGGCGGGGAAGACCGCCGTCAAAAGGATGGCGATCACGGCCAACTTAGGAAGAGGAGACCCGAAACATATGTCGATCGTCCGCGTCGCTCGCCGCATACGAATACTCTCCATTTCTAAATTTCACGATTGGCCTGGAACACAACGAAACTTCGATTACCGACGCACGCCCCCGCCGGGTGCCGCTCTGCCCCCGCCGGGCGCCGCTCCGCCCCCGCGCGCTCCGCCACCCACGCTGACGCTTCCGCGTGAAGAAAAGCTCCTGGTCTGTCCGCCATGGTCGTAACCGCTGAAGGCGCCCGAGCGGATGCCGTTCTGACCGTGAGGTTCCGCGTATCCACGAGCCGCCCGGTTGTCCCCGCCGAACGGATGAGTCGTTACGCCGGGATGGTTGAACAATCGGCCGCTCCCGCCGGCGGTCCCGCCCCCTGCGTGAGGGGCGGGACGAGGTGCGACGTGCGGTCGTCCTCCTCGGTAGTAAGCGCCCCGGTTGTAAAAGGTGGTGCTCTGGGAGAAGTACCTGTGGTGGTTATGCGTGACGCCGTGGTTGTGCCAATCGCATCCCCAATAAGGCCAGCCCCATCCATAACTCGCGTAGAAGCCGATGCCGAAGCCGAATCCGAACGAGGGGTACGGGCCTCCATACCAGATTCCGGGATACGGGTACCATCCCGGCCACGCCGCGACGGGACTTCCGTAAACCAGCCACGGATCGTACGCGGGGAGGTAAACCACATCGGGGTTGGCCGGCTCCACCACGATCGTCGAGCCTTCCGCCGTTACGGTCTGCTGCGACGTGCTCTTAAGGTTGCCGGCTTCCTGCGCCCGCCGCCGCATCTCCTGCACGGCATCCATCACATCCGCTTCCTGGTTGTAGTAGGCGTCGCCCAGAGACGAGGTCCAGGAAAGGTTCTTGTCCATATTGCCGAGGACGGAGGGAAAGGCAACGAGCGCCTTGACGCTCGGGTCCCAGGGTTGTCGGTCCACCGCTTGACCCAAGGCTTCGCCCTTCAAATCCGTATGCGCCTGCACCCATCGGTCGGCTTCGACGACCTGCTCGGGAAACGTGGACGCCGCCAGAATCTGCGCCACGAGCGAATCCGGATACAGCGCAATCGGCGCGACCAACTGCTGCAACTGATCGGGGGTCTGTTCCGCGTATCGCGGCGCCTGCGGCGGCGCTTGCGCGTCTTCATAGGCCGACAGGTTCCGAGACGCGGTCGCGAGCAACAGAGCCAACGACAACAGGGAAAGCAAGCCCTGCTTGCCCCATCGAGGCCTTGAGAACTCTTCGCTGGGCCTTGAAATGTTCATGCTCTTGAACCTCGCCGTTTCCCGACGACCGCCACGACCTGAAATCCCGTCTCCTACAAATAGTTTGGGCTTTTTTTCGTCCGCGTGTCAAGAGATAAAGCGCAGCGGAGGACTTTCAGCCACGGCCCGCTGCGTGATCCCGCGGCTCGCTCCGTTCCCGTCTTGACCATTTATCCCGAAATCGCTATACTCCGATACTCATTCGGCCGACGGCGCCGGGGCCTCAAGGAATTTCGTTGACGAGGTCTGTAAATCGATTTTTCCGCCGCCCGGCTTCCGGAGGTCTTCCCGTCATGACCTTGAGAATTCCATTCCAAATCCTTCCCAGCTTTTATCCATACAGCCAAAAGGAGCAAT
>Ga0187773_10001068_pt1 | contig 10991 bp, 12 predicted proteins | sample 0216_BV02_MP05_1_FD_133133 | JGI IMG/M metagenome (GOLD analysis project Ga0187773, IMG submission 133133) | Tropical peat soil microbial communities from peatlands in Department of Meta, Colombia - 0216_BV02_MP05_10_MG | ecosystem: Environmental > Terrestrial > Soil > Wetlands > Peat | place...
CCAGGGACAGGGCGAGTCCGGAAAGTGCGAGCATTTTAAATGCGGATCTCATAAGTCACCTCTCGTTTTAGCGCCGTTATTCCACATGATAGATGTATATCTCTGAGACCTGCGACGCGCTTGGACCGATAGAACCGCGCGAGTCCATTTCATAATAGATCCCGATGCCGCCGCCCATCGACGAGGCGCCGATCCCTTCATATCCGCCCGCAAACTCGCTGGCTCCCCCTGAAAGCAACCGCTGTTGAATCCGGTCGATATCCACCCCGACCGTTATATTTCCCGCGGTCATACTGAGATCCGGATTACTGCTCGGGGAATCTGAGGGCCCGTCGTTCGGAGGGGCAACATTCAATCCCTCAAGCTCATTCAGCAAATTGGCATCCTGAATCGGTGTGCCCAGCGGCGCCGCCGGAAGGACCCGATAATCGAGGATCGATTTAAGAATGGGCACGTAGGCCCGGCTTCCTCCGTCCGCGCCGTAGAAAACCATGTTCTGAATTTTTGCGTTGCCGGTGATCTGAAGTTCGCTGGTGGTGGTCGAAATGGCGGCGATTCCCATCACGGTCAGAACGAGCAGTATCATCATCGTTACCAGGAGGATCGCCCCCCTCTGTCCATCCTCAATCCATATGCATCGCCACATGGCATCCCCTTCTCGTTACAATGAAAGGTCCCGAACATTTTCCACAAACTGAACCACTCGACGGCGATATCCATCTAGAGGAGCGTTCCAGGTATGATCCTCAAGGGTTCCCGTCGTGCCTCCGGTGTAACTGGGATCTCGGTTGATCGTTTGTAGCAACAGCGAGATCCGAATCGCCCGAAGGCCGGAGGTGTCGGCCGGCCAGGTATCCCCCGCCGTGTTATAGACCCATTCATCGTCATTGGCAGCCACTCCGACTTCCGTGAGGGCACCGTCCAACGGCCTTCCGTTGATTCCGTCAAACCCGTACGCGACTTGAAAATCCTCCACCCCCTCGGCGAGGACGCTCACCACCCCTCCCACGGTACGCTCTAAACAGGGAGGATTTTGGCAGTCGGGACTCAAGGCGCCGGTCGTATCCACACGATAAGCAATCGTTTGGGGAGACTGACCGATGTAACTGCCGGCCATAAGCTGCAAGTTCATTGCCGCCGGACAGGCCACCACGGGACAGGGCGCCAAGGTCACCGTGGATAAGGCCGGCGGAGTGGCCGGGGTAATCCCTGTAACATTGGCATTGGCGATCAGTGTGCCGGTTGAAAGATCCACAAGGTCCACTTGCGTGGCCGAGAAGCCGGACACCGAAGATACCGGAACGGTTATTGGCGCTCCCGTCACCAAGGGGTAACTCGAATTTCCGCCGTTCGGCATGACCACCGAACCGCCTCCGACATTCGCCATCAAGGTGATCGCATCGGTTCCGTTCACGCCGGCTTGGTTGTTTAAATGGGACGTAATCGGTGCGGTGCCTGCGGTCAGTCCGTACCCGATCATCCGAAGGTCGTATCGAAGCATAATGAATGCGCTTCGGAGGTTCTGCTGGACCTCCACCACCTGATCCTGGGTCTGGTAACTTTTTTGTTGACGGATCATCATCGTATAAACGCCCGCCAGCAACATCCCCGCAATCACCAAGACCACCATGAGTTCAACCAATGTAAATCCGGCCTCGCGTCGCATATCCTTACTCCTATAACAGACTCTGGACTACGAGCTGATGGGCGTTGTTTAGCGTGTTTTGTTGACCCGTCCAGGTCACGGTCACCGTCGCCAGTCGTTGGCCCACGGTTGCCCCGGCCAGTCCACACGCCCGGTTGTATGTAATATTGGATCGGATAACGGAGTCATTCGGCGGACAGGCCACGACACTCGAAGTGTTCCAGCTCTGTACCACCATTTGTTCAAGCATGTCGGAAGCCAGTGCGGAGGCTTCGGTCGTGTCGTAACTCGAACGATTTCCCTGCATCGCTGAAATTTGCATCTGCGCAATTCCGAGAAGGGCGATGGCCAGGATCACCATGGCCACCAAGGCCTCGATTAACGTAAACCCTTTTTCGTTTCTTGCTGTTTCGGTTGGCATCAACATTTCGTTGCCCCCTTACTGGATATGAATTCGTCCCGTTGCACTAATGTTGACGGTCTTTATATCGCCATGAGTATCATTCATTGTAACTACAACCGGTCCACCGCCAATCAGCCCGTTCGACTGGAAATTTAATACCGGAACCGCCGGCATCGCCCAGGAAACGTCAGTTGGAGCCGTCACGACCTTGCCCAAAATAGAATAGGTTGTCGTTGAAAGAAACTGAATGCTGTATGTGGCATTTTGGGTTGCCGCCAATTGACGCGCCATCCGCATATTCGACACTAAATCCCGGGCCGTTGCGTTGAGATGGTACCGGGGAAGACTGCTTACAAATGTACCCACACCCACCGCCGCGAGAATGACCACGATGCTTACGGCAACCATCAGTTCGGTTAGGGTAAAACCTTTTTGGTTCGATAAAACTTTTTCTTTTATTGTTTCCATAACTCACCTCTTGCCCGTTAATTCAATGCAACCGATATGCCATTAATCTGAAACTCGGACGAATCAAAAATTTCATTGAAATCAATATGCTCGTTCACAATAACATGGCACAGCAATGTCGGCTAAGCTTTTATGTCCAACTTTGTATTGGATAACTATGTAACAGATTACATAGCTTACATATCGGCAGCAGGGAGTAATCGGATTCACCCATATCCGATTAAAGACGCAGAAAAGATTTCATTCGGAAGGTAAATTTCTCTCGATCTGACTCAGTTAATCCAGCTGAGCAGATCCTTCTTTTCGACCTAATGGGTTGACAATGGAAACACAAGATGGTTATCCTGAGTGTGTCTAGTATTGAACGCCTAATATTCATTTCTAATACTTAAATTAGGAGGGCGCCATGAACGACGTAATCAGGAAGGTCGATTATTTCTATATCAAAGCCGCGAATAAACCGGGAGAGGGTGCAAAGGTCCTAGGGGCTTTGCGCAACGAGGGGATTAATCTTCTGGCGTTTTCCGGATTTCCGCAAGGTCAGAGGGCCCAGATCGATTTCATCCCTGAAAATCCTGCGATGTTCGAAGCAGCCGCAAAGCGAATTGGATTGAAACTGAGTAAAAAGAAGAGCGGATTCTTAGTGCAAGGACAGGATCGACCCGGAGCGGTAGCCGAGATCATGAGCCGATTTGCCGACGCAAAGATCAACGTGACCGCGATTGATGCGGTCTCGGCTGGCGAGAGCCGTTATGGCGCAATTCTCTGGGTAAAACCAAAAGATGTTGAGAAAGCCGCTCACGTCCTCGGCGCTTCTTCATAAATGATATATGCAGTAAGAATCATCAGCGGCTATACCAGCTGCCTTTAAGCAGGGTCGCTGTCGGAAGACCGGGATAGTAGGCGGTGCGAAGGTCCGCGTCATACCAAATCTCCGGCTGACCGGAGCCCGCGATTCCCTGTTGCGCAATCACGCCTCCAAACACTGTCGGATGGCCTTCCACAACCAATTGGCCGGCCGTTGACAGGACCCCTTTCAATTGGACATTCGGAAGAACGACCGTCTCCCGGGAGGCCGTTGTTGTTCCCTCCAAGGGGGGCGCCTGAACCAGGATGGACCGGCCGGGACCCGACTCTCGAAGAGTCAAGTGGGCCTGAACCGAGAAGATGCCTTCTATGTAATTGATCGGAAGATCCAACATCGCCAGATTGGTTCCATCTGGCGGTTTTTGGTCGACCGTATCAATAAAAACTAACCCTCGGTCATTTTCAACAAACGGATAATTCAATACTTGGGAGGGGGTCCGTCGGTGGCTGGGATCAAGAATCCCATCCAGATATAAAAATCCTTCGCGATCCGTACCGAAGTATACTCCCCAGGTTTTTGCAAAGCTCTTGAGGCTTTGGTAATTCCAAGGGTCCAAGTCAAAACCCGGACGATTCGTCATTTGAAATTGGTGGAGGTTACCGTATCCTTCAGGTAAAAATGGTTCGGTGCAGTTTGAACATGCCGGCATTGGATTAATAATTGCACCTCCCACATAAAAATCAATCCACGGGTCCTGCCGTTCCACACCTGTATAAGGCTGACCACTAATCACAGCGGTTGCATTTTTTTTCGGGATCATCGCTAATGTGTTCCCAAAATTGGCGTCCCCCAATATTCGAACTTCTCCCCAATGCACCAGGACAGGCACCGGTCCATTCGATCCCGGCCCGATCTGAAGAGGAGCGCTGGTCGGAGGAACGGGACTCGGAGTTATTTCGACGCTCACCGTCCGGAGGATGCCGGAGCCGGTTGTCCCTGTCGCTTCCACGGTACAGATGGCGCCTGCACTCGTAGGAGCAAAGATCTTCAGACTTGCAAGAGCTCCAAGGCCGCCGAATGAATCATTGAACAATCCCGGCCTGTTCTGTTCGAGTTGATACCAATAATCCGGTTGATCTGCCGTTCCCAAAAACTGGCTCTGCCCCCCAGTGTCAAAAAATGAAGCCGCCCCATGGAAGTCAATCTTCCGCCGGGCCAGAAACTTCCCGCGTCCGCCCGCCGGTTCTCCCAGAGGAAACACCCCGACGTTAGGAAACGTCTCGGGCTGCTGAAACCACTGTAGCACCATCGCCGCACCCGATTCGGCGAGATACTGGGCCTGGACCGAAGCCTTGTGGTTGCCCGCAATGCCGATTTCGTCTATGGACCAACGAAAGGCCGAAAGTCCAAGGAGTATAATGAGAAACAGCAGGCCCAGGGTGACGACCATGGCCATGCCCCGTTCTGTTTCCAGGCGTCGCATAATCTCTTCAGCCGTTTCTTAAATAGACTTCGGCCGTCAATGCCCGGAATTTTCCGGGTATCCTGGACAGTGACGCGGTCAAATGAATCTGGACCCGGCGAATGTCCGGCAAAGCCGCTCCCGCACGACCTTCCCGATCCAGATAGATCAATTCCATGGAGTCCAACCCGTCGGACACTGTATTGGAACCCCCGTCCACGGTTCGAAGGAGCTTAAAGTGAGTCGCATCCGCCGGGTTGAGCGCATATCGCACTTGGTTAATGATCTGGATCGTGCTATTGGGAGGGAAAGGGCTTGTTAACCCCTCACCTAATTCAAGGCTGTCATTGCCGCCATCGTTTACCAGAGTATGGCGCTCACATCGATCCAAACTGCAGATTGAGACGACTTTTCCCTTTTTAAATTTGTCCGATGCGTTTTCGTAATATATATACAGTTGTCTCTGGCTCGGCTCAGCCATCTGCGATAAACGGGCCGCGGCCGCATCCAGATTCGCAAAAAACAGGATTTCTTGTTCTTCGGCCTTGAGAATAGTTGCGTCCCCTTCTCGAAGGCCAAATCCGAGAAGCCCCAGCTCGCGTACCATGAAATCCAACGCCGTGCGCACCTGTTGTTGAGCTTCGGCGGTATCCTCCTGAAGAACGCCCCATTGGTTCTGACAGATCAAGAACTTCATTCCAAAGGCGGCTACCATCGAAAAGACCACCATGGCTATCATCAACTCGACCAATGAGGCCCCCGTTTTGTCCCGAGTTGGCCAGAAGAGCATCATGGAACCACCCCTTTCGATCGTATTGATACCAATGCTAATGAGTGGGCCCGGCCCGTTTTATCCGTCCAGGCAACATCAACACGAATCGTTGCGCCATTGGAATAAGGGACATTGTTTTGAACGGTCCAGGTTCGGATAAATCCTTCGGGATTATCACTATTTTCAATATCCCCCTGGATCAATTTGTTATACGGCAATGAAATTTTCTCTTCCATTTTGGCCTGCGCAAACGCCGCAGCCGCCGAGATCCTTCGGCCGGTGTCCAGTCCGGCCTGGCTGGCCCGAGTCATACCCATCCCCGAAATCATTCCAAGGGCCAGGATAAACATGCAGATCACCACTTCAATAAGGGATAGACCCTTCTGTCTAGCAATGAAACCCGAACTCATGTCAGTTTGACTTTCCCGGTGGCCACAAGGGTGATCTGACGCTGTTCTCCAAATCGATTTCTTAAGATGATCGTCGTCCAGGAGTTGGTCGTCCCTTGAGGATAAAACGTGAGGATTCGGCCGCCGGAAGAACTGACCAGATCAATCTCTCCATATCCCTGCCCACGATCCAGAAGATCTCTTACCCAGCCGATTGGAATCCCCGGCTGGGAACGTCGTTCAATCTGGTACCGCTCCCTCTCAAGATCCAGAACAACCGAAATGGGCTGGCGTTCCGTCAATGCCAACTGCCGGGCCCAACGCAGGTCCGAAACAATGTCGCGGGCCGCGTGGTTGAGCCGATAATGCGGAAGCTGGGAGGAAAAACTGACGGAGGCCAGCCCGGAAAAGATGCCCGTAATGACCATCACGATTAATAGCTCGATCAGACTGAATCCCTTTTGAGTGTCAAGAATGGTTTCCATGATCCTGCAAGATTACAAGAACCATGCCGAGTGGATTGGAGCCAGGCAAACAAAGAAGAATGGCTCAGAAAGAAAATCGGAGAGGGGAATTTAACTTAAGAGATTTCTGGAAGAAAAAGATATCGGCCGTGGACGACTTAAGAATCCGGAGAGGGCTGTCGATGGGCCTTTCATCCAGCATCACCGTTCAGGGTCAATGAATGGAGATTCATGCCGAAGGTTTATCTTCCATTTCCTTTTCAAGCTTCCGAATCCATCGGTAGGTGCGCTTCAGAACCCGGGCGGCTTCGGTTTTACTGCCGTATTCCAGGATCGCCCGTTCCGCCATCGCCCACTCGATTTTCCTGAGAAAGGAATCCATCGAGCCTTCAATTTTCATGGCCTCCACAAGGGTCTGCCACTCGATCTGGTTGATGACGTCCTTGACATTCCGGCCGTCCCGTTTTGGAAATTGGGGATCATAACCCTCCACAGCCATCGGAGCGGTTTGAATCCCGTCACGGATCTCAAGCGCCAGATATTCTGAAGTCAAAACGGATTGGGAAGACGGTATTAACGTCACGGCCCGTTCAAGGACATTTTCCAGCTCGCGGACATTGCCGGGCCAAGAGTAGGTTTTCATCCGATCCAACGCTTCCGGCGATAGGGTCTGTACGTTTTTTCGAAGTCGACGACTAAAATGGTTCAGGAAATATTCGGCGAGGCCGCGGAGATCTTCCAAGCGATCTCTCAACGGGGGCAAATGAATCGGGATCACATGAAGACGGTAGTAAAGATCTTTTCGAAACAACCCTTTATCGATGAGCGCCTTAAGATCCTGGTTTGTCGCTGCAACAATACGCACATCCAGTTTGACCGGTTCGTTGCCCCCGACTCGCACAAGCTCCCGTTCTTGTAAAACCCTCAGGAGTTTTACCTGAACGGCCATTGGAATCTCGCCTATCTCATCCAGAAAAAGCGTCCCGCCGTCGGCCCATTCAAACTTTCCGATCTTGCGTGACAGGGCCCCCGTAAAAGCCCCTCGCTCGTGGCCGAACAGCTCACTTTCAAGCAATTCCATCGGGACGGCGGCGCAATTGATCGCCACAAACCTGCGGTCATAACGGTTTCCGGAGCGATGAATTAACCTCGCGATCAGTTCTTTTCCCGTGCCGGTTTCCCCCGTAATCAATACGGTCGAATCGGTCGGAGCGACCTGCCGGACCAGACTGAAGACGGTCTTCATTCCGGGACTATCGCCCATCGGTTTTGATGAAACACGGCCCTCGTTGACCTCCTGGACTTCTTGCCGCAGATACACATTCTCGGCCGTTAATGTCTTGTTCTCAGCCGCATAGGCCAGCAGCCGCTGCTGGGTCGCTTTAAGTTCCTGAAGGTACGCAAAAAGGAGATAAGTCATTTTCTGGATCCGTTGCTCAAGTCCGGCCGATGGTGGTAACGGTCGTTTACGCTCCCGCCAGTAAAAGCGGTATCGTGAGTAGGGAGCCTCATAGCAGGATCCCTCTCGAAAGACATGCTCCAGAGAACCCGACCTCAAGGTCCCGCCTTGGATGACTCGAAAGGCCTTGGAAGCCGGACCGGCTTCATCCGGCAATTCGGCCGCACGCGGAGTTAAAATCCGCAGGAAGGCCGGCCCACCCGGCCTCGCTTCGGGCTTGAGGATCGCCCCTGCAAAGAGCGCCTCATTCTGGCCGGTGGGTTCTTCAGTGCCCATTCCCGGGACATTAAAGGAGGGCGGGAACATAACAATTTCCTCCGCTTCGAGTTGCACGGTACGAAAAACGGCAACGGTCTCTTCCCGGTTGCTCTGCACGATTTTGAGTTCCGAACCGGATTCCTCAATATCATAGCCTTCGAACTCGCTTACGATGTCCCGGACCCGATACTGCAAAAACTCTTCTTCCAGATGGGCCTCCTCAACAAAATCATAAAGACGGACGAATCCCTCGTAATTTCCCCTCAACATAAAGTGGGTGGACAGAAGGGGGTGAAATCCCGAATCCCATTGCGAAAGCACGATCAACTCGGTGTCGATGGGATTCTTGGCGACCGCCTGAAGTCGCATGAACGTCGTGTAAGCGCCGGCCCAGAGGCCGGAGTAAAGGGCGACTGTTCGAACATCATCGAAGGTCCGGGCGATAATCTCAAAAATCGATGGGACATGCCTCTCGCCCTTCCTGGCCGATTGAACAAAATAGTCGATGGCGGCTTCGTAGGCGATTTCCTTTCGTCCGGATAGCCGTTCGGCTGTCCGGAGAACTTCCCGCAGCACCTCTTCGGGAATCCAGGCATGACCGTCCATGACAAGATCTTGAGGGTCTTTCAGTGCGTCGTATCCTTCCACCCCCGAAAAAAAGGCTCGCGGATTCACCTTTTGCATCTGTGAAGGATAATGATTCTGGAGATAATTGAGGAGAAGTTGTGTCAGAAAGCCGGTGGCCCAGGCCGTCTGCGTCTGCATATCGCCTCCTTCCAGAGAGATTCTCGTACCGGGAGAAATTCTCCAGATTGATATGTTAGAGACTGGTAAGGGACTTCTGTTAGGATTTCCGTACCGTGCGGCCCCACTATACTTCAAGGCTTTCATTTTTTCAAGAAATTTAATCGATCCGAGGTCACGCCAACGGATTAACCGGAGGCCTCGTTGCGCGGGGGAGTGAGCTGAAGGAGTTTCAAGGGGACTTCGGCCTTCAACTCGTCGTTGATCAATATCTTGAATTCATAATCGCCGGGATGTTCAAATTTCATCATATGGATCATCAAAATATGATTGGAGCCGATGGACTCGCCCGGGCGGCCCGTTCCGAGCGCAAATTCACCGCCGAGCACGAACAGCTTTTGGCCGTCTTCGTCCATGAGCTGCACTTCGACTTTTTTTGTTTTCCCCGCTTCGGCCCGATCGGCCTCGAACCGCATCACCAGTTGCATCTGGGGATGGGTCACCGGGAATTGTTGGGCCTGAATGGAATCAAAGATGCCCAGGATGTTGAGTTTGCCTTCCCGAGAGATGTTTGCGCAATCCGCCAATACCGCGAAGCCGACTTTCACGGTTACCTCGCTTGTGAGTTGTTCCGGGCTTTAAACCGATATTTCAATTTTCCGCGGCGCCGATGTTTCAATACGCTAACCTTCAATTCCGTAATCCTTGATCTTGGTCAGCAATGTTTTATAACTGACCTTCAAAATCTCGGCCGCGCGGGACTTGTTTCCTCCTGTTTCTTTTAAAACCTTCCGGATCATTCTTGACTCGGCAAATTGGGTGGCGGCGTGACTGACTTCTTGAAGCGAACCTTCCGTCTGAAGCTCCGCCAATCCGGCCTCCTCCGTCGCCTTGACCCGCAATCCCAAATGTTCCGGCAGAAGGACCTGGCCATCGCTCAGGATCACCGCCCGTTCGATACAGTTCTGCAATTCGCGGACATTGCCCGTCCAGGGATGCTTGACCATTAACTCCATTGACGCCGGAGCCACCGTCTTGGGTTCCTTCTTCAGCTCCTTGCAATAATAGCCCACGAAATGCTCCACCAACGCCGGAATGTCTTCCGCGCGCTCCCGCAGGGGAGGGATCAGTATGGGAAATACGGCCAGGCGGTAATAGAGGTCTTCACGGAACAGCTTCTGGTTTATCGCCGCCTGGAGATCTTTGTTGGTCGCCGCAATCATCCGGACATCCACCTTAATCTTAACCGTGCCACCCACGCGCATAAATTCCTCACCCTCCAAAACCCGAAGCAGTTTTGCCTGAAGGGCCAGGTCCATATCCCCAATCTCGTCCAGAAAGATGGTTCCCTTATTCGCCAATTCAAACTTTCCCATCTTCCGGGCCACGGCGCCGGTAAAAGCCCCCCGTTCATGCCCGAATAGTTCACTCTCCAACAGGTCGCGCGGAATCGCGGCACAGTTGATCGCCACAAAGGGTCCATCCTTTCTCGGGCTTAAATAGTGAACGGCCCGCGCGAACAATTCTTTGCCGGTTCCGGACTCCCCGAGCAGCAATACGGTGGTCTGACTGGCGGCCACCTTCTGAACCTTCCCCACCACCTCCAGCATTTTCGGGCTCTTGCCGATAATCTTGGGCAGCTTGAGCTGTTTGGCGAACTCTTCACGCAGGATGAGATTCTCCGTGACGAGTCGTTGCTTTTCCAGGGCCTTGTTGATCAAATGAATCAGATGGTCTGGATCGAAGGGTTTCGTGATAAAATCGTATGCCCCTTCTTTCACGGCTTTGACGGCCGTTTCAATCGTCCCGTAAGCCGTCATCAGGATCACTGGGACGAGTGGATTGTGGTCCTTAATCACCTCCAGCACTTCCAGTCCGGACTTGTGCGGAAGCCGCAGATCCGACACAACCAAATCGACCTTGGACTCTTTAAACTTTTCCAGGCCCTCCCGCCCATCCCGACCCACGATCACCTGGTGCCCTTCGGACTGCAGCGCCTGGCTCAGCATCTGGGCCATGCTCTCCTTGTCCTCGATCACTAAAATGACCGCCATTAGGCCACCTCGGTCAGGGGTAGAAGAATCTGAAAGGTTGTCCCGCGGCCCTCTTCGCTGTTTAC
>Ga0187773_10001071_pt1 | contig 10974 bp, 12 predicted proteins | sample 0216_BV02_MP05_1_FD_133133 | JGI IMG/M metagenome (GOLD analysis project Ga0187773, IMG submission 133133) | Tropical peat soil microbial communities from peatlands in Department of Meta, Colombia - 0216_BV02_MP05_10_MG | ecosystem: Environmental > Terrestrial > Soil > Wetlands > Peat | place...
GCTCCAAGACGCCACAGCCATGACCCCGGCGGACGGGAACGAGTTCATCGAGCACATTACCAAGTGCCTCGATCGGCTACAGCAAACAGCCGCCGGTAGAAAAGTGGTGGCTGACATCGTTGCAAGCGGGCATGTTTGTACCATCTTCGCTGCGCCCGCGTCGTTGACGACCGATCAGAACATATGCGCGAAGAATCCGCCCACACTCCAAAACGACATCGCCGCCCAGCCCAAGCCATTCCGACCGAGACATAAGCATCTGCCCTATGATATTAGACAAATGCCCGGTGTCGTGGACAAATTTAAGGTAAGCCTGGAGAAGCTGGGAGAGCGTTACAAAAAAGCTGCCGTCGCTCCCGAACTGAAAGTGATCCTCGACAGGGCTCAGGCACGATTTGCGAATCCGATCCTAGAGGTGTCCCGCAGGGCAGGAATTGGGGTGGAGGACGTCTACGACATGTTTACGGGGACGAAAGCGATCGATGAGAAAACATATTTCACGATATGCTTTGTCTTTTACGACTTCCTCACGCCGGGGGCCGGCTGTAACACGTCAATCCGCTTTCAGACCTATGATTCTTTCAAGGCGGAGGAGACCTTCAAAAAAGACTTCGCTGGACTGGAGATCGGAGCCCTGGAAACGAAACGCAAGATATGGCGAAATCTTATGGCGGTGGTCCTCGGACACGAACTGATTCACGCGTGGAGGATCATGATTGGCAAACGCTTGGTCTTCGCTAACGCGTGGGAAGAAGAAGCGATGACGACGGGCGTCGGACCATTTATGAATTGGACTCCTACAGAAAACACTTTGAGACAGGAGTTCAAGATGCCTCTGCGCACGACGTACCAAAGCAAGGCCTGTGCGTCAACGATGATGCAGGATATTATGGTGGATGTGAATAGTGGCAAAGTCGTCAGCGCGTTCTAGAGAGACATCGCCTATAAGTCGGAACGCCCGGCCTATCCCTGTTTGACTTAGAGACGTTCCGTCGAAGAGCCCTCGCCTGTCGCATTTTGGCGCATCACCTGATTCAATGATTGGGGTTAGAATCTCGCCTTATGCTTGGCGACAGCAGAAGACGTTGAGATGAACTTTGCGACCAAGCTGCTAACGTCCGACGCAGTCATCAGTGGCAACAATGAGTCAACATGGAATGGTCGAATGATCTATGGCTGAAACAGGTTTGGCGTCGCGGAGACGTGGTCGAAAGACAGAACAATTTCGGATTCGTCGTTGCTGACATGGATGAGCACGATGAACATCTGATAGTCCGTTGGCTAAGTGGCGTCGAAGTCGAAGAAATCCACCGAAGCAAGATAGGGGATATTCGCAAATTCACAGATAGCGAAATCTACGCGTTGGGATTCTGCCCGCTCGACTTTTCGCGAAGAACCAATTGTACTTCCTTGACATGTACATGGAAACTTGCTACCGACTTTCTACCGGCCGCCGGGGGCATTGACGTGGCCTCATCTTGCAGGTAAGATGCAGCCGAAATGAAAAAGCCTCTCACGATTACCGAATTTGCCCGTATGGGCGGAAAGGCTAGGGCCAAGAAGTTAACCCCAGAGCGGCGCTCCGAGATTGCAAGGAGGGCAGTCGCTGCGAGGGAAGAGAAGAGGAAGGCAACCAAAAACTGAGCGGCCCCGCCCAGGTGCGCCAGGAAGACCCCCCTCCAGCAGCCCGGGCCACAGTTGGTGTAATCGGATATCAACAGCTACGCTTGCGCGGAGTTAATGCTACCAAACCGTCTGGGAACGTCTTGCAGGCCAACAACTTTAGATGTAGGTTGCGGTGTCGAGGTGCAACCAATGGGATGCCTTCTCCTATCATCTTCGGGATCACGTTGATAATAAATTCATTTGCGTGACCACGCAGCGTGACCTGTATGGCTCTTGTGTCGTTCCTCTTCGTCTCGCCGCCTAGAAGCCAGCGGATGGCTCGGCACGAGCAGTGCTAAACAATCTTCTGTTGTACATTGGGGATAACCCACACCCAATTGCCTTCCATCCGTAGTTGTGTGCACGGTGGGGCGAATCACAGGTTATAAGCAACGCTATGATCTCAAGCTCGCAAGCTTCTCGAAATTCACAACGGAGGCGCAAAGCCTGACGCATGCCAAACCTCTTTTCGCCCGGCCTGAGCCTCTCCGCGGCTGTCTCCTGGGGCGCGGCGGATTTCAGCGGGGGTATTGCTACCAAGACCGCTAACGTCTTTAGCGTCATCGTGGTCGCGCACGCCACGGGTCTCGCGGTTATGTTGTTGCTGGCCCTGCTTGTTCGAGAGCCGATTCCGGGCTGGACGTCGCTGCTCTGGGGAATTGTCGCCGGCCTCGCTGGCGGCATCGGTCTCGCGGCCCTTTATAAGGCGCTCGCGATCGGCAAAATGGGGATCAACGCCCCGCTTTCTTGCGTTATCACTGCTGTAGTTCCGCTGTTGTTCAGCTTCAGTACTGAAGGCCTTCCGCATGCGGTGCAGATAATTGGCTTTGTAGTTGCACTGGTAAGTATCTGGCTCATCGCGACACAGCGTGGCGCTGCCGAGGAATCACAGGGCCTGGGATTGGCTGTCGTGGCCGGAATCGGGTTTGGCGGTTTTCTTCTGTTCATCAAGCTGGCAGGATCAGAGGCTGTATTCTGGCCACTAGTGTCCGCACGCGCTGCATCCTTCCTTCTCATGCTGGCAATCACCGCTATACGTGGTGGCGACTGGAAGCATATCCGCGGCTCTGTGTCGTATATGTTGCTGGCAGGCTTCCTAGACTCCGGTGCCAATGCACTGTACGTGGCGGCTGCGCAGCGCGGGCGGCTGGATGTGGCCGCTGTCCTGTCGTCTCTTTATCCAGCGAGCACGGTGATGCTCGCTCGACTGGTGCTGAAGGAACGCCTCTCGCGACAGCAACGCGTCGGTATGGCTGCCGCGCTCATCGCCGTTTCGCTGATCGCCGCCAAATGAGCGGGTCCCTTAACCGTGATTGTAACGTCGGATGACTGCGTCTGAGCCGAGATGCGGTCCACGTTCCTCCTCGGGCGTCTTGGGAAAGGACAAGACCGCAGTTGAAGCTATCGGACGCTCCATGCCAGGATCATCGGTTTGAAGGCTGGTAGGGGTGCCACGTTGATTCAAAGTGTAGCGCGGGAGTCTGCGAGTAGCGGCCAGGCCTTTTTTCTTGAGGTTCTCCTTGCTGTAAATCGGTCGGGCCGAAAGATAAGCCCTGCGTCTTCCTGCTGGGCTGTAGGCTGAACGTATTGGCTGCTCCGCCGCCTGAAACTCGGCCCCAACATACGCTGTCAGTGCTCCCGCGGGAATAAGAGAACCATTAAGTTCTGCAATTTATACGCATGTCGCGGTCGTGCCGGTGCCTTCGCAATCGTGTCTGTCATGCGCTGCGCGGACCCTTCTATCAGCTCAATGACACTTCCGTTGTGAGTATGGATCAAAGCAGGATAAAATCCAGCGCTTCCCCTAGGGAGAGCCAGTGATGCAGAAATTACTCCGGCTGCTGGTGGTAGCCGCCCTCACGATGCTCAGTTGCGGGCACGAACAGCAATTGGTCTCAATCGTTGTCCAACCCTCCAGTGAAACCTTCGGATCGGCAACTACTCCAGTGAGCGACGACGCGGGACTAAGTATCCAATTGCGGGCGCTCGGCAACTATATCCATCCGCCGGTGACCAAGGATATTACGAACAAAGTCACGTGGGCTTCGAATTCCCCAGACGTGGCGATGGTATCTTCTGGGGGCCTGCTGGCCGCTACGGGCCTGGCTTGCGGAAACGCTCTCGTTTCGGCAACGGTAACAACCAATACGAGCTCCGGAAACATACCATCATCTGGCGCTATCGTAACGGGCAATATGACAGCAACCGTCGTCTGCTTCGGTGGCGTGACGCTGAACGTGGATTTTGCGGGCGCAGGTTCTGGAACCGTCAGCATTACGCCAGGGGGGGCTCGATGCACAGCGACATGCACCACCTCTTTTGCGAGCGGGACTTCAGTCACGCTAACTGCCACGGCCAACACCGGTGCTGCGTTCGGGAGTTGGGCGGGCTGTGACTCATCATCTGGTACTACATGCACGATCACCAGCCTAACAGCTACTCGCACTGTTACCGTGACCTTCAACTAGCTGACCAAGAAGTCCTCCAGGGGCTGCGCCAAAGGGTCACTCCCGGGGATAAAATGTGCGGCGCTGGATCAGGGGTGATGCTCTGCGCAGAGTGGCCACGCCGCTACTGCAGCTTCCCGTACTCAGCCTTGGCCTCCTTCAAGACTGGGATGTCGGGCATATTCTGGCAGCATAAGCAAGAGTTGGTCGAGACAGCCTCAAGGCGTGGATTCTCGCAGAAGAACAGCATCTGAATCGTAGTGACCACGCAATAGAGCGAGAGTCTTGCCGTTCGGCGACAAACTGAAGGACCAGATTCGCTCCGACTTGAAATCTGTAATCAGGTGGCCCGGTAAACCGTCCAGCGGCTGCACCCATACGTTGTCCACTCTGCCCTCGTGGATCGCATATGCTACAGACTTCCCATCGGGAGTAAACTGCAGGCCCCATTTATAATGGTGGGCATCGAGTATTCGCGGCGGACTCGACAATCCGAGTTCAAACAGTGCAATCTTATGTTTGGTTGATCCGCCTGCTCAATTACGGTCGCTATGGTCTTTCCATCGGGTGAAACACTCATCTGTCCCCGAGAAATGTAACCTTGGGGGATACTAAAGATTGCTTCTGATTTGCTGGAGCCGTCTAGCGGCACACGGTAGATACCCCGACCTACCCCAAAGTAATACACCCATTTCTGATCGGGCGAGCAAACTGGAAAGATATCCGATTTTCCTTCCGTCAATTTTAGAGGACTGGAACCGTCCGCATTAATTCGCCAGACATTACTTGAGCTCACCCCTCCGTGAGAAAACCAACTAAAAACCACGTAATTCGCACCGCACGAAGAGAAAAAATAGATCAGAGCAGCGGGATCCGCCAAAAGCTGAGTTTGATTTTTCCCGCTGGCTTCCAGTTTCAGCAGGCGGTCAGAATTGCTGAAAAGGAGACTACCATCTGCAGCCCAACTCAATTCAGCCTCTTCGTTTAAGTCATTTCATTGCGACAAGACAGATCGCGGCTCCTGATACTGACGCCCCGCCTGCGAGAGAACGGAAATAGTTGCAGAACTTCTCGCCAGAACGGTGGCTAGGGTTTTTCCATCAGCAGAAAGCGTAAGGGTCATATACCTGTTTGTGTCTCGGGTGATCGGTTCTATGATTCCCCCTGTCACTTACGAACCCGATCTGACCCCTTACAATATTTCGCTCTGCTGGTCCGTACATGACAAATAGCGTACGACCGTCCGGTGACCACTGGATTTCCCACGAAAGCCTGTCTTTTCAAGCAGCGTAGCGATGAGATTTGCCCGTCCGAACATCCAAGGGGTTCCCATTCACGGAAATCGAATGGTGAATCATCTTGAGTCTTTTGTTCATGGGGCATGTCCCAATTTCAGCAGAAACGTCGCATTACATAGCGGTGGGTTCGTACAGCATCCCAAGAAGACGAGACCTTGGCCAGCGAGTCCTTGGGTTCAAGGTGTTCCCCCATCAAGAGCTCCAAGCGTATTTTCAGGCCGAACTTACAGTTCCAATAACTGAAGCATGGACTTCGTGATCCAACGCGATCACAATGCGAGAGCTGCAGCTGCTTTGCGAGAATTTTACCGGTCCAACCGTTATGCAGTGTTTGGCCTGATCGGCGTTCTTGGAGTTTTGTCGTTCATTTTCTCGGCAGTTTCGCCTGACGACGACGATATTCAGCAAGAGTTCGTTCAAGGCGAAACGAAGAGAGAGTGTGTCGTACACAATTGGAAATCTATACCTTCCATCCGCGGTGCTTGCGTTAACCCGGTTCACTGTGCCGTTGTTCCGCGAAGCTTGTCTTCCTCTCGTTGCTCCGCAATAGGACGCACTTGTATCTCTGACACGAAGGCCGAGGCAACGGTTTTCTGGGACCGAGTCGGCGGTCGTTCTCCTCCCACCAGAGACTCATAAAGAGCTCCTTCACGGAAAGCACTCAGGTATCGCTTGCTTGTGCTTGTCCAGAGAGCACCACTCTAGTAATGCGCCTGTACAACTACAACCTTGATGGTTCAGGCACAGGCAACTGATCAAGTGATCAAGAGAGGAAGAACGCTATGAAAAACGAGTTCAAAACGAGAAGCACCTGGTTCCGACCAACAATTTTCGTCAATGTCCAAAAAAACGAATCTCCATCGGCTTGATTGTGCTGCTCGGGGTGCTGTGCGTCGCCCGTCCCGTTCCGCTGGTAGCGGCCGGCCCGGACCCGGTGCTGGGATGGAATTCAATTATGAACGATCTCGTTCTCGCGGCTAAGACCAACCCGCTGGTCACCTCCCGCGTGGTCGCATTGGTATCTGCCTCTGTTTTCGATGCCGTGAACGGCGTCAAGCTACGCTACAAGCCGCTCCACGTCAGGCCGGATGCTCCGCGGTTCGCCTCCCAGCGCGCAGCGGCGGTTCAGGCAGCGTACGCAATGTTGATCAAGATCTATCCGAATCCGGTGGTCGGAGGACTCGACCTCACGGCACAACGCGATGCATGGATTACAGCGCTCGAAGCGGTGGAAAGTGAAAAATCGATCCAAGCGGGGGTGGCCTGGGGGCAAGCGGTCGCCGATAACATTTGGACGTGGCGGCTGACCGATGGGTTCGCGCCAGCGCCGCCACCGTTTGTCGGTGTCCTCGGCATCGTAGGAAAGCCCGAAGCTGTGGGAGTCTGGCGGCCAACTCCATTGGCGAACGCGTATGGCGCCGGCCCGCAGTTCGCCACGATGACGCCGTGGGTCCTGCGACGCCCCTCTCAGTTCCGTCTGCCGCCTCCGCTCGCGCTCGCCAGTGCGGAGTACGCTGCTGATTACAACGAAGTGAAGAGCATGGGCATAATCTCTGGATCACCCCGCTCGGCAGACCAGTCTGAGCTCGCTCTATTCTGGAATGGCAATACACCACTGTACTGGAATCGGATTGCCTCCCAGATTTCGGTCGAGCGGTCTCTGAGACTGTCGGAGAACGCGCACCTATTCGCCTTGCTGAACGTCACAATGGCCGACGCGGCAACCGCCTGCTGGGACAGTAAATATCGTTACGTCTTCTGGCGGCCAATTACGGCAATTCGGGCAGGCGATACTGATGGCAATGCCGGCACCGACCCGGACCCAACTTGGAGGCCCTGGGTCGACGTTCAGACTGGCACACCGCCCCATCCTGAGTATCCATCCGGCCATTCGACAGTGAGCGGTGCAGCAGCCTCTATTCTCGCCGCTGCATTTGGCGACGACACGTCGTTTACTGTTACCTCGGATGTCCGGCCGGGCACGCGGTCGTTTCCGAGTTTCTCGGCTGCGACGGCGGAAATCGCTGACGCACGGGTCTTCGGTGGCATTCACTACAGGACCTCATGCGTGCGAGGGAATAGGCTGGGACAAGCTGTGGCAGGCTACATCTCAACTCACGCGATGCACCCTTCGGAGGGCGACTAAGACTGTAGTAGTTCGTCACGGAGATGGGGTGGCGCAAGCTCAGCTGCTATTTATGACTGCTGGTTGGGTGAACGGCCAGAACAGGAGCATTTCCATGCGGGACTTGGCCTTTTGTAACGCTGGGGGCTCGGTCATGCGGCAGGGACTCGCTTAAAAGGGATGGGTTCCTGCTGAGTTGTCGAACCGGAACTGCGGCATTCATGCTTTCTTGCGCGGACTGTTGATTGGCGAACTGAACCTGAGATGCCTGCAACACTGCGGAAGTCAAGGTGCCCCGGGAAAAACACATCGGATTCCCTGGGCTAGTCTGAAAGCAAATGTTGCTTCCCGGATAGGTCCCCAGGTCTGAGAGAAGGATTGAAGGGCTGACAAAGCGAGCAGGAGAACAGGAATGTTTTTCGCGTGTTGACGTTTGCTGATTTTTTTCGGGATCAGCAGCGTCGTTACCCGCGGTTCTCGCGAGGGGTGGGCGAGTGCCCTGCCGCCGGGCCTTCTGCGATTTCCAGTACCTCTTTCGCGAAAGTGCTGACCATGACGCTGTCACAGAGAGGGCCGCTGATGGGAGGCACGGTGCGGCGCGTACTGACATAACGCTGACACAGAACGGAGACCAGATACACGTCTCCCGGTGCTTCGTAATAAGCTATTGGGAGTTTTTTGGCTGCCCCCCAGGGATTCGAACCCCGATATGCTGATCCAGAGTCAGCTGTCCTACCATTGAACGAGGGGGCAGCAAGTAACCGGATGGGTGGCAGAACGTGCGCCACCTCATCGATTTTATGGGTTGGTTCCGCTGTGGTCAACCGAATGCACTGTTCCCGACCCCGGCATTAAAAGGGCATTGTGCTCCGCCGGACGTTATCGCGATAGAATTCACAAGACGGTTTTCCAGGTCCGTTCGGGTGAAAGGAGCGCTGCGATGGCGTTGCCTGGCACGTTGGTTCCCACGAGCGCTGGATATGACGAGATGGCACGCCGTCCGCTGGAGGCGGAACAGTGCGCCCTCCTCGTGATCGATATGCAGGAAAAGCTACTGCCTCCCATCTTCCAGAAGGAACAACTCATACGGAACGCACAGCTGCTCATCCGGGCGGCGGGCGTGCTCAAAGTTCCCGCGGTGGCCACAACGCAATACGCGAAGGGGCTCGGAAACACGGTGCCGGAGATCGCTTCCCTGCTGCCTGACTCGCAAGCCATCAACAAGCTGGCCTTTTCCTGCTTCGGCAGTGACGTGTTCTGTTCCATGTTGAAGCGCTTGCCCGGCAACCGGAATACGGTACTGCTGTGCGGCATTGAAAGCCACATCTGCGTGGCTCAGACCGCGCTGGCTGCCCTGCGGGAAGGCTACATCGTCCATGTTGCGTCGGACGCCGTCAGTTCACGCACGGAGTGGAACTGGAAAATCGGTCTGGAGCGGATGCGCGCGGCCGGAGCAGTAATCTCCTCCACTGAGATGGCGGTCTACGAGTTGCTGCGCGCTTCGGGAACCGAAGCTTTCAAAGAGGTGCTTCCCTACCTTAAGTAAGGCTATATTACACGGCATCTTCAGGATCTTCTTCCAGGACCATCTTCAAGTAGCGCTCTAGCCAGACCGGCTGGATCGATGGCAAACAAAGGACTTAACTGCGCCATCGCAACTTCCTGTTAGGCCCAGGGTTCATACCGCTAGGAATGGGGTTGTGGGCACCACGTCACCGCTCAGACGGAAGTGCCCGGGAGGCAACCATGAACAGTCTGAGGCGCACAGTTCTCGCGATGGTCTTTGTGATGTCGCTCAGCGCAGCAGTCGCCAGGGCCCAGGATCCGCCAGGACGTGAGGGCCAGGATCCGCCAGGACGCGTCGCCCGTCTGCAGTATATAAGCGGTTCCGTATCGACTCAGCCGAAAGGAACTGGTGACTGGGTGGAAGGATCGTTGAACACCACGCTGACCAGCACGGACAATGTCTGGGCTGACAAGGATTCCCGCGCTGAACTGAACTTGGGTACGGGCATTCTGCGCATAAGTTCGGAGACTAGCCTCACACTCACGAACGTCGGCGACGGCACGGTCCAAGTCCTCTTGAACCAGGGCGTCCTGAACCTGCGGGTACGGAAGTTGTACCAAGGCGAGATCTACGAGGTAGATACGCCCAACCTGGCGTTCACAGTCCAGAAGTCTGGTGACTACCGCTTCGACGTGGATCCGGATGGCGACGCAACGGTTGTAACCGTCCGCAAGGGCGAAGGCGATGCCACTGGCCAGGGACCCTCGGTCCGGCTGAAATCGGACGAGCAAGCCCGTTTTACCGATGGAACTTCCCTGACGCATACAACCGCTGAGGCCCCCAAGCCAGACGGTTTCGATGACTGGTGCAAGGTGCGGGATGCGAGGCTCGACAATTCCCTGTCGGCCCGCTACGTCTCGCCTGACGTGATCGGGTCGGAGGACCTTGACCAGTACGGAACGTGGAGTGAAGTGCCTTCCTATGGACCGGTATGGGTTCCGACTTCAGTACCGTCGGGCTGGGCCCCTTATCGCTACGGCCACTGGGCCTGGATGGACCCGTGGGGCTGGACATGGGTCGATGACGCACCTTGGGGCTATGCTCCGTTTCACTACGGGCGCTGGGTTTATTACAACAACTACTGGGGCTGGGCTCCAGGACCGTACTACGGGCCGTATTATGTGCGGCCGGTGTGGGCGCCCGCGCTGGTGACCTGGTTTGGTAGCCCGGGCTGGGGCATTTCCCTCGGCTTCAGCTTTGGCGGGGGCTTTGGATGGTGTGCCCTGGGCTGGGGTGAGCCGTTCATTCCCTGGTACCACGCAGGTTGGGGTTACTGGCGGAACGTGAACGTGTACAACACACATATCACCAACGTCAACATCATCCACGACATTTATACCGGACACGCCAGTCCACCCAACCGCTTTGCGAACTTCAACCATCCGGGCGGCCTAACAGCGGTTGCACGAAACACCCTGGCCAACGGAATGCCCGTGGCGCGCAACACGATCGCGGTCAACGCACGCGGATTAGGAAACATGTCCCCACTGCGGGGGGGACCGAGCGTTTCACCGACCCGCGAGGCTCGTCTGGGTCCGAACATGGGACGCACGGCGGCGATGCCTCCGGCGCACATCAGCGGACGCTCAGCCACTTCCGGACGCCCCCTGGCGGGTGAGCGGGACAACCTGACTCCGCAGCGGACAAGCGTCAAACCACAGAACGGGATGAATACTGCCCGTAACACGCCTCGGCCACTTCCGGGTACGACGGGTGCCCGGACGACGCCGCTACAGACCGCGCACAATGTGCCGCGGCCGCCTCTGGGCAACCCGCTGGGCCACGACGGTTCGTCAGGGCGTCCGTCCTATGGCAGCCTGGGCCAGCCCGGACGCACCAACGGTGTCTCATCGCCGACGCGTAGCGTGCCAC
>Ga0187773_10001073_pt1 | contig 10971 bp, 11 predicted proteins | sample 0216_BV02_MP05_1_FD_133133 | JGI IMG/M metagenome (GOLD analysis project Ga0187773, IMG submission 133133) | Tropical peat soil microbial communities from peatlands in Department of Meta, Colombia - 0216_BV02_MP05_10_MG | ecosystem: Environmental > Terrestrial > Soil > Wetlands > Peat | place...
CCACCCGGCAACACGGGAATCGCCTTCCCGAGCCGGCTCGAACTGCCATTGTTTCACGGCCGTCAGTGCAGCTTCATCAAGTATGTTGTGACCCGAGCTTTTTTCGACTCGAATCTCGGTCGGGCTTCCCTCTACGCCGATGAGGACCCTAAGAACAACCGTTCCCTGAAACCCGAACCTCCGCGCTGAGAATGGATAGTCAGGTTTGGGGTTATTAAGATAGGACGCATCAAATTCCGGTGGGAACAGAGCAGGCCCGGTTTGGCTTTGAGGTGTCGACTGTTCCTCCGATCCCGCCGGTTCGGGCGATTGAATGGCTGCGGTTTGGACAGGAGACTGAGCTGGTTGATCGTCAACGGCCGATGGAGCTTCTTGAGTAGACAGCGGTTGAGCCGCTTGCGGAACCTCCAAGTCACGGTGAGGCTTCTGCACATGACGGGTCGGCCCTGACGGTTTCGTTTTGGTGGATATCCCGGTTGAGGTTTCCCGCGGCCAATCGATAAGAGTAACCTCGACGATTCGAGGCTGCTGAGGCGCCGACTGGTGAGCGGCAGACATCCACAATACCGTTGCGATCGTTCCATGCAACGCGAGCGAAAGCAGGATGGCGGGTTTTATTTGATGTATTCTGACCGTTTCGTGCATCCAACACTCCCTAAATGCCTCACTGTTGTCTGCCTGTCGAGACGGCACCGCCAAACCAACCGAACAGCCCCGGCAGATCGGGAAGCGACTCGGCGCGGCCCAGGAGAAAATAGAGACCCACAACCAGACTGAACAGACCCGCGGCCGAGCCGACCGCCACATAGACCTTGCTTTCGCTCTGCGCGCTTAAAAAACCGGTGGCTGTGACCACGGCAATCAGGCTGTTGCTGAGAATGAGGCCCGTCACAAAACTCCCCATCAGCAGCAGTCCGCTCTCGGGCCCGCTCGCCCCCCCGACCGCGGCGATGAGGAGGACCTGCGATCCTGTCTCGGCGCCGATGCCGTGGATAACGCCGACGATGAATGCGGAGATCGGACTGTACTGCGTCAGCCGGTGTTTGTGCTCGTGCGCGCGCCCCTCCAGCCATTCATGCATCCGGTGCCAGAGATACGCAATGCCGGAGAAGACCAACATCCAACGGCTTCGCAGGCGGAACTCGGCCCGGCCTCGTAGATACTGGACCAGGGAGTAGAACACCCACGCCGCCAGCAGGAGCAGCGTTACTCCCACCACTCGTTCAAGAATCGGATCGACCCAACTGGGCAGGAGCGCCTGGACCAGGAGCGCCGCCGAGCCAAGTGTCACCACCATCGCCGCATGCCCCAACACGTACATCGTCGAAAGAAAAAGAACCGGACGTCCCGTGCGCGCGGCGGAAAGGAACCCACGGCTGCCCTTGGCAGTCCCTCGCGTCGGCGCATCGCCCGATCCGCCGGTGCTGGTGATGTCCGTGATGGCCGCGATATGGTCCCAGTCGATCCCGTGGCGAAAGCCGTAGAGAAACGTCGTGAGCAGGACCAATCCAAGATGTTCCATCATAGGCTTAAGCACCGCCTCATGAGAGTGTCTTGCCGGTCGTCGTCATGGTGAGCTTTCCATGTTTGACGCCTTTGGTGCCGATCAGACGATCCGCAATCGCCTTGACCGCCGCCCCCTTGCCCACGACGACAAGCACCTCCATACAGTTCCGTTCATCGAGATGGACATGCAGCGTGGATTTGACCGCTTTGTGATATTTGTGCTGAAGATGGGCCAGCGTCTCGCCCAATTCGCGGACATCGTGATCGTAGACGATCGTGATCGTCCCGATGACCTTTTCTCCGAGCTTCCACTCCTCGTCAACCAGTTGATCGCGAATCATATCCCGAATCGCCTCCGACCGGTTGACGTATTTTTTGTCCTTGATGAGACGATCGAAGCCTTCAAGCAAATGATGATCGAGGGAGACACCGAAGCGGATGGTTTTTTTCACGACGGAGGGACCCTCCCGGGGCCGTGTTACGAATTGAACAATCGTAACACACACGGGGAAGCGTGTCAAGAATTGGAAAGTCGGGCACTGAGGGATCGGGCGGCCTGAATCAGCCTTAGGAGGACCCAGGACGATGTATAAAGGATTCCAAGGAGGACGACGTCCGTCGGGCCCACCGGCATGTCCCAGCGATACGCGACATAGAAGCCGGTAAATGCGGCCGCCCCGCCAATTAACGACGAAATCACCGTGAACTGGCGCATGTTGCCCGAGAACAGGTGCGCGATGAGCGCAGGGATCAGTAAAAAACCAAACGAAATCAGCGGACCGACGCTCAGCACCGCCATGGAAACCGTCAGGCCGATGAGGATGTATAATAGAACGTCCCACAAAACGATCTTCTTTCGAAGCACGGAGGCCATGTCCCGATCGAAGGAGACCAAAAGCAATTCCTTTTGGAATAAAGAAAGCACGACAAGGACAAGGGCCAGCAGGGCCGCCGTCATCAGGAGATCTACATTGGAGACGGCAATCACCTCTCCCTTCAGCATGTCGAGTAAGCCGATCTCGGCCGAGGGATTTTGCGCCAGCAACAGGATGCTTAAGGCGCCGGCCACGACGTACGCCGTGCCGAGCCGGCCTTCGAGTTGGCCGCGGCCCCTTCGCTCCATAAACGCCAGCGTCAGGATCGCCACCAGCGAGAAGACGACCGAACCCGCAAAGGCCTGCATGTGGACTGTTTGCGGACTGAAACTCGCCGGGTTGAAGCCAAGCCAAACCGGACACGACAACGCGAACGCAATCCCCGTGGAAGAAATCTGCGGAAGCGCGACCCCCATGAACGCCAGGCGGCGCATAACGAGAAAAATGCCCACCAGCGGACAGGCAAGCCCGACCAGCAGGCTGGTGTAAAGGGAATTGCGCAGAAGAAAATCGGGCGAGAGAATCTGATGAAGCGATTCCATATCAGGCCCCCTCTTCTTCATACACTTGCGTCATATGTTCGGGTGTCAGAAGTTCCCGGGGCGTGCCTTGGTAGACCTTCCCCTCATGGAGCCATATCACCTGATCGGCGTGCCGTCGGACCGCCCCAAAGTCGTGCGTGACGAGCAGAATGGTGATCATTCTTTCTTTATGGATCTTCGAGATAAACTCCATTACGGACTGCGTGGCCGCGTGATCCACACCCGCGGTAGGTTCGTCCAGTACCAGGATGTCAGGTTGGGTGGCCAGTGCGCGGGCGATCAGCACCCGTTGTTTCTGTCCGCCGGAAAGTTCGGAAAAGCGCAGGCCGGAAAATTCCTCGGCACCCGTCGCGCGGAGGCATTCGCGCGCAAAGAGGCCTTCAGAAGACGGAACAAAACGGCCCGGAGGAACGCGACCATAGGTGCCCATCAGGGCCACTTCGAACGCTGTCAGCAAATAAACCGGGTCGAACTGGACGGCTTGTGGGACATATCCGAATCCAAGTGATGCACCCTCTGATGCGGTCTCGATCCGACCGGAGATGGGTGGAACCAGCCCCAGAACCGTCTTAAGAAGCGTCGTCTTGCCCGAACCGTTTGCGCCGAGGATGGCGGTAAAATCGGCGCGTGCGATCGACAGGGATATTCCGGACAGCACCGCTTGGCCTTTATATCCAATGCTCACATTATCGAATACGATCAGAGGCTCATTCATGGGTTTGATCGGTGTCCGCCCGGAAAGCCCAAGGGATAAACTTTCTTTACTTTGGTCCTTGAAGAGCCGCGACCATCGTATGAATGATATAGTCCATCATTTTCATATACGTTTCCGTCTGCGGCACACCGCCCGGCATGATGGGCAAGTTGATCAGGGTTGCGCCGGTCTGCTCCGCAATCGCGCTCGGCACCTTTTCAGGAAACTGCGGTTCCCGCACCACGAGCGGAACATGCTCGGCCTTCATTCCGGCGATCAATTCCTCGATGTGACGCGGCGTCGGATCGATTCCGGGCCTCAACTCCACCGTGCCGTAAAAGTCCATGCCGAAACGCGCGGCGAAGTAGTTCCACTCTTCATGGTAGGCAATGAACTTTACGCCCTTGAGCGGCCGGGCTTCCTTCTCCCATTCGGCTATCTTGTTGTTGAGCCTGGCGAGGTACGCGTCGCGGTTGCGCGTAAATTCTGCTTGATGTTGCGGAGCGAACGCGACCAAGGCTTTGTAGATATTGTCGACCGCGGTCTTCGCCAATACGGGATCGAGCATGTAGTGCGGGTTCCCGTAGGGATGAACGTCCCCCGCGTAATGCTCGGTCGTTTTCGGAACGGCGAGCGGTACGATGCCCTGGGAACAATCGACATAGCCGGACCGGTCCCTCTGGATGCGCGGATTCTTGCTCGCCTCCAACAGCGCCGGCAAAAATGCGTGCTCCATCTCGAACCCCTCCGAGAGCAGTAGATCCGCCCGGTTCATGAGGGGCACAAAACTGGGTTTCATCGGAACGCCGTGCGTGTCCTCGACGCCGGTGGCCAGGCTGTTTACCTCGACGAGGTCGTCCCCGACCTCGCGCGACAGGTCCGCCAAATCTGTAAGCGTTGCGACAATTTTAATTTTACCCGCCTGTGCGGAGGTCGACCAAACGGACAAGGCCGCCGTGAGCGCGAATACGGAAAATAATTTCAATAAGGGTTTCATATTTTATATCCCTCCGATCCAAAGTTAGCGCTGCTGCCAGCCATGCGCGTGCGATCCGATGATCCAGGCCCATTGCATATAAACCGCGTTATCCGGATGCAGGCCGGACGCCGCGTTGGGGTCGGTGTAGGTGTATTGTAGCCGCAGCTGATTCCAATGACTGAGGGCCCATGTGATTTGTGCAGAATACGCCGAAGTTTTGGCTTGCATGTCCACCATATCCTCCAGCCATTCATATTGAACGCCGCCGGACCATTGGCGATGCCACTTGTAGGTAAGGTACGAGTACAGGCCGTAGGCTCCGACTGTGCGCCCGGGCAGTGCGTTGCCCGAAGAATCCGTTATGTCATAGCGGTTGTCGCTGTAGAGCACCTCTGTACCCCACGTCAGGGTCTGGAACTGATTGTTCCGAAGCGGCTTCCAACTCAACACGAGATCGGCTCCCGCGAGGCGGCGCTCCCGTTCGGTATGCGTGTTGCCATTCACGGTGGGGAGGTCTTGAACGGCAGGGTCCCATTGGGCAAGCGTCGTCGGATTCCACAGGCCCGAGAGACCGGGTTCAAGCGAGATGTCCGGCGTCAGTTCGAAATACGTGGACAACCGGCCCCAATAGTTCAGTCCACTCCCTTGACGGAATTCGCCAACAAAGTTTGGGGGATTATCGCCGCCAAACTGATTCCCTGCACCGAGTGTCAAACTGATGTAGTGTTCCACAGGCACAAGCCAATTCAGCTGCAGCCCGTCGGTCCTGGATTCCCCGCCGATGTACTGATCGAGGACGAGTGGCCGATTCACGAACGGGAGTTCATGGTCGTGGATGTAGCCCAAACGGCCGAACTCTCCGAAAAACCGTCCCGCCTTGACCTCCAGATTCCCGGGCAACGCGGTGGTTTGAAGAGCGGCCTCTTCGACTCCGAGGGTCGCTTCGCCGGTCGCCATATCGGCCGTTGCGTTGATGACTGCGTAGCCCTTCGCGAACGGATCCACTGACCCGGCGATATTCAGTTCCATCGAGCGCTGAAAAATGTTAAACCCGCCGGGCTGGTCACTCCCCGTCTCCGAGGATCCCCTACTCCGATAGGAAAAAATAGTCTCTCCCACGAACCCGATGGAGGGGTTGAACTCACTCGGCAGGACCTTCTTTTGGGATTCTACTAACTGATCCACTTCGCTCTTCAAGTCATTGATCATTTTTTGCTGCTCATCGATGGCTTGTTGTTGTTTCTTTAAAGCCTCTTCCGTCGTGTTAGCGTGTTTGTCAGGGTTCTGAGCCTGGTCCTCCTTATTTGGAACTTGATCCGAATCCGATTCTTGGGCGATCGCCGTAAATACCCAACCGCTGCCAAGATAGATCACGAGAGCAATCGCAATCGCGCGCATAGGATTCCCTCCTAAACCACACATTGAGCGTCAGACTAAAACTTTTAATGCGGAGGTGTTACAGGAGGGAATACGGCGGCGCGCGCAAGGACGCCGTGGAGCGGAACGGCTTTGGAATGATTTTTTTTATGGCTTGGTTTTGAAAGAAGAGAGAACCCAACGCAGCGGAAGCAAAAACAACGGCGAGAATCGCCGTTTTTCCGTGCTGGACCCAAAGGCCGATCTGGCAGCCATGGGCGTCGGTAATCTCATCGTTAGCATAGACATGGTATTCGGCAAAGCTGGAAAAGAGAAGGAGGAACAGGGCAAAGCCCAGCACGGTCAGGCGGAGGGTCGTTTTCTGATTTAATTGGAACAAGAAGCGGTCATTCATCCAGTTTGAGGTCCTGATCGCCCTTCAGATATTTGCGGAAACGGCTCATCAATTCTTCGCCGAGAACCTCGCCGGGTTTCTCGGGGCGTTTGGTCATGAAGTTGCGGATCTCATCAAGCCGCTTATCGGCCTGCTCATTGCCCTGGAGCCGCTTGACTTTCTGTTTCGCCGCATCAAATGCATCGAAGGTCAGTTCATTAAAGCCGAGCTTGCGGATACGCATCACCGCTTTCATCATAGCCTGATTCCGGTATCGCGTCAACTGTTCGGAGCGGATCTCCATGACCCCTTCTTTCCGGGCGCGCCGCTCCGCCGCCTTTTTAATCCCGCTGCGGACGAAATCGGGCGAGGTCTGAAGACGGCGCCAAGCCTCTCCGGACCATTTGATCTCTTCAAGCGGGGTTTCCCAAATCGTCTTCAAATTTTCTTCCGTCATTTCGGTAAAACCCTTTGAACGGGCCAGATCTTCGGCATCGTTCTTGAGCATCTGAAAAACGAAGTCGGTCGCCACGGCCGGAGCGCTCTCGATCTTTTTCATCAACATCCCTTTTGCACCTTCGGTCCAAGACATCTCGGCGGCCGTTTTTTGATCTTCGATCTCTCCCAGGGCCTCGACCTTCTGAAGCAGTTCAACATTCACTTCAAGATGCCCGCGTTCCTGCGCGATTTCTTCGGCAATCTGACGGACCATGTCCCGCATGAAGATCGGCACCGTCGCGAGGCGCTCCTTCGCCGCCAGCGTCCAGGGAAGATGGCCTTTGGCCATTTGATCCGCCGCCTCTTGCAGGCCCTTTTCACCGCCCATTGCGCCCATGGACTCGTTCTTCCACTGGACCAATTGCTCCGCCGTGATTATCGACAGACCCATCTCCCTGGCCTTCTTTTCGGCAAGCTTCTTCACCATTCCGCGCAAAAAAACCGGTGCCTTCTCGACGCTTTTCAGCGCATCTTCAGTCCACTGAATCTGAATATCCCTCGACATCAAACGGCCTCTAAAATTCCTTTCGGAAAGACATTGTAACACCGCGGTTTCCACCCGTCAATCCCACAATCCCTCGCCTCACTTTCCAAATTCAAAGTTTACGATGACCCTGGAGTTCGGCGCAACATCAATGGTCTGTTCTCGAAGCTTCATAAAAGGATGCCAGGCCGTCACACGATACCGCCCGGGGGGAAGATCCTGAATGGAGAAGGTTCCGTCCTCTGCGGTGATCGCGTAATAGGGATTATCGATGGTGTACAGCCAGGTCTGCATGAACGAATGCTTGCCGCATTGCGTCCAGACGATTCTCTGGCCTTTCGGCAGATTGATCTCTTGCGTCAAGGTCGCATCGGCAAGCGCCGCGCGATCAAAAATCTTGTCGCCCCGTTTATTGTCCTCAATCGCATAGGTCTGGATATCATGGATGGTGCCGTCCTTGTTATGAAACGTCACACGATCAAGGCCACGAACGACGGACACGAACGGTTTGAATTCGCAATCTTTCATGGTAATCTCGGGTCCCGGCGACTGAAAAGGCTTTCCCCGCGCGACGTTCTCGACCACCACGACCACATCCTTTAGCCCTCCATCCTTGGAGATGGTAAAGTCACGAAGCATACGGTGGCCTTTTCCGTCAGAGATTCGTTGACAAATGTCCATATCGGGATAAACGATCAAGCCGAAAGACCTTGGCGGCGGAGCGGGGCCGTTAAACACGACATTCCCGTGGATTGTCGCACCATCTTTCACGGGTTGTTCCACATAAGCCCACACCGTTACACAACCGAATAAAGAAAGCGCGGCCCAGACCGCAATGCCGATGATCTTAACGTTCACGCTCATAATTTTTTTCTTGCCATGTCCCTTTAAATTGACGGATTCCTGCATCGTGGCGATCCGTTCGATAAAATAAAATTTTTTGCGCGTAATCAAGATGTTAAATCTGTTGACCGCATACACATTTGGGGTATATTAATCATCAGAAGGTTGTCCGCACCGAATAAAAAAGCTTTGGAGGTGGACCATGGTTATGTTTATTCCGTTCACACTGTTTGCCGTCCCGGTTTTCCTGGTCTGGACGATGGTGGCGTCACACAGCTCCGGCTAATTCGTTGTTGAGCCTGTCCCTTGATTTAGATCCATGGGGGTTGGAATATTTTCCAACCCCTTTTGTTTTATATCTCTACTTTTCTCAAGACCGCTTTTTCCGGATTCGGAGAGTCAGCGGCGTTCCTGTGAAATCGAACGATTCGCGGAGAAAATTTTCAAGGTACCGAAGGTACGGCTCTTTGATCTGCTCCGGGCGGTTCGAAAAAATCACAAAGGTCGGAGGACGAACTTCGGCCTGCGTAATGTAGTTCAGCTTAACCGGGCGTCCCTGCCGCTGCGGGGGCGGATTGGCGGACACGGCCTGCTCAAAGGCGCGGTTTAAGGCTCCGGTCGAGATGCGATGGGCATAGGCCGTCACGATCGTATCGATCTTTTCGAAGATCTCTTTGACCGGCGTATCCCTTAACGCGGAGATAAACAGAATCGGGGCATAAGGGATGAATGCCAGACGCCGTTTTAGTTCCGATGCGATCTTCTCCCTCGCCTTCGGATCGTCCCGACGCAGATCCCACTTGTTCACCAGAATGAGACAGCCTTTGCGGGCCTTGAGCACGCGGCCGATAATTTTGGTGTCCTGCTCGACAATCCCCTCGGTTGCGTCCAGGACCACCACGGCCAGATCGCACCGCTCGATCGCGGTCAATGCGCGGGACAGGCTGTATCGCTCCACACCCCTTTCAATTTTGCCGCGCCGACGGATACCGGCGGTATCGACGAAAGAATAATCTTTCTCCTCATGCAGAACCCGACTGTCGATTGTATCTCGCGTTGTGCCGGGCGTTGAGTCCGTCACAAGGCGGTTTTCTCCAAGCAACGCGTTAATCAAGGTGGATTTGCCGACATTGGGCCGGCCCACTACGGCAACCTTGGGAATGCTCGTGCTCTCGGCCGTCTGCGCTTCGACTGCCGGAAGAGGCGGCAACAGGGGCAGAATCGATTCCATCAATTCATCCACCCCGAGACTGTGCTCGGCCGAAACCGGGTAAAGCGATTTAATGCCGAGTTTGTAGAATTCGGCCGTCAACGGCTCGGATTTCGGCGTGTCGATTTTGTTGACGGCGTAGAAGATCGGCTTCTTGAGACGGCGCAGCAGCGAGACGATTTCCTCGTCTAAGGGTGTGACGCCTTCCCGCCCATTAAAAAGAACGATTAAAATGTCCGATTCATCGATCGCAAGCTTCGTCTGAACCTTGACCTGAGTCAGAATGCTCTGGTCCGTCTTGGCAGTCGGGTCCAGCCCCCCGGTATCGACCAAGGTGAACGACCGCCCACCGTAGGTCGCGTCGGCATAATTCCGGTCGCGTGTGACTCCCGGAATATCCTCCACAATCGCAACTCGGCGTCCCAAAATCCGGTTAAACAAGGTGGACTTGCCGACGTTCGGCCGTCCGATTATGGCAATGATGGGTCGTTTCACGATAACGGAAGACTAACACATGGCTGAACAGGTTTCAAGAGAGGTAAGATACCATTCCTGCGGTTCAGTGCATCGACAGGCCAACGTTCAAGTTTGTTGCTGGAATTCCGCAGAATTACACTGGCCAACCGGCAATATTTAAATAATTTAATTTCCTCACTAATTGAGAAAACAGAGTGTTCAATTGAAAAGAGGTAGCTACTGCCATATAATAACATATAATAATATGGGATGATGATGTATCGCATTTTAGAATAATGAGAACGAATAACAAAAGGTTTCAGTGGATAGGCCTGGTCGGGATTGTTCTCCTGACATTCATAGCCCACTCATCGGCAATTCGCGGGGGATTTATCTTCGATGATGTTATTTATGTAGCCCAGAATCGTCTTCTCACTTCCCCTCATGGCCTTTGGGAGATCTGGACCACGACGAAAAGCCCGCAGTATTACCCGCTGGTTTTCACCACCTTCTGGGTGGAGCAGCAACTGTGGGGCCTTAATCCACTGGGTTATCATGTAGTAAACGTATCCTTTCACACCATCAACGCCGTCCTCGTGTGGTGGTTGCTTCGTCGGTTGAATATACCCGGGGCCTGGACGATAGCAGCCGTCTTTGCGGTTCACCCTGTTCATGTGGAATCGGTCGCCTGGATCACCGAGCGGAAGAATTTGCTATCGGGGTTGTTTTACCTCCTGGCCTTAGGTTGCTACCTTCGATTTGAAGAAGGGCGGCGCTGGTCGTGGTATGGCAGTGCATTAGGGTTGTTAATCCTAGCATTATTGAGCAAGACCGTGGCGGCAACGCTGCCAGTAGTCTTGCTACTCGTGCGTTGGCTCAAGGGATGGCGGATAGGATGGCGTGACTGTTTAGAACTTATCCCTTTCTTTGTGGTTGGCGCGTCCATGGGCCTGCTCACGAAATGGTATGAAGTTCACATTGTTGGGGCAGAGGGACTACTGGAATCTATCGATCGGGGAGCGTCTTCTGGTTGCCGGACGGGCGTTGGCCTTCTATGTTATTAAACTTTTCTGGCCTATTGATTTGACCTTTAACTACCCCCGATGGCACGTGGACATCCATGATCCAATACAA
>Ga0187773_10001075_pt1 | contig 10967 bp, 5 predicted proteins | sample 0216_BV02_MP05_1_FD_133133 | JGI IMG/M metagenome (GOLD analysis project Ga0187773, IMG submission 133133) | Tropical peat soil microbial communities from peatlands in Department of Meta, Colombia - 0216_BV02_MP05_10_MG | ecosystem: Environmental > Terrestrial > Soil > Wetlands > Peat | place...
CGCCGAGCGGATCGCGTTGATGGCGACGCCGATATTGCCGTCGGTGGCGTTCTTGAATCCCACCGGCGCCGACAGGCCGCTCGCCATTTCGCGGTGCGTCTGCGATTCGCTCGTGCGCGCGCCGATCGCCCCCCAGGCGATGAGGTCCGAGATGTACTGGGGCGAGAGCAGGTCGAGGAATTCCGTCCCGCAGGGGAGCCCCAGGCGGTTGATCTCGAGCAGGAGCTTCCTCGCGAGGCGCAGGCCCTCGTTGATCGCGAAGCTCCCGTCGAGGTGCGGGTCGTTGATGAAGCCCTTCCAGCCGACCGTGGTGCGCGGCTTCTCGAAGTACACGCGCATCACGACGAGCAGGTCCGCCTCGTGGCGCGCCGCGCCCGCGGCAAGGCGGCGCGCGTACTCGAGCGCGGCCTCCGAGTCGTGGATCGAGCAGGGCCCCACGACCGCGAGCAGCCGGTCGTCGGCGCCGTGCAGCACGCGGTGCACCGCATGGCGCGCGTTCGACACGGTGGCGAGCGCCGCCGCATCCACGGGCAGCTCCTCGAGCAGGAGCTGCGGCGGGATCAGCGCGCGCACCGCGCCGATGCGCAGGTCGTCGGTGCGTCCCACCACCGCGACCTGGGAGGCGGGCGGCGACTTCGATTCGGGTCTGGGATTCATGTCAGTCCTCCGCGGCGAGGCGCCGCTTCCTCACGCCCTCGGCGAGCGCGTCGAGCAGCGCCACCGTGTCGTCCCACCCGAGGCAGGCGTCGGTGATCGACACGCCGTACTCGAGGGGCTTGCCGGGCCGCAGGTCCTGCCGCCCCGGGTTGATGTGGCTCTCGGCCATCACGCCGATGATGCGGCGCTCGCCGCCGGCGAGCTGGCGCGCCACGTCCGCGCCCACCTCGAGCTGCCGGCGGAACTGCTTCTGCGAGTTGGCGTGGGACAAATCCACCATCACGTGCTGCGCGAGGCCCGCCGAGGCGAGCTCGCGGCAGGCCGCCTCGATGCTCGCGGCGTCGTAGTTGGGCTTCGTGCCGCCGCGCAGGATCACGTGGCAGTCCTCGTTGCCGGCGGTCTTGAACACGGCGACGTGGCCCGACTTGGTCACGGAGATGAAGTGGTGGCGGGCGCTCGCCGCCTTGATCGCGTCCACCGCGATGCGGATGTTGCCGTCGGTGCCGTTCTTGAACCCCACGGGGCACGACAGGCCCGAGGCGAGCTGGCGGTGCGTCTGGCTCTCCGTGGTGCGCGCGCCGATCGCCCCCCAGGCGATGAGGTCGGCGATGTACTGCGGCGAGATGAGGTCGAGGAACTCGGTGGCGCACGGCAGCCCCAGCTCGTTGATCTCCAGCAGGAGCTTCCTCGCGAGCCGCAGCCCCTCGTTCATGTCGAAGGTCTCGTTCAGGTGCGGGTCGTTGATGAAGCCCTTCCAGCCGACCGTGGTGCGCGGCTTCTCGAAGTACACGCGCATCACGATCGCGAGGTCGCCGGCGAGGCGCTCGCGCTGGGCGGCCAGCCGCGTGGCGTAGTCGACCGCCGCCGCGTAGTCGTGGATCGAGCAGGGGCCCACCACCGCGACCAGCCGGTCGTCGGCCCCGCGCAGGATGTCGTGCACGTCCCGGCGCCCCTCGAAGGTCACGCGCCGCGTGCCCTCGGTGGAGGGCAGCTCGCGCATCACCTGCATCGGCGCGAGCAGCTCGTCGCCCTGCTCGATGCGGACGTCGTCCGTCCGGTAATGGGTCATCGGTTTCGTTCCACCGCCGCGTCCTTCGGGCATGAAAAAAAAACCGCCAGTCTTCGGCTGGCGGTCTCTCGGGATTTCGCTGGGCTCTTTCCGGCTCAACCTCTCTCGACCGCCTCCGGCGTGAGATATGCGAACCAGTAGAAGAAGGGCCGAGCCGGGATCACGGAAGCCATCCTAGCACACCCGGCCTACGCGGGGATGAACTTGAGCGCGACGCCGTTGTTGCAATAGCGCTTGCCCGTGGGCGGCGGGCCGTCGTCGAACACGTGGCCCTGGTGGCCCCCGCAGCGCGCGCAGTGGTACTCGGTGCGCGGGAAGATCAGCTTGAAGTCGTTCTTCATCCCGAGGTGGCCGGCGATGTAGGTGAAGAAGCTGGGCCAGCCCGTGCCGCTGTCGTACTTCGCCGACGAGTCGAAGAGCGGCAGGTCGCAGCCGGCGCACACGTAGGTCCCCTTGCGCGTCTCGTGGTCGAGCGGGCTCGACCCCGCGCGCTCGGTGGCCTCCTCGCGCAGGACCGCGAACTGCTCGGGGGTGAGGCGCTTGCGCCACTCGGCCTCGCTGAGCACGAGCTTCTGGACGGTCGGCGCGTCCTTCGGGGCGGCGGCGGCCCGCCCGAGCCCGGCCAGTCCCGCGACGATTGCGACGAAATGACGGCGGTTCATGATGGCCTCGTGAGGAATGGGAAGATGGCCATGGGTCGGGCGCGAAGCCCCGGGCTTACGCGGTGCCCCCGACGGTGAGCCCCTCGATGCGGATCGTGGGCTGCCCCACGCCCACGGGCACGCTCTGCCCGTCCTTGCCGCACATCCCGATGCCGGGGTCGAGGCACATGTCGTTGCCGATCATCGTCACCTGGGTGAGCGCGTCGGGGCCGTTGCCGATCAGGGTGGCGCCCTTCACGGGATAGCGGATGCGCCCGTCCTCGATCCAGTACGCCTCCGAGGCGGAGAACACGAACTTGCCGCTGGTGATGTCCACCTCGCCGCCGCCGAAGTTGACTGCGTACAGGCCGCGGCCCACCGAGGCGATGATCTCGTCGGGCGACCGGTGGCCCCCCAGCATGAAGGTGTTGGTCATGCGCGGCATCGGAATGCTCGCGTACGACTCGCGCCGCCCGTTGCCCGTCGGGGTCATGCCCATCAGGCGCGCGTTGAGACGGTCCTGCAGGTAGCCGCGCAGGATGCCGTCCTCGATCAGCACGCTGCGGGTCGTCGGCTGCCCCTCGTCGTCCACCGACAGCGACCCGCGGCGGTCGGGCAGCGTCCCGTCGTCGATCACCGTGACCCCGGGGGCCGCGACGCGCTCGCCCACGCGGCCGCTGAAGGCCGAGGTTCCCTTGCGGTTGAAGTCGCCCTCGAGCCCGTGGCCGACGGCCTCGTGCAGCAGGACCCCCGGCCAGCCCGGACCGAGCACCACGCTCATCACGCCCGCGGGCGCGGGGCGCGCCTCGAGGTTCACCAGCGCCTGGCGCGCCGCCTCGCGCCCGAGGCGCTCGAGCACCTCCGGCGTGTAGAAGCCGTAGCCGAAGCGCCCCCCCGCACCCTGGTGGCCCTGCTCGCGGCGGCCGTCCTGCTCCACGATCACCGTCACCGACAGGTGGACCAGCGGGCGCACGTCCGCGGCGAGCGCGCCGTCGGCCCGCGCCACCAGCACCACGTCGTACTCGCCCGACAATCTCCCGATCACCTGCTTAACGCGCGGATCGGCGGCCCGGGCATAGCGCTCGAGCGACTCGAGGATACGGACCTTGGCGGCGTCGTCGAACTGGGCCACCGGGTCGATCGGGGCGTAGAGGCCGTGGCCGGCGCGCACGACCGGGGTGCCGACCCTCCGATCGCCCCCTTGGGCCGCGATCGCGCGGGTCACGCCGGCGGCCGCCTCGAGCGCGGCAGGGGTGATGTCGTCGGCGTAGGCGAACGCGGTCTTCTCGCCCGCCACCACCCGGACGCCCACTCCCTGGTCGATCGAGTAGCTGCCGGACTTGACCTCCCCTTCCTCCAGGGACCAGCTCTCCGAGCGGTTGTACTGGAAGAAGAGGTCCGCATCGTCGGCGCGATGCGCGAGGATCGTCCCGAAGACGCGCTCCCGCGCCCTCTCGTCGATCCCGAAGGGGGCAAGGAGCGTGGCCCCGGCGATGTCCAGGGTCGAGGGTTCCGGCTTCGTCAAGTAAGTGCTCTTATCTTCGGCCAACTTCATTGAATTTCGCGATTTCGGCTGCTTCCGGGCACCCGTCAGAGCTGGTGCACCGTCTTGTGGCTCAACGCGGGGAGGCTCCGGCGAATCTTAGCCTGATAAGTGGGGTTCACGCCCGCCACGACAACCCCCGACCCCCGGGGAAGCCGGTCGAGCACCACTCCCCAGGGATCGACGATCATCGTGTGGCCGTGGGTCTCGCGGCCGTTCACGTGGTAGCCGCCCTGGGCCGGGGCGACCACATAGGCGAGGTTCTCGATGGCGCGCGCCCGGACCAGGATGTCCCAGTGGGCTTTGCCCGTGGTCTCGGTGAAGGCCGACGGCACGAAGATGAGGTCCACATCGCCCATGGCGCGGTAGAGCTCGGGAAAGCGCAGGTCGTAGCAGACCGAGATGCCCAGCCGCCCGTAGGGAGAATCGAGCGCGACCACGCGCTCGCCCGGCTCGATCGTGCGCTCCTCGCTGTAGCGCTCGTTGCCGAGCTCGAAGCCGAAGAGGTGGATCTTGTCGTAGCGCGCCACCCGCCGCCCGTCCTGGTCGTAGACGAGGCAGGCGTTGCGCACCTTGTCCGCCACGCTCGCCTCGAGCGGCACCGAGCCGCCCACGATCCACAGGCGATGGCGGCGCGCCTGCTCGGCGAGGAACGCCTGGATCGGGCCGTCGCCATCCTTCTCGCGGGCGGCGACCTTGTCGGTGTCCTTCATGCCCATGATGGCGAAGTACTCGGGCAGGCCCACGATGCGCGCGCCGGTGGCCGCGGCGAGCTCGATCAGGCGCCCGGCCTCCTGGAGGTTCGCGGGGACGTGGGGGCCGGAGGCCATCTGGATGGCGGCGACGCGGAACATCGACTGCGTCGTGCTCATCGTCTCGCGCAGCGCCTGCGGCGTCGTCGAGTTGCGGGTGATGATCATGGCAGGGCCGCGGGCTGGGCCGCGGCGGACTTCGGCTCGGGGGCGGAGACGCGCGTGACCTGGGGATTATCCCACGAGCCGGTCACCCGGTACTGGTAGGCCACGATCTTCCCGAGCGGGTTCTGCAGCAGCTTCGAGACGAGCAGCGTGGAAAGCCCCAGCACCGGCGTGCCGATGATCGTCGCCGCGAGCGCCGCGCCCTCGCTCACCTCGGGGACGACGCGCAGGGTGAGCGCCTGGGTCTCGTCGGGAAGCGACACCTCGCCCGCGATGCTCACGTACGCCGAGGGGCCGCTGATCTCGAAGGCGTCGGTGGCGAGGATGCCGTGCGTGACCCTCACGTCGCCCTGGATGCGCTCGAAGGCGAAGCCCTCGCTGAAGACGTCGCGGAAGTCGAGCGTCACGCGCCGCGGCAGCGACTGGAGCGACAGCAGCCCGAGGAGCTTGCCCGCCCCGGGCTCGATCTTGGCGAACTGCCCGCGCCGCGCCTCGACCTTCAGGGTGCCGGCGAGCGCGGCGAGCGCGAACTCGTAGGGATACCCGGGCCAGACGAGGGTTCCTTCGAGCCGGCCTTCGCCGCGCTTGAGGTAGTCGCCGTACCCGAACTGCCCGAGGAGCGCGTTGAGGTTGTCCGTGTCGAGCTTCACGGCGAGCGAGGTGAGCGAGCGATCGCCGGCACGCCGCCAGCCGCCCGAAGAGGTGAACTTCGCGTGCCCGTTCGAGATGTCGAGCTGGTCGATGCGCCATTCGTCGCCGGCCGGCTCCGCCTTGAGGACCAGCGCGCCCAGCCAGTGGCCGCGGAACTCGAAGCGCTGCGCGGTCACGTCGAGCGCCGGAAGGTCCGAGGTGGACGAGAGAGCGTCGCGCCCGCCCGGGTGTCCCGACTCGGCGAGCGCGAGGCGCGCGAGGTGCGCCGTGAGGTGGCCCCTGCCCGCCGGATCCCAGCGCACCTCGCCCGCCACCTTCGGGCTCTCGAGCGTGCCGCTCCACGTCGAGGCGGAATGCTCGAGCTTTGCGTGCATGTCCGCGAAGTCCCGGCCGAAGTAGCGCACGTGCCCCAGCGTGAGGTCCACGGCGCGCAGCTCGAAGGCCGCGGGCGCCGGGGAAACGACGCTCGCCGGCGGGGGCGACGGGTTGGAGACGCTCGCCGCCGCGACGGCCGGAGAAGCGACAGGCGCGGCTGCCGCGGAATCCGCGCTCGCGGGCGTGGCCGGTGGCGGGGGAGCGGTCTCCGCGGGCGCGCCCGCCGGAGCCGGCGCGGAGGGGGGCGCCGCCGCGAACACCGCCTGCCATGCGTCCACGTCGAGGTCGTCGAGACGGCCGTAAAGCCGTACGCCCTCGCCTTCCGGCGCCTGGACGGGCGTTCCGAAAGCGAGCGCCGCGTTCCATCGCTCGACGCCGTCGACGGTCGCACGCGCGAAGCGTCCCTGCACGCCGCCGGCGAGATCGACGCTCGTGGTCTCGCCGGGCGCGCCGAGGTGCTCGACCGAGAAGACGATGGGACGGGCCTCGCCCGCCTCCTTCGCGAGCGGCGCGGGAAGCGCCACCGCGAGGCCCACGAGGTCCGAGACGACGGTGAGCGAGGTATCGTCGCGCCCGGAGAGGATGCGGGCCACCCAGGCCGATCCGCCGCTCATGCGATCGGCGATCGCGCGGGGCACGAAGGCGCCGAGCGAGGACGCCTCGATGCGCGAGTCGACCGTGGTGAGCACCCGGCCGTCGGGCTGCGAGGACATCCTGAGCCTCGCGGGCTGGCCGAACAGGGTGCCGGTGATGCGCGGCGCGCTCACGCCCTGCTCGGTGAACGAGAGGTGGCCGTTCACGTTCCGCAGGGCGAGGTTGGGGGTGACGGTCGCGGTCGCCCCCGCGAATTCGTAGTCTCCGGCGACGTGCACCCCTTCCGCGCTGCCCAGGGGAAATGCGAGGTGGAGCTTCAGGTGCCCCGGGCCGTCGATGGCGATGGCGCGCGTGAAGGCCCCGGGGCCGTTCACGAGGGGCGATTCCCGGAGGAAGCGCATGCCGTCGGCGCCCGTGGTGTCCACGTCGCCGTCGATCGTGAGCACGGGCGGATGGGCCCCCAGGTCCTCGATCACGGCCGAGACGCCGGCCGCGCGGCTCGCGAAGATCCGCGCCTCGCGCGCGCGGATCTCCACGCGCCGGTTCTCGAACCGGAACGAGCCCTGCACCGCGTCGACGGACGGCCAGTCCGGGCGGTACTTGAGGCGCCCGTCGCGGATGTCGCCCTCGACGAGGAAGTGGCCGCCGCCTTCGCCGTAGGGGAAGCGCCGCAGGTCGCCTTTCAGCTCGAAGTCCACGGAATCGCTCGTGCCCGAGCGCAGCGCCTGCTCGAGCCATTCGCGCGTCTGCGCCACGCGGTTCGGGAGGTAGTCGGCCACGCGGCTCGCCGAGGCGTGGGAGAGCGTGCCCTTCAGGTCGACGAGGCCCGGCGAGCGCTCGGGCGAGTCGGGAAGCGAGCGCCACGTGCCGCTCAGGGAGCCGGTCGCGTCGGCGTTCGCGAAGCGCATCTGCCCGATCGAGACCTCGAGCGAGCGCCCCTCGTGGCGCCAGGTCGCCTCGGCCTCGAGGCGGTCGAGCGCGATCGGCGCGCGGAAGGTGCGCAGCATCGTGAAGGTGACCCCGCGCGAATCGAGGTGCACCGTTCCGCCGGCCTGGGTGCCCTCGAGGCTGCCGGAGATCCCCGTGGCGCCCGGCCAGGCGTCCACCGCGTTCACGGCGAGATCCTGGAACCGCCCCTTCAGGCTATAGCTCTTGGCCCGCGCCGCGTCCTCCCCGTTCCACGTGAGGGCCGCGTCCTCGAGGCGGCCGCGCGGGGCGAAGCGCCGCACCTCGCCCTTGATGTCGCGCGGCACCGGAAAGTAGTCGATGAGCGTGGACGCGATCTTGAGGTCGATGCCGTCGGCGCGCACCTCGACGCGGGGAGGCTTGCCCGCCGCCGTGGTGCGGTCGATCGAGAAGCGGCCGGGCACCGCCTCCTCGCCCGTGGCGAGGCGGAAGCGCAGCCCCTCGGTCGCGAAGGAGAAGCCGTCGCGGCGCGCCCGGTAGGTGGCGCGTCCCGAGATCGAGGCGAGCGCAAGCGGCAGCGCGTCGGCGGCGAGCTGCGCCCGGGCGTCGCGCATGTTCACGTCGGCGACGACCTCCTTCACCGCGTCGTTCGCGATCGTGACCCAGACGCGCAGGCTTCCCACTCCGGCGCGCAGCGACTCCGGCACGGGCAGGTGCGCGCGCAGCCCTCCCAGGTCGGTCTCGAGCCCCTCGGCGAAGATCCGCCCGGCCACCTGCCAGCGCGAGGCCACGCGCTTGATGGAGAGGTCGGCGCGCGCGTCGATTCGCCCGGAAAGCTGCGGCGGCGGCAGCGCCGAGAGCGCCGCGCGGTTGCGGCCCAGGCGGCGGCGCAGGACGATCTCCACGCGCGTAAGGCGCACTTCCGGCGCGCCGGTAAGCTCGTCGCGCCACACGAGCGTGGCGTCGTGCACCGCGAGCCGCGGCTGCGCGAGGAGCCACACGATGAAGGCGCCGTCGTCGCCGGCGCCGCGGTTGAGCGGCTTGTCGGCGAGGTAGACGAGCCCGTCGGCGCCGCGCCGCAGCTCGAGGCTCGGCCGGAAGAAGTCCACGTCGTGGAAGCGCAGCCGCCCGCCGAACAGCGCCCACCACGAGAGCGTCACGTCGGCGCGCTCGAGATCGAGCGCGGTGCGCCCCGCGTGATCGGCGAGCTCGAAGCCCTCGAGCGACAGGCTCGGGCGCAGGCCCTCCCACCCGCCCTGGATCGCGCGGGCCTTCACGACCATGCCCGAGGCGCGCTCGATCGACGAGACGATCAGGGTGCGGTAGCGATCGACGTGGGGCAGCGCGTCGTAGCGCAGCCAGAGCACGAGCGCGGCGAAGGCCACGAAGAGGAATGCCGCGGCGCCCGCTGCGAGGCGGAGAACGATGCGGGGTATGGCCTTGATGCTGCGGTCCTCGGGCGGGCGGGCTTTGTGCGCTATTGTAGCGTCAATGATGGACGACCCCGCCGCGTCGTTCCGGGCGGCCTTCGAGCGCACGCTCCGCCTTTCCCGGTACGTCGCGCGCGTCGCCGCCGCGCGCCCCGCGCTCGTGGACGAGCTGGCCGCGCGCCACGGCGAACCGTTCGCGCGCGCGGGGATGCGCTCGGCGCTCGCCGGCGATCCCGCGGAGCTGGACGTGCGCCTGAGGCGCCTGCGCGAGCGGGTGATGGTGCGCCTCGCGCATCGCGACCTCAACGGCCTCGCGCCCCTCGAGGAGGTCTTCGCCACCATGGGCGCGCTCGCCGAGGAGTGCATCGCGGCGGCGGCCCGGGAGGCGCAGCGCGAGGCCGCGGCCGCTCACGGCGAGCCGGCGCACGGCACGGCGCTCGCCGTCGTCGCCCTGGGCAAGCTCGGCGGCGGCGAGCTCAACGTCTCCTCGGACGTGGACCTCGTCTTCCTCTACGGCGCGGAAGGCGAGACCGCCGGGCCGCGGACGGTGAGCCACGCCGAATTCTTCGCCGCGGCGGGGCGGCGGCTCATCGCGCTGCTCTCGGAGGCGACCGCCGACGGCCAGGCGTTCCGGGTCGACATGCGCCTGCGCCCGTTCGGCGACAGCGGCCCGCTCGTCGCCTCGCTCGCCGGCCTCGAGGACTACTTCGTCGCGCACGGGCGGCCCTGGGAGCGCTACGCCTGGCTCAAGGCGCGCGTCGTCGCGGGCCCGCCCGAGGGCGTGCGCGAGCGCGTCGAGCCCTTCGTCTACCGGCGCTACCTCGACTACGGCATGCTCGACGCGCTGCGCGAGCTGCACGCGCGCATCTTCGAGGCCGCGACCCGGCGGCGCAAGGCCGACGACATCAAGGTCGGCGCCGGCGGCATCCGCGAGATCGAGTTCGCCGCCCAGCTCTTCCAGATGGTGCGCGGCGGCCGCGACCCGGCCCTGCGCACGACCTCCACCCGCGCCGCGCTCGCGGCGATCGCGGAGCGCGGGCTCCTCGATCGCGCTCGCGCCGCCGCCCTCGAGCGGGCCTACGAGTTCCTGCGGCGCCTCGAGCACCGCCTCCAGTACTACGACGACCAGCAGACCCAGTCGCTGCCGCGCGCGCCCGAGCACCGGGCCCTCGTCGCCGAGGCCATGGGGTTCGGGAGCTGGGACGAGCTCGCCGAACGCCTCGCGGAGCATCGCGCGCGCGTGCAGGAGGCCTTCGGCGCGCTCTTCGAGGCGCCGCCCGAGCACGCCCGGGCCGCGAGCCTCGCCGCGTGGCTCTACGACCCGCAGGCGAGCGGCGACGCCGAGGGCCTCGCGGAGGACCTCGCCGAGGCGGGCATCGCGGAGGCCGCGCCCGTGGCGCGGCGCCTCGTGGATTTCACGCGCTCGCGCCGCTACCGGGCGCTCTCGGCCGCATCGCGCGCGCGCCTCGAGCAGCTGCTGCCGCTGCTCGTCTCCGCGCTCGCGCGCGAGGGCGGAGACGAGGCCACGGCCGCGCGCCTGCTCGACCTGCTGGAGGCGATCGGCGGGCGCGAGGCGTACTACTCGCTCCTCGTCGAGCAGCCGAGGGTCCTCGAGCGCGCGGCGCGCCTGGTCGCGAAGAGCGCATGGGCCGCGCGCCTGCTCGCGCGGCACCCGATCCTGCTCGACGAGCTCACGCGCACGGCGGCGAGCTTCACCGCCACGGACTGGGAGGCGGAGCGCTCGGCCCTGCGTGCCGAGTGCGCGGCGCTCGGCGGCGACGTGGAGCGCCTCCTCGACCACCTGCGCCACTTCAAGCAGCGCCACGTGCTGCGCTTCACGATCGCGGACCTCGAGGGCGAGCTCCCGGTGATGGCGCTGTCCGACGAGCTGGCGGCGCTCGCCGACGCGATCCTCGACGTGACGCTCGAGGAAGCCGCGGCGAGCGCGGGCCTCACGCGCGAGGCGCCCGTCCCCGGCCTTGCCGTCGTCGGATACGGCAAGCTCGGCGCGAAGGAGCTGGGCTACGGCTCCGACCTCGACGTGATCTTCGTCTACGACGAGGCCCGGGCCGCGCAGGCCGAGGGCTTCGCGCGCGTGGCGCAGCGCGTGAACGCCTGGATGACGAGCTTCACCCCGGCGGGCGTGCTCTACGAGATGGACCTGCGGCTGCGGCCCGACGGCGC
>Ga0187773_10001076_pt1 | contig 10963 bp, 5 predicted proteins | sample 0216_BV02_MP05_1_FD_133133 | JGI IMG/M metagenome (GOLD analysis project Ga0187773, IMG submission 133133) | Tropical peat soil microbial communities from peatlands in Department of Meta, Colombia - 0216_BV02_MP05_10_MG | ecosystem: Environmental > Terrestrial > Soil > Wetlands > Peat | place...
CCAGCGCGTTTTTGCCTCGTTGTTCAACGATCGCGCGATTTCCTACCGCGTGCATCAGGGGTTTGCCCACGAGCATGTCGCGCTTTCCATCGGGGTGCAGAAGATGGTGCGTTCCGACATCGGCTCCGCCGGTGTGATGTTTACCCTCGATACCGAGACGGGTTTCCGCGACGTGGTTTTCATCACCGCGTCGTATGGCTTGGGCGAAAACGTGGTGCAGGGGGCGGTGAACCCGGACGAGTTTTATGTGTTCAAGCCGACGCTGGCGGCCGGCAAGCGCCCGATACTCAAGCGCCAACTCGGCAGCAAAGCGATCAAGATGGTCTATGCGCAGGACGCCGCCGACGGTGTTTCGACACGAAATGTCACCGTGCCGGATGCCGAGCGCGTCTGTTTCTCCTTGACCGACGACGAGGCGCTCGAGTTGGCGCGCTTCGCCGTGAAAATAGAGGAACATTATTCCGGACAGGCCGGGCGCGACATGCCCATGGACATCGAATGGGCCAAGGACGGGGCGGACGGAAAACTCTACGTGGTGCAGGCGCGCCCGGAGACGGTGCGGGCGCATGAGTCGCGCAACGATTACGAGGTGTATTACCTGGAATCGCGCGGCAAAGTGCTGGCGTCCGGCAAAAGCGTCGGTCGCCGGATCGCCACCGGCATCGCTCGCGTCATTGAGCGAGCCGAAGATATGGGGCGATTGCGCGCTGGCGAGGTGCTCGTCACCGACATGACCGACCCCGACTGGGAACCGGTGATGAAAACCGCCGCCGCCATCGTTACGAACCGCGGCGGCCGCACCTGCCACGCGGCGATTATCGCGCGCGAACTCGGCATCCCCGCGGTCGTGGGCTGTGGCGATGCCACGGCGGTGATTCGCGGTGGCACGGCGGTCACGGTCAGCTGCGCTGAAGGCGACACCGGCCAGGTCTACGATGGCAAGCAGCCGTTCCGTGTCGAGAAGATATCTCTCGACAGCGCGCACCGTCCGCGCACCAAGATCATGATGAACCTGGCGAACCCGGATCAGGCGTTCGAACAGTCGTTTCTGCCGAACGACGGCGTCGGTCTTGCCCGCCTTGAGTTCATCATCAATCACAGCATCCAGGTGCACCCGCGCGCGCTGCTGGAATACGACCAGCTCGACAAGGACGAACAGCAGCACATCGATCGCCTCACGGCCGGTTACCGCGACCGACGCGACTACTTCATCAGGCGGCTGGCCGAGGGGATTGCCGTCATCGGCGCGGCGTTCTATCCCAAGCCCGTCATCGTCCGGCTGAGCGATTTCAAGTCCAACGAGTATGCCTCGTTGTTCGGAGGCAGCCGGTTTGAGCCCAAGGAAGAGAACCCCATGCTCGGTCTGCGCGGCGCCTCGCGCTATTACTCGGAATCGTTCCAGGAAAGTTTCGCTCTGGAGTGCGCGGCGCTGAAACAGGTACGGGAGGAAATGGGGCTCACGAACGTGACGGTGATGATTCCGTTCGTGCGCAGCGTCGAGGAGGCGCAGCGCGTGCTGGCGGCCATGGGTACGCATGGCCTCGAGCGCGGAAAGGCGGGGTTGAAGGTGTATCTCATGTGCGAAATTCCAGCGAACGCGATTCTGGCCGAGGAATTTCTGCAGCATCTCGACGGCTTTTCCATCGGTTCGAACGACCTGACCCAGCTGACCCTGGGCGTGGATCGCGATTCAGGTTTGCTCTCCGGGTTTGACGAGCGCAATCCGGCGGTATTGAAATTGATGGAATCGGCCATCCGCGCGGCTCGCAAAATGGGCAAATACGTCGGCATTTGCGGACAGGCGCCCTCGGACTATCCCGAAATTACCGCCTGGCTGGTGCGTCAGGGCATAGAATCCATTTCACTCAATCCTGATAGCGTGATCCCCATGACGCGCGTGGTGCTGGAAGCGGAGCAGGGGCATAAATGAACGCGAACCCGCGCGTGGGCGAACCAGCTGCATACTGGCGTCGCACGTGCGCTGCCAGTATGATCCCGCCCAACGTACCGCCAATCGCAAACCTTGAATTTCCGTGAGAATCAAATTATGAATCGTATCTTGTTGTCTCTTTTGTCGGGTTTCGTCTTTTCCGTTCCCGCCTTTACCGGCGAGGCCGACACGAATCAGGTGAAAGCGGAGCTCGTCCGCGCGTTTCCCGAACTTTCGGGAGCGACGGTCAAGCCGGCGCCGGTACCGGGCCTGTACCAGATCGAGCATGATGCGCAGGTCTTCTATACATCGCACGACGGCAAATATCTTTTCATGGGCGATCTGGTGGACGTGGATGCGCGCACCAGCCTGACGGAAGCGCGCCGAGCGGAACTGCGCGTGCAGATGCTCAACGCAGTTGGTGAAAAGGACATGATCGTGATCGGGCCGGAAAAACCGAAGCGCACGCTGACGGTTTTCACCGATGTCGATTGTCCTTATTGCGCCAAGTTTCACCTCGACGTGCCCGCTCTCAACAAAGCGGGCGTCAAAGTGCGCTACTTGTTCTATCCGCGTGCCGGCATCGGTTCGGAGAGTTACAAGCGCGCGGTCGCGGTGTGGTGCGCCAATGACCGCGTGAAGGCGATCGGTGTCGCCAAAGCCGGGGGAAAGCTCGACATGAAAACCTGTCCGAATCCGGTCGAGCACGATTATCAACTGGGCCAGCGTCTGAGCGTGGAAGGGACGCCGACGATTTTTCTCGACGATGGAAAGAAATTGCCGGGCTACGTGCCGGCGCCGCGCCTGTTGGTCCTGTTGGGACTCAAAGGAGCACCGGCGACGCCGTGAGGCGCCAATAACACGGAGCGGGGATGCCTACGGGAACCACGACGCAGGAACAGGATTGGGAAAAACTGCGCGATCAGTTGCGCGACAACGAACGCATCTGGTCCGGTTTTCGACAGATCGAAGTACGGATGATCGGTTCGCATTCGCTCACGGAACTCATCCGCATCATCACCCAGGGCATCCCCCAGACGTTTCCCGGAATCGATTGCGTGACGCTTGCGTGCGTCGACCCGGAATACGAGATGACGCGGCTGCTTGAAAACGGCGAGGAACCCGACTCCAGACCCAAGCCTTTCATGGCCATTCCGCGTGAGTCGCTGGACGCAATATTCACCCGTCCCTGGCGGCCGCGACTCGGTGCGCCGGATGAACTTCTGCACAAGCATCTCTTTGGCGGGCATCCATGCGCCGCCGGTTCCGTGGCGCTTGCCCCGCTGATACGACGTGGCGAGCTGATCGGCAGCCTCAATCAGGGTAGTCGTGACCCGGGCCACTTCGTGCCGGACATCGCCACTGACCTGCTGGAGCATCTGGCCGCGGTGGCGGCGCTTTGCGTCGATAACGCGGTGAACCAGGAGAGGCTCAAGCTCGACGGTCTGACCGATCCCCTCACCGGTGTTTCCAATCGCCGGTTCTTCGGGCGCCGTTTGGCCGAAGAGGTGGAGCGCTGGGCGCGCCAGGCCGGACCCTTGGTGTGCATGCTGGTTGACGTGGATTTTTTTAAACAGGTGAACGACCAGTACGGTCATCAGGTGGGCGATCGGGTGCTGCGGCAGATCGCCAGTCTCCTCGGCCAGGATCTGCGCGGCAGCGACGTGCTAGCGCGTTATGGCGGCGAGGAGTTCGTGCTGCTGCTTCCGGGCACGACGGCGGCGCAGGGCGCGGCGATCGCCGAACGGCTGCGTTCCAATATCCAACACAGCGCCTTCGTCATCCCCGAAGGGGTCGACCTGGACGTAACCGTGAGCATCGGCATGGCCTGCCTGGAGCCGGGTGTCGATTCCTATGGCCCGGATCCCGCCGGCCGGCTGTTCCAGCAGGTGGACGCGGCACTCTACGCGGCGAAACAGTCGGGACGCAATCGTGTGGTGCAGGCGGATCACTCCTGATCTCTATACCGGTGATATTTCCACGATCCCGCGGCAAGCGGTGAAAAGCAGCAGTAGCCGCACTTTTTTTTGCGGCCAAAGATGACGCGCTCCGGCGCCGTATTGGCGCATCTGTTCGACGAAATCACGCGCCTGGTGCGGAATACTCTCGGCGGTGGCACCCGCATGGGTTTTGTAATCGATCAGTACGATTTCGCGTTCCCGCTCCACGAGCCGATCGATAACGCCGTAGACATCCTGACTGCCGTCGTGAAAAAGAATCGGAGCCTCATTGCGTGCCGTGCGATAGCGGCCTGGGTCGAATAAATCGCGCAGGGAAATGTCGTCCACCACGGCGCAGGCTTCGGCCCACCAGGCGCTGAACTCGGCGCCCGACATGCCGGCGCCGAATTCCTGCCGCAGGCGCTTTTCGGCAACGGAACGCGAACCGCTGTCGGCCAGACGTTCCAGCATGCGATGAATCATTACGCCGCGGCGTTGTCGCTCGGAGCGTGCACCACGCAAGCTCGTTATTTCTTCCTCGCCGACATCGTCGGTACGCCCCATCCGGCTTGGATTGAGCGTGCCGGCATCCGGCGGGAGCGGAATAGGCTTAGTCAATGCGGGATTCAGCGTTGATGTGTGTGTCGCTTGCGGCGCAGGTTCGCCGACGATGGGGGACGGTTCATTGAACGTGATCCTTCCGTGGACATTAGGAGTGGATGTGCCGGTCGCCATGACGAGTTCGAGACCGGCAGCGGCCGCTGCGCCGCTTTGCTCCGCGCGTAGCAGGCGTTTCTCGATAAACCCGTACCAGCCGCGACCCCCGCGACCCGCCTCGCAACCTGAAACGTAAAGCACCTGTCTGGGGCGCGTGAGTGCGACGTACAGCAGGTTCGCTTCCTCCCGCTGAACGGCGCGACGCTGTTCGTCCAGCAATACCAGAGTGACATCGTCGATGATTTCCTTCTTGCCGACGAGGTGGAAATGTCGGGGGCGTGTCTCGGACGCGGGCCAGTCGATCAGAGCGCGCACGCCGCGCGAGCGATCGCCGGTAGCCCGTGCGGCGTCCGCCAGAAAGACCACCGGCGCTTCCAGTCCCTTGGCGGCATGTATCGTCATGACGCGCACGCGCGGTTCACGATTCCAGGCGGGTTCCGCCGGCGATTCGGTGTCATCTTCCGCCCGTCGTTCGAGGTGCGCGAGAAAATGCGACAGGCTGGGATAGCGACCACTGTCTACCTCGAGCGCAAGCTCGAGAAATCGGTTGAGGTTGGCTTCCACGCGCGAGCGCAGATGCGGGGGGGCCGCGGCAACATATCGCGCGATAAGATTTCCATCGTGGTAAATCTTATCGAGCAGGTCTTGCACCGGGATGCGGTCTGCCAGGCGGCGCCAGCGCTCAAGCAAGGATTGCGCGCGCGTGAGTGGTTCATCCGTCGCTTGTCCGGACAGGCGCGTCAGTCTTTCATGCCACGGGCCTGGAGCGCTCTGCGCGAGCCGCGTGAGGTCGGTGTCGGTGGCGGCGAAAATCGGCGCACGCAGGGAAACGGCCAGCGCCAGGTCGTTGTACGGCTCGATCAGCGCGCGAAGCAGTTGTATCAAGTCGCGAATCTCGAGGGATTGCAAGAATGCGCCGCGACCGGTCCCGATGTACGGAATTCCGGCACGCCGCAGCGCTTCTTCATAGAAGCCCGCATGCGCGCGGTCGCGCAGCAGGATCATGACGTCACCGCCGTGAAGCGGGCGAACCGAATCCTTGTCGACGATGGGGGAGCCGAGCAGTTCCCTGATTTTGCCGGCGATGAGATCCCCTTCGGAACGATAGCGCGTGTCTTCCTCCATCTGCCGCGGTCGTTCCAGCGGGTTGCGCCACGTCGCTTCCGCTTCGCATTCCGCACGGTTATTTCGCGCAATCAATGGCAGTAGCTCGGCCCGTCCCCAAAGTCGCTCGTGGCGGGTATCGTGCAGACGGAAGTCCTGCAGGGCAAAATCCCGTTCCGCATCGTGGTTTTCCTCGCCGGCGCCGTGGAAAACGAGATTGACGAATCGGATAATCGCGGGCGAAGAGCGCCAGGAGATATGCTGCGCGAATGTGCGCGCCTGCGCGTGTTGTTCCAGCCAAAGGCGCGCGGCATGGAAAAGTCTGGGGTCGGCGCGACGGAAGCCGTAAATGGATTGCTTCTGGTCACCGACGAGGAAAACGCTGCGCCGGCGTTCCGGGTCACCGGCCACGATTTCTTCCATGAGCGGTTGCAGCAGTCGCCATTGCGTCGGATTGGTGTCCTGAAACTCATCCACGAGCAGGTGATCGATTCTTTGGTCGAGCTTGTATTGCACCCATTCTGCATGCCGGCTGCGGTTCAGAAGACGATAGGTTTTCCATTCCAGATCGTTGAAGTCCAGTAATCCGCGTTCGGCCTTGAGGCGTTGAAATTCCTCGAGCCATGCCTCGCCGCAGGCATACCAGGCGCTGGAGAGCCGGAGCGTTCGCTGGCGATCGGCAAGTGTTTGTGCCGCGCTGTATTTCGCCGCCACCTCCTGATGAAGCGTGGCCAGTTCCCGTGCGCGATCGGCGCCGATTTTCCCGATCAGCGTCGATGTGACTTTCATTTGACGGATGTCACCGCCGGCGGTGAAGAAAACGCCACCGATCTCATCAAAAGCGCGCTCGACCGGGATATCCGTCGACAACCCGCGCGTCAGTTTTCCGATCAATCGCTGATTGGTAGCCGTGGGATGTCCGGCCAGCACGTCGCGGTAGCGGGCGAGCATTGTCCGGATGCTCGCGTCCTGGATGAAATCGGCGGCAGGGTCGGCTTCTTCATTCACGCAAAGTGTTTTTTTGAGTCGCGAGACCGCGGCGGCTACCGGATCGGAGTCGTTTTCGGTATAAGCCCACCAGTCGCCACGGTGCCACAGAAATTCGTTCAGAGCCTGGCGCGTATTGGAAGGACTGCCGTGCTCCCTGAGCAGTATGTCCATCGCCCGTGCCGGGATACTGTCTCGTTTTCGGTTGATTTTTCTGTCGAGCGCGATCCACGCGGTTTCCTCCAGCTCCGCGGTTGTCTCGAGGAGTTCGAAATTCGGCGGAACCTCCGCCTCGAGCGGAAAGCGGCGCAGGATTTCCTGGCAAAAGGCATGGAAGGTGGTGGCGCGCAGGGCGTGAATCGCGCCCAGATGCGTTTCGTACAGCCTGCGCGCGGTTTCGCGTGCCTGGATATCCGGCACGACGCCGATCTGCGCCAGCTGAGTCGCCAGTACCGCGTCATCGCCGCTGGCAAACGCGAACAGCCGCTCCGTGACCCGCTGACGGATTTCGCCGGCCGCCTTGCGCGTGAAGGTGATGGCGAGAATCGCTCCGGGTGCACTGCCGGCGAGCAACAAGCGCAAGATCCGGCTGGTCAGCAGCCAGGTTTTTCCGGTTCCAGCGGCGGCCTGGACCACGGCATTATTTTCCGGCGCAGTGGCGAGCGATATGTCGATCATGATGGTTGTCAGCCGGTTTCATCCGGCGGCCGAAAATAATTGATAACTCTATGTAAATAAATGAAAATACGTTGCCGGCCGCCATTAAGTCCGTGACTTGCAAGTTGGTTTGCCCGGCCTATAGTGAAACTGTGGCAGGGAAGCGAATAGGGATGTGTCACTGCCAACATGGGAAGTCGACATGGAAGTAGCCGTAGATGCAAGGACCGCGTCTCGGGCATGCAGGTGATTCGTAAATAGTATCCAAAGGCGGCCATGAAAGGCCGCCTTTCTATTTTCATGGGTGCTTTGCCGATGTGCCGGCCGGCGGCGGTTGTACCCACATTTCCCGCCGACACAAGCCCTCCATATCGCAGATTTTGCACGTTTCCGCATCGCCCCACGCGGGCAGGGGCGCTTCTTCATCAAGAAGTTTCTTAAGCAGGATCAAACGCTCCCGGACCGCCGCGCGCAGTTGTGTGACCATACTGCTTTCCAGCACGACCTTCTCCGAGACCTCGCCATCCTGCAGCGAAAGAAACAGGGACTGAGCGATATTCTCCTCATCAAGCAGCAACGCATAAAACGGAAGCTGGATTTTTTCATTTCGCATCACGAGATCCTGGTGCGGGACCGCACCGGTTTTGTAGTCGATCAGACCGACACCGTCGGCGCAGCGATCGATTCGATCGATGCGTCCGGCGATGGTCACGCATACGCCTTCCCCGCAGTGTTCGCGTTGTTTTTTCAGTTCGGTCGCCTGCACTTTCCAGCGCACGGACCGCTTGCGCTCCCACTCGAGATATGCGGGGATGCATTTCTGCCAGCGGTATAGCCACGCGCGGGCAATAAAGCGACGTCGCAGGTCGACGGAAAATACGGCCTGCGAGATTTCCTCCAGCATGGTTTCTGCCGCCGTCGTGGTGGTTTCGTCGAGCGGCTGCCGCCATGGCCCTGGCAGACCTGGTACACCGGTATGGAACGCCTCGAGAATCCGGTGGATGTATTTTCCGAAATCGGACTTGTCGATCTCCTCGCGCACCTCCTTTTCCGGGGCCAGGCCAAGTCCGCAAGCGGCGAAGAACTGGTAGGGACAGTCGATCAAACGTTGATGGTCCGTAGCCGAGAGCACGGGCGGTAGCAGGGCTGCCGGCAGGCGCGCCGCGGGCGGTTCTAACGGCGACGACAACGGTGCCTCCCGATTCGTGATCAACGCTTCGGGCTGGCGCACGAGCCACTCGAGCTCAGGATCGTTGAGCGGACGATCGTATGCCAACTCATGAAAAGAGCGCAGCTGCTCCACCCAGGGGCTGGGTGCCAGCCTTTCGCCTTCGCGTTCCGCGCGCAGGGTGACCACGACGCGCGGCGCTGCCTCCAGGAGGCGGCGGAAATCGTGAAATTTCGACGCGTAGCGTCGGGCGAGCGATGGTAATCCAAGCTCGGCGCGTATCATGTCGTTGAAATATGGCGGAGCGCCAACGCTGCCTGGAAGATGTTCCCGCAAACACCCGGCGATAATGAGCCCGTCATAGTGATACAGGCGACTTTCCGCGAAGCCCATGAGTTCGACGCCGCGCCCCTTCATCGGTGGATGGAACCGGCACTGTTCCATCTTGCGTTTCAACCATTGATGGAATTCGGTCCACGAAAGCCGCAAGCCGCTGTGGACAGCCGCCACGCGCATTTCCTCCAGAACCGCCAGCAGTTCGCGTCCGGCGTCGTCTTCTTCGAACCCGGCGGTCAGGCCGAGTTTCGCCAGGCTATCATGCAGCGCTCTCAGAAAGTCCAGTGCCGGTTTGGGATGTCCATGAATCAATTCGGTCAAGGTCGCCGCTGCCGCTTTTACACCTGCTAGGAGCCGTTTCAGGGCGTTAACCGAATCGCCGCCGGTATCGACTTCCAATTCAGCGCCGCCGTCTAGGGCAAACAGGTAGCTGTCGAGGCCGGCGCTAATGTTGCGTTCACGCACGAAATATGTTTCAAACGGCGGCACCAGGCGGTCGATCTTGGCGCGCCCCAAGTCGAGCTGCAGGAACGGCGATTTAAGCAAATCCAGGAACGGACCATGCGCGAATTGTTGCTCCAGGCATTCCAACCACCGTGCCAGCGCTGTGGCGGCGCTGGTGGTGGAAAGCGTCCAGCCACCAGCGTCCAACAGTACGACGTTGGCGCGTTCCAGGAGTGCGCGCACGCGCCGCGCCAACTTGCGGTCGCTGGTGACGATGCCGATGTCACGGTGACTCTGCAACAGCCAGCGGCGCACCTGCAAATCGATCGCGCGCGCTTCGGACTCGGCATCCGCCGCTTCGTGGACGGTCAAGCGCCCAATCGCTGGACTCGCGGGCGTCGCGGTTCGCTGGTCTCGCGCTCGTTGTGGCAGCGAATTCGCATTATGCGCATACGCGTGATTCAGAAATAGCGCGTAGGCGTCAGATAGTGTCGGTACTTCGGGCGTAATATTTAGTTCGCGCCACTGACGCGCCACGGGATCGTCCCGTCCCTCGATGCCGTGCCCCTGCAGCACCAGGGTGAGGCAGCCTTGCGCCTGCAATGTTTTTATCCATTCGAGTTCAACGCGCGTGAACTCGGTGAATCCGGCGAGATAGAGATGGGAATCGCGTGGCAATTCGTCGAGACTGCGTTGCAGTCCGTCGGTAATCTGGAGCGGTGGGTCCTGCCAATGGTTTTTCGCCAGCCGCGCGCGCCAGGCGACCCACAACGCGTGCACCAACCGGGCTTCATCGATGAAGGGCGAGGCCTCGTCCATTTCCACCGGCAGATTTTTTGAAACCTGAAGTCGAAATTTGCTCGGCGCGTCCGGGAGCCGACATGCCTGTCGTGTTAGCTCGTCGAAAAGTGACAGCAGGCTGTCGACCAGCGGCCAAGCATCGTATTGACGACTCCAAACGGAAAACTCGCCGAGCAGATCGTTCAGCAGGACCTCGCGCGCCGTTTGGGTCAGGGGCTGCTGGTTCTCGCTGGAATAACGGAGTGCCCACGTCGTTAACATACCGACATAGGGTGGCAGCAACGCGGTGTGCCCGCCGAGCGCGGCCTGTTTCAGCAGAATCCGGCGGAAACGCGCGACGGCGCCGGAGTAGGAGAACAAAACGAACTGTTGACTCAGATCCGGCAGCTGGTCGTGATGCCGTTCAAGCAGGAGCTGGGCGAGATAACGTAGCGGATCGTCTCCGTAGGGGACCAGATGGACCGCCGTATCAGCGCTCAAGGTACTTGAGTTTGTCGGGCTTGTCGTCCCATTCGGCGGCGTCCGGAGGTTCCGGCTTCTTCTCTGTCAAAACCGGCCACTTTTTGGCGAGTTCGGCGTTGATCTGAAGGAACTGCTTCTGGTCCTCGGGCACATCGTCTTCGGCGAAGATGGCGTTTACCGGGCACTCGGGGACGCACAGAGTGCAGTCGATACACTCATCCGGATCGATTACCAGGAAATTCGGCCCCTCGTGAAAGCAGTCTACGGGGCAGACCTCTACGCAGTCGGTATATTTGCAGCGGATGCAGTTTTCCGTGACAACGTATGTCATTGATGACCCCTGTATTTAAAAAATCGCGGCGAATGATACACGCGCGGCTGGACAGGGGGAATAAGCGTAATTCCTCGATCGATGAG
>Ga0187773_10001079_pt1 | contig 10945 bp, 14 predicted proteins | sample 0216_BV02_MP05_1_FD_133133 | JGI IMG/M metagenome (GOLD analysis project Ga0187773, IMG submission 133133) | Tropical peat soil microbial communities from peatlands in Department of Meta, Colombia - 0216_BV02_MP05_10_MG | ecosystem: Environmental > Terrestrial > Soil > Wetlands > Peat | place...
CGCTATCGCAGGCGATGCAAGACGCGCTCAAGGCGGCCGAACTGCCGCTCGTTGCGCCCTCGCGCAAGGACACCCCCGGCGACAATGCCAACGCAGGCGACTTTGCCAAACCCGGCACGCTCGTCGCGAATGTAGTCCAACAGAAATATTTCGCCGATGTCGCGGCCAAGGTCGTGCTGCCCATGTTTAAGGCACGCAACAAACCATTCGTACTTGTGTTCTGGTCGCGTGATCCGGACGGCACCCAGCACAATCAGGGCGACAGCCACTTGAAAGTCACGCCGGGGATCAACGGACCAACTTCCCTCGCCTCTATCAAGAATGCCGATGACAATCTCGCCGAATTGCGCCAGGCGCTGGACGAGCTTGGCCTTTCCGGCACCACCGACATTGTCATTGCCGCTGACCACGGCTTCTCGACGATTTCCAAGGAAAGCAAGACCAGTTCTGCGGCGCAGGCAACCTACGCGGACGTGCCGCCCGGCCTGCTGCCGCCCGGTTTTGTTGCTATCGATATTGCCAAGGCGCTTGACCTGCCCTTGTACGACCCCGACGACAAAAACAAACCCGTCGAAGCCAACAAACATTCCGTCCGCGGCAACGGATTGATCGGCAACGACCCGGAGAAACCCGACGTTGTGGTGGCGTCCAATGGTGGCTCTGACCTGGTGTATGTTCCGAACAAAGATGCCGCGCTGACCAGCAAGGTTATCGCCGCGCTGCTCGCGCAAGATTATGTCAGCGGTTTGTTCGTTGACGGCGATCTTGGCAGTTTCCCAGGAACGCTTCCGCTCTCCGCCATCAACATGCAGGGCATGGCGCGGACGCCGCGTCCGACGCTTGTGATCAATTTCCGTTCCTACACAACGGACTGCGGCCAGCCCGTGATGTGCTCGGTGAATATTGCCGACACGACGCTGCAGCAAGGCCAGGGCATGCATGGCAGCTTCAGCCGCGCCGACACGATGAACTTCATGGCGGCGATCGGGCCCGACTTCAAGCGAGGCTTCGTCGACGAGGCCCCGGTGAGCAACGCAGATATCGGCAAGACCATCGCTCACGTTCTCGACCTGAAAGTCCCGTTCAAGGGGTCATTGCAGGGACGTGTGGTGGACGAAGCCCTCCCTGGTGGCGCAGGTCAAAGCGTGGAGAGGTGGGTCGAACGCAGTGAGCCTAGCGAAACCGGCCTGGCGACCATTCTGGCCGGGCAGCGCATAGGCAACGCGCGATATTTTGACGCTGCAGGCTTTCCGGGCCGCACCGTTGGGATGGACGAGCGAAAAGCCGCCAGCCGCTGATAGCTTTGGCCGGATGGAAAAAGCTTTTCCAACCGGCCCTTTAGCGACCAAAGCTTTCTTCTACAGTATGCGCGATCGATGGGCGCATCGGTGCTCTTTAGCTGTTTCCCTATTCCCAAGCCGCATGGGCAACTATATTAGACGCGGACACCGTATCTTTTGAGTGGAGATCCATCATGACGTTAGCAATTGGCGATACCGCGCCAGATTTTGAAGCCGATACCACGGAAGGAAAAATTCGCTTTCACGATTGGCTTGGCAACTCCTGGGGAATTTTGTTTTCCCACCCGAAGGATTTCACCCCGGTCTGCACGACTGAGCTCGGCACCATGGCGCGGCTCAAACCGGAATTTGACAAACGAAATACCAAGATCATCGGCATCTCGGTCGATCCCGTCGACGATCACAAGAAATGGGCGACTGACATCAAGGACGTCGTCGGCGTTGCGCCAAACTATCCAATGATCGGCGACCCGGATCTGAAAATCGCCAAGGCCTACCGCATGTTGCCTGCGAGCACCACTGGCACTTCGCAGGGGCGTACGCCGGCTGACAACCAGACGGTGCGCAACGTTTTCGTCATTGGCCCTGACAAGAAGATCAAATTGATTCTGGTCTATCCGATGACCACAGGTCGCAACTTTGACGAAGTCATCCGTGTGCTCGACTCGCTCCAGCTCACCGCCAAGCATCGCGTGTCGACGCCGGCGAACTGGAAACAGGGCGAAGACGTCATCATCGCCGGTTCTGTCAGCGACGAAGAAGCCAAGAAAATCTGGCCGCAGGGCTTCAAGGCCCCGCGCCCCTACATTCGTATTGTGCCGCAACCGCGCGGCTAATCAGGGTCAATGATTGCGCTGCAAGGGCGCGGACGATAACGTCCGCGCCCTTCTCGTTATTCGCCGGGCTGGGAGCAACCACAATGAACGAAGCGGCCAATACGCAACCGGCATTTGCCGAATTCCTTGGCCTCAAGGTTACCCATGTGTCACCCGAGCGGGTGACTGCTGAACTGGTCGCGCGCGATGAACTCAACAACCGTTTCGGCATCATGCATGGCGGCGCCCTCATGGCGCTGGCCGACAACCTTGGCGGGACCGCGACCACGGCCAATCTCAAACCTGGTCAGTCGACCACCACGATCGAGAGCAAGACCAATTTCTTCGCCGCCGTTCCCATTGGCGATGTTGCGAAGGCCGAGTGCACCCCACTGCATCGCGGCCGGACCACCATGGTCTGGCAGACGCGGATCACGCGTGGTGACGGCAAGTTGTGCGCGCTGGTAACGCAAACCCAGCTTGTTCTTGAGCGGAAGTAGATTTGCTGCCGACAATCCTAGGCTTCCCCTCTTGGCCCCGTCCGTCCTATGCTATACGAGCATTGAGTAGGGGGTATAGCCGTCATGAAATTGATCGCGGCTTACGTCATTTTTGTTCTGATTGGCGAAGGTATCGCGTACACGATCGGGCGATCGGTTGAACAATTATCGCAAGCGGCAAGTTTGCCGGTGTTCCTTGCGTGCTTTTTCATCGTATTTTGGGCCGCTTGGCGGCTTGCCATCCGGGTAACCGCCTAAGTTCCCGGAAAACAGACGTCCCGCTTTCGGAACCGCGGCCGCGGCCAGCGGGTTTCCTCCCCTCGAGACGGCAAAAATAGCGTTTCGAACCTGAGGAGGATGTCATGACTGATCCGCGCTTTACCGATCCGCGCTACAGCGATCCGCAGCTGAGCGATCCGGTGATCCGCCGGGATGAAAGCACAGGCGGAATGTGGGGTTGGATTGCCGGTGTAGCTGTTTTGATCCTCATCGGCTTTTTGATCGTCGCCGGCTGGGACAACAAAGGCACCACAGCCAGCAACAATCCTTCGCCGGCCGCGACAAGCAGAATGGCGACGCCGCCGAGCACCACGGGTTCTGGCTCGTCGTCGCCGCAGCCGTTTACCCCGGCGCCGTCTGCACCAGCCCCAGCGAAGTCACAGTAATCTGCTTTGAAAGTGCTCCGGCGTCCAATGGGGCGCCGGAGCGTTTGAGCGCGGCTACCGCACTCTTACAGCGCTAACGTTTTCAATGTCATTGGCGCCTTCCCGTTCAACAGCAAGCCGGACAGCAACAACAGGGGCCATCCAATCGCCCGCGACCACCGGTCAGGGCGGCAGCCATCAGCAGAATGGACAGCCTACGGAAAATGCGGACCAAACGCAGTCAGGTGCCAACTAATTCCGGCCAGGATGGATCGCCTGCGGCAGCAATGGGCAGTCGGCACAAGCTGGCGGACGCTAACCGAAAATAGAATAAATGCCAAATCCGACGGTGGCGCTGACGATCGCCTCGATCGCCTGGAATTGCATATCGGTCAAGGCGTGACTGACATAAGGAAACAGCGCGCTTCCCGCCGGTAGCATGACCGCCGCAACCAGCGCGACGCACAGCAACTTGTTCACAATACCCTGGTCGAACATGAACTCACTCCCCCATTTTTTGTATTCTGTCATGACGGGCCGTCCGATACAATTCACCGCTTGAGGGACTCATCGACAGGAACCCGATAGCCATTAGCCAGCCGATTGGTTTCATTAGCCATGCCAATGACCGCCATCAGCTCGCCGAACATGGCCTCGGTCATCCCGGCCTTGCGGGCAGCGGCCGTGTGACTTGCAATGCAATAAGCACAACCGTTCGTCACTGACACCGCCACATAGATCATCTCCTTCGTGAGGGAATCGAGCGCCCCCGGCGTCATGACCTCCTTGACGCTTTCCCAGGTGCGCTTGAGCGTTACCGGGTCGCGCGCGAGATACTTCCAGAAGTTATTGACGTCCGGCACGTTGCGGACCTTCTTGATGTCATCATAGACCGCACGCACCTGTGGTGAAGCATCGGCATATTCGATCGGCGGGGGTGTAGTCATCGAAGCTCCTCCAGCGCAGTCGGTTGGGCTGGCTTCGATATTGTCATTGCCGGGCTCGGCGCGGCAATCCATGATTGACCGGCAACGACGCCTCTCGTTCCGTGAGGCCCGCCCTGAAACTCATCATGGATGCCCAGGCCAAGCCCGGGCATGACAGTGTTGAGAGGAAATCGCCCATGCCGAAAACCCCTGATTATTTTCATGGAAAGACCATCATCATCACGGGGGCGGCGAGCGGCATCGGCCGCGCCGCCGCGCTGATCTTCGCTCGCGAGGGCGCTAACGTGGTATGTGCCGATATCAATGAGAAAGGCGTCGAGCAAACGGCCGAAAAAATCAACGCCCTCGGGGGCCAGACTCTGGCGCTCACCATCGACGTAACCAAGCGTGCGGCCGTGAAGGACATGGTTCAGCTCGCCCTCGATGGTTTCGGCCGTATCCACTTTCTGTTCAACTCAGCCGGCGCCGCGATCCGACGTGCGAAATTTCTCGAAATCGACGATCGTCTTTTCGACAAGACGTTCGACCTTAACGTGAAAGGCACGCTCTACCCCATGCAGGAGGTGCTGCCGCACATGCTCGAAAACAAGTTCGGCGTGATTGTGAACATGGGCAGCATGTCGCATCGGCGCGGTGGCCCCGGAACTTCGGTGCACTACGCGGCAGCCAAGGGTGCGGTCGTAACTATGACGATGGGTGTGGCGCGCGAATTCGCCACGCAAGGGATCCGTGCGTTGTCCATCTCGCCTGGCCCCGTGCGAACCCCTTTTCAAGCGGCGGCAAGCAGCTCACCGGAACTGGTGCAGCGCTTTCTTGACGATGTGCCGATGAAGCGCTTCGCCGAGCCGGAGGAAATCGGCGAATTGGTGCTGTTTGTATGTTCCGACGCCTGCGAGTTCATGACGGCGGATACTATCTATGTGAACGGCGGCGGTGGCTGGCGCTAGACTGTGGGCGCGTCGCGGCCCAAATGGCCGCGAGCGATTTGGTCTCTTGTCACGGCCATGCTTTCAGGGGGATCGGCACAAAACCCGGAGAAAGACGGGCCTCACAATTTCAATGCTAGGACGCGGGACAAAGAATCAAATAATGCATTAGAATGCGCCCAAGGGCGCAAAAAGGAACGCAAAAAACCAAAGGAGGCATGAGTGAACAGGCTTCTCTCTCTCGCATTGGTTATCGGCATCAGCATTTTCGGCGTCGCAGCAGGCCAAGCCATGCCCCTGGCGCCGCTCGATCAGACACAAACTGGCATAACGATCCCTGTCGCCGGCGGCTGCGGGGCCGGCTGGCATCGTGGCCCGGGCGGAGCATGTCGTCCTAATGGCTATTATGGCGGCGCCTACTACGGCGGCGCCCCGGTCGTCGTAGCTCCAGGCGCGGTCGTCGTGGCGCCTGGCGCTCCCTGCGGTGGGCGCGGCACGCATCGCGTCTGCAACCCCTATCGGTGCTGGCGGGTCTGCAACTGACCTGAGGCGCGAAATCATGCAGCTCAGGCCCCGCTCCGGCGGGACCTTACCTTTGCGCATTTCTGTAATTCACAGGGAAGAGCCGACAAAAAGGCTTGGCCCGGAAAATCTGGGCCAAAGCCACATTCTGTTTTTTCAGAGTTATGGATTGCGACGGCAGTGCCCGTGAGGCCCGCGGCGCCATCCTTGACCGCAGCCGCCGGCGACCAACGTGATCTGACCTGAGCCGGAAGTTGCGCCCTTAAGTTTCGACATCGTCAGCGCCTGCGCGTCAAATGCAACAAACGTCAGCACCGCGACGACCGTCGCCAGTAACGCCAATCCCTTGTGCATGAAGAACCCCCTGGTTTTCAATGTCGCCCACGTTTCGTTGTCCCGATTTTGACCGCGTTCGCAAATAACTTTTTTATAAAATCATCGTCGCAATTCTGAGAGCAACTGCTGACGCGCGACCGGCAATAGACGGGCATTTTCCAATTCGAGCATGGCAGCTCGTTTGGCGTTCGCTATCAGTTCGTTGACCGGGATTTTCGCCATTTCATTTGGCCGCACCAATGGCAGACGGAGATGCGGCGGGTCGCGAAACCATACGTACTCGTACACATGGCCCGATTCCGCATGTTCGACCGCAATCGTTCGGCCGTGGATCGTGATGCCGAAATCGCGGACAAATCCACCGGTCGCAAGCTTTGGTGATTGCAGGCCGAAGATCCGATGCAGGACGGCATCGATTTCGGTCGGGAAGAAAGGCTTGTGCAAGATCGCTGCGGCGCCGAGCTTGAGCGCCTCGCGCTCGCGTGGCACATCGTACTCGCCGGAGATCATGACGACCTTGGTTTGAGGATTGATGCCCTTCAGACGCGCGAGTGTCGCGTGACCGTTAAGCCCCGGCATATTGACGTCCAGAAAGACCACATCGAAATTTGCGGCGTTGCAGCAGACAATCGCTTCGGCTCCATCGCTTGCGTCAACGATGTTAAGATGGAAGACGGAACTCGACAGCACTTTGCGCATGACCCTCAGTGAGGTCGGTGAATCGTCCACAAGCAGCACCTGCATCGGCGTGGAAATCCGACGGTAGGTCACCAGGATGTCGTCGATATCCTTCTTGAAGAAGGGTTTGGTCAGAAATTCATACGCCTCAAGCTCTCGCGCGAGCTCGATGCATCGCCGGTTGGAGCGACCGGAAATCAGCGTGACCAACGTCTTGTTTCCAGCAATTCTTGTGGCCCATAGCGCATCCATGCCGCCCATGATCGGCATGTGAACGTCGATGAACGCAAGATCCGCTCCATGATCGAGAGCTTGCAGGCATTCAACGCCGTCGAATGCATGCACGATGTTCGCTGAATAGTCTTCGGGCAGCGCATCGCAGATCAGCTGATGTACGGCATTTGAATCGTCAGCGATGAGGACCCTGGGTTGGCGCGTGGGCATATCTCACCCCTCCGTTAAATGCCCACCTGAAATAGAAAATGCGCCGCAGGTCGATCACGTTCAACTCAATACACGTGTGAATGGGTTCCTGGATAATTTGTGCTTGGACTCTTGCTTCTGAATTGAGTCAATTTCGCTCAACCGAGCGGAAAAAGGTAAGCGAGCACCGAATTTAAAACGGCACGGCGCCAACGCCGTGCCGTCCTAATTTTTACAACGATAGCGCGACGCATTCAGCGCCAGCGCAGCTTAAGCGATGAAACGCCGGCGACTACATTAAGCGCTGCAGAACCCTGCAGCGACACGGGCTGAAGCGCGATAGTCCGGTTGGATCCGCCCAAAAGGACGTTGGCGCCGCCGCCAACACCGACAGCAGCCGTCCCGGTCACGCCGACATATTCGCCGGCAAGCGCGCCCGCGGGTACGCCGGCGGTTGGCGCAAAAACAATCCAACCTAGTACACTGCCGGCGCTAAAGCCGACGCTGACGCCCACGGTGTTCAGCGCGCCGTCATAACTCTGCGGCGGACCTTGACCAGCGCTCGGCTGATAGACACACCTCATCGACTGATGGCCGACGAGGATGAAACCAACGTTCGGATCAACATTGCAGTTAAGCGTGCCGACCTGGGTCCATGACGCAGATTGGGCCCGCACTTCGGCGGGTGCAGAAAACATCGTCGCCAGGGCGAACGCAGCAAGCAACAAGCGATGGCATTTCATGACGGTCATAACCCCCCGGTGCTAATCTTTCCATTCTACCAGCCACAAATGCCTATGCGAAGCCGCCTTGTAGTGCGACAGCATAAAATCGCTGGAAATAAGGATACGGCGGCGTGAGTATGTCTGTCCGGTAGAGAGGAAGTGTAATGAAAAAAATCACGTTCTCAGCATTGGCCGCTGTGGCGGCTTGTGTTGTCGGACCGTCCTTCGCGCAACAACCTGCTGGACCGCCCGTCGGCCCCGATTGGGCGAAAATCGAGGTGAAAACAACCGATCTGGGCAACCGCACGTACATGCTGGAAGGTTTCGGAGGTAACGTCACGGTCGCTGCCGGCGACGATGGCGTGATCATGGTCGATGGCCAGTTCGCGCCGATGCACGACAAGCTCAAGGCGGCGATTGAAGCGGTCAGCTCCCAGCCGATTCGTTTCCTCGTCAATACCCACTATCACCGCGATCATACGGGTGGAAACGCCCCCTTCACCAAGGATGGCGCGGTGGTGGTCGCGCATGAAAATGTGCGCACGCGGCTTGCGGCGGGAACGATGATGGCCGTGCCTCCGGTCAGGTACACGCCCGCAGCGGAAGAGACGCTGCCCGTCATTACCCACAGCAAGGGCATGTCGCTTGCCGTCAAAGGGCGCGTTGCCCAGCTCAAGCACCCCGAGAATGCGCACACCGACGGCGATACGTTTGTCTACTTCGCCGACGCCAACGTGATTTCGACCGGCGACACCGTGGCCATGAACCGCTGGCCGAACATCGATTTTGCCAATGGCGGCACCCTCAAGGGCATGATTGCCGCCGCCGACACTTACCTTTCGCTTGCCAACGAAACGACGAAGATTGTGCCAGGACACGGGCCGCTCGCCACCAAGGCGCAGGTCGCCGAATATCGCGCCAAGCTCGCGACCGTGCGCGAACGGATGGTGGAATTGATCAAGCAGGGCAAAGGCGAAAGCGAAATCTACACGGCGAAACCATTCGCGGATTTTGATGCCAAAATGAAGGTGAACGACGAAGCCAGCTTGGTTTGGATGCGCGTGGTGTACGCCTCGGTGAAGACGGAGTGATGGACTGTCAGGGGTGGCCGCCACCCCGCGTGTCATAGCCTCACCGGAAAATCGTCGCGTTTCTGCAGCCGCGCTCGACGTGCCGTGCGTTCACTCAACGACCACCTCGATATTTGCGCCAAGCGCGCTGCGCAACGTGCAAGCAACCGGCGAATGCGCATCGCCCCATTGCACGAGCGTGCGAAGATCTGCATGGGTCGCATTGGTTGCGCGAACGTTCACCACAGTGCGCAGACCGATCAATGCGGCAGATACATTCTCGTCTAATCCGAGCATGCCGCGATTATCGGACTGGCTGTCGACGTTGACTTCAAGCTTGTCCAGCGTGATGCCGACAAGCTTGTCCAGCGTGATGCCGACTTTGGCGGCGCGCATGGCGATGACCGTGCCGGTGCAGGAAGCAAGGGCGGCGCGCAGCAGCCAGCCCGGCTGTGGCACGCCACCACCTCCGCCGATGGCCTTTGGCATATCAGTCACAACTGCTTCGCCATTCGGGCCGGTAGTTGCAAAAGCCAGCCCGCCTTTCAGGCTGGCGACAGCGCTGGCGTTTCTCACGCGCGCCTTGTCGGGATTTGCCGCGACAGCTTTGGACACATTGTCGATGGCGTCGCGAATGGTCTGCTCCGGCATGATCGGCTCCATTACTCACAACGGCAAATTGTCATGTTTCTTTGCAGGCATCTCGACCTGCTTGTTGCGCAACATCGCCAACGCACGCGCGATCCGACGCCGCGTTGAGTGCGGCATGATCACATCGTCGATATAGCCGCGCTCGGCGGCGACGAACGGCGACAGAAATTTTTCCTCGTATTCCTTGGTGCGGGCGGTGATCTTTTTCGGGTCATCCATGTCGGCCCGGAAGATAATCTCCACCGCGCCTTTGGCGCCCATCACCGCGATCTGGGCGGTCGGCCAGGCGTAGTTGACGTCACCTCCGATATGCTTGCTTGCCATCACGTCATAGGCGCCGCCGAAGGCCTTACGCGTGATCACCGTGATGAGCGGCACGGTGCATTGGCTAAAGGCGAACAGCAGCTTGGCGCCATGCTTTATCAGCCCGCCATATTCCTGGTCGGTCCCCGGCAAAAAGCCGGGTACGTCCACAAAGGTGACGATGGGAATGCCGAAAGCATTGCAGAAGCGGACAAAGCGCGCGGCCTTGCGTGAGGCATCGCTGTCGAGCACGCCGGCGAGCACCATTGGCTGGTTCGCAACGAAGCCAATCGTGCGGCCGGCGACGCGGCCGAAACCGGTGACGATATTCTTCGCATAAGTTGACGATAGCTCGAAAAAATCGCCCTCGTCCGCCACGTTCAGGATCAGCTCCTTGATGTCGTAAGGCTTGTTTGGGTTGTCGGGAATGAGTGTATCGAGCGATTCATCGACGCGCTCGGATTCATCATAGGCCGGCCATTCCGGCACACCGCTCTCGTTGTTCGACGGCAGAAAGTCAATCAGCCGGCGCATCTGCAACAGGCACTCGACATCGTTCTCGAACGCGCCGTCGGAAACTCCCGACTTTGTCGTATGAACCGAGGCGCCGCCCAGTTCCTCGGCGGTGACCACTTCGTTGGTCACAGTCTTCACCACGTCCGGCCCAGTGACAAACATGTAGGACGTGTCGCGCACCATGAAGATGAAGTCGGTCATTGCCGGCGAATAGACATCACCGCCGGCGCAGGGACCCATGATGACGCTGATCTGCGGAATAACGCCCGAGGCGAGCACGTTACGCTTGAAAACCTCGCCATAGCCGCCGAGCGCGGCGACGCCTTCCTGAATGCGCGCGCCGCCGGCATCGAATAGGCCAATGATCGGACATCGCGCTCTCATAGCCATGTCCTGCACTTTGATCATCTTTTGCGCGTGCGCTTCCGAAAGCGAGCCGCCGAACACGGTGAAGTCCTTCGAGAACAGGTACACCGCGCGGCCATTGACCGTGCCCCAGCCGGTGACGACACCGTCGCCCGGAATCTTGGTCTTCTCCATTCCGAATTCATTGGAGCGGTGCTCGACGAACATGTCGAATTCCTCGAA
>Ga0187773_10001080_pt1 | contig 10938 bp, 12 predicted proteins | sample 0216_BV02_MP05_1_FD_133133 | JGI IMG/M metagenome (GOLD analysis project Ga0187773, IMG submission 133133) | Tropical peat soil microbial communities from peatlands in Department of Meta, Colombia - 0216_BV02_MP05_10_MG | ecosystem: Environmental > Terrestrial > Soil > Wetlands > Peat | place...
CCGGTATCGAGCACGAAGCCGTGAAGGGCTACACCCAGCTGAACAAGGACCACCTGCTCGCCGCGCTCTGCAAGGCGCTCTCGATCGACATGCACGTGCACCATGAGGTGAAGTGCGTCGACAAGAGCACAGTGAAGGCGAAGATCCGCGAGTGGCAGAAGAAGCGCGACGAGGCGCTCGCCGCCAAGGACCGCAAGAAGCTGAAAATCGCACTCAACCACATCCACCACTTCAAGCATCAGCTGCGCCGCGCGATGGTTTAGCGGGTCGGCGCGCTCGGGAAGCCGGATGAATCCCGCGTCCAGCGTCGGCGACATCGCGCACGTCATCCAGCTCGCGGTTGCGCCGGTATTCCTGCTTACCGGCGTGGGCACGCTGCTCGCCGTCCTCACCAACCGCCTTGGGCGCGCGGTGGACCGCAGCCGCGTGGTCGAGAAGCTTCTGCTCGAGATCACCGGCGAGGCGCTTGCCGCCGCTCACGACGAGCTACGGCTTCTCGCCCGGCGCACCCAGCTCATCTACACGGCCATCACGCTCGCGGTGCTCGGCGCGCTTTTCATCTGCCTCCTGATCGCTGTCGCCTTTATCGACGCCTTTCTCGCGGCGAACCTCGCCAAGGAGATCGGCGCGCTGTTCGTGCTGGCGATGCTCGCCTTGATCGGCTGCCTGATGGTGTTTTTGCGGGAAATCTTCCTCGCGGTGACAAGCGCCCGGCGCTGGATGCGCTGACCGCGCCGCGCTACCCCCGTCGGGGTCTTCTCATGCTCCCGGCGACGATCCGGTATTCGTATAACCGGCATTCGAGCGGACCGTTATAGAGCGGCGTGCGCCGCGACGCCTCGAGGCGGATGAGCTTCGGCAGCCGCGGGTCGCCGGAAAAAAGGTAGCAGCGCCAGCCGGCGTAGAACTTCTTCAGCGTATCGCCGAGCTTCGGATAGAACTCGGCGAGCGCCTTCGACTCACCCATCCGCGTCCCGTACGGAGGGTTCGCGATCATCACGCCGCTCGGCGCGGGCGCACTCGTGTCCAGGACATCCGCCTGCTTCAACTCCACACAGGTCTCGAGGCCCGCCGCTTCGAGATTGCGTCGCGCCTTCTTCAATTCCTCGCCGTAGCGTTCGCGGCCGAAGATCGGAAGCTTGCGCGGCGCTTGAGCGCGCGAAAGCGCCTTTTCGCGCACGCGCTTCCAGGCGCTTGCGTCGAACCCGGCAAGGCGCTCGAAACCGAAGCCGCGAGCGCGGCCCGGCGGCAGCCCGAGCGCCATCATCCCCGCCTCGACGAGGAGCGTGCCGCTGCCGCACATCGGATCGAGCAGCGGCTCGTGCAGCTCCCATCCGGTGAGGCGCACAATCCCGGCGGCGAGATTTTCCTTGAGCGGCGCTTCGACGGCGTCCTTCCGGTAGCCGCGCTTGTAGAGGGGCTCGCCCGAGGTGTCGACATAGAGCGTGACGCTCGCGCTATCCAGAAACGCCTGGATGCGAACGCCGGGCGAGCGCGTGTCCACGTCGGGGCGCCGCCCCCGATCGATGCGGAAGCGGTCGCACACCGCGTCCTTGACGCGAAGCACGGCGAAATCGAGGCTCTTCAGCGGCGAGCGGATCGCCGTGACGTCCACGCGGATCGAGAGTTTTTCGCTGAACCAGTCCGGCCAGCGCACCGCGAGCGCGGCCTCGTAGACGTCCTGCTCGTTGTGGTAGGGCGCGCGCGAAACGCACGCGAGCACGCGCGTCGCGAGGCGCGATTCGAGGTTGGCGCGGTAGCAGGTTTCGCTGCTTCCCTCGAACGCCACGCCACCGACCGTCGGTTCGACGTTCCGCGCGCCGAGTTCGCGCAGCTCCTGGCCGAGGAGCGGTTCGAGCCCTCGCGGACAGGAAGCGAAGAACGCTTGCGGGGTCAACCTGGATTCAGCATCATGCGCAAAGAGAGCGAGCGGAGACTAGCACAGCGTGGCCAACATCGCGAACCTGCTGGGGGCGCATCCGCCGGAGCGGATCCTATACCGGCAGCACACCGACGGTGCCTGGCGGGATTTTTCCGCGCGTGAGACCGCGGTGTACGCCGCGCGCTGGCAGCAGCACCTGCGCTCCGAGGGCTTCGCGGCCGGTGATCGCATCGCGCTGTGCCTCAAGAACGGAATACACTGGGTCGCCGCGGACCAAGCGGCGCTGGGACTGGGCCTGGTCGTCGTACCGCTCTACGCGGACGACAACCCGGAAAACATCGCCTGGTGCCTTTCGAACAGCGGCGCGCGGCTGCTCGTCGTCGAGACGAGCCGTATGGCGGATGCTCTCGGGAAAACGGGCGTGCCGCTCCCGCGCGTGCTGTGCATCGCTTCCGAGCCGGGGAGCGGTCACGATACAGTCAGGTCGCTTCTGCCGGACCAGGCGCCGGCGCTCGAGGTGAAGCCGCTCGACGACGACGAGCTGGCGACGATCTGCTATACGTCCGGCACCGTGGGTCGACCGAAAGGCGTGATGCTCTCGCATGGAAACATCCTCGCCAACGTCGCGGCATGCGAGCGCACCCGCTTGGCGAGGTCCGATGATGTGTTTCTATCCTTCCTGCCGCTCTCGCATATGTTCGAGCGAACCGGCGGCTACTATCTGCCGCTTTCCATCGGGGCCAAGGTCGTCTACGCGCGTTCGGTCTCCCAGCTTGCCGAGGATCTCGCGAGCGCGCGCCCTACCGTGATATTCGCCGTGCCGCGCGTGTTCGAACGCTTCGCCTCGCGCATAGACGAGACGCTTTCCCGGTCGCCGCTGAAGAGATTCGTCTTCCGGAGCGTGGTTGCAGCGGGTGCGCGCGCTGCCGAGGGAAAGGGAGGAATCACCGCCTCGATCTTGCTCGCGCTGCTGCAAGAGCGCGTCGCCGGACCGATCCTGAGAAAACTGGGCGGGCGTCTGCGCCTTGCAGTGCTTGGCGGCGCGCCGCTCGATCCGGCTATCGCGCGGCTTTTCCTGGGCCTGGGCCTGCCCGTGTTGCAGGGGTATGGTATGACCGAAGCATCGCCTGTGATCTCCGTGAATCGTCTGGAAGACAACGCTCCGGAATCCGTAGGGAGGCCGCTCGACAACGTCGAAGTGCGCGTCGCTCCGAACGGCGAGCTGCTTGCGCGTGCGCCGAGCGTCATGCGCGGCTACTGGAACAATCCCGACGCGACCGCCGCGGCGATCGACCGCGAAGGCTGGCTGCACACCGGAGACCTTGCCGAGATTCTCGAGGGGAAGATCTTTATCCGCGGGCGCCTGAAGGACGTCCTGGTGCTCTCCAACGGCGAAAAGCTGCCGCCGCAGGACGTGGAGATCGCCATCCTCGGCGACCCCGTATTCGAGCAGGGTATGCTGGTCGGCGAGGGCCGCCCGTTCCTGACGCTGGTGGCGGTGACCCCCGAAACCGACGAGAAAAAGCTGATGCAGCGGGCCAACGAACGGCTCAAGGGTTTTCCGCGCTATGTTCGCGTACGTCGCGTGATCGCCACAAGAGAGCCGTGGACGGTGGAGAACGGACTGCTCACGCCGACGATGAAAGTGCGCCGCGAACGCGTGCAGCAGAAACTCGCGGCGCAAATCGAGCGCGCCTACGCCGCCGGCGCGCTCGACTGAGTCTTCAAGTCCTGGGGAGTTTCGGCACCGGCCACGCGGGAAGCGGGGCTCCGGGCTTGCGCAGCACGCGCATCATGCGCAGCGCCATCTCGCGCCCGCGATAGTAGCCGGGAAGATAGGCCGACTCGGTAAAGCCTAGCGCTTTGTAAAAACTGCGTGCGATGCTGTTCGCCGCGCGCAGCTCCAGGTGAATTGTCGCGATGCCTGCCGCGTAGGCTGATTCGACCAGCCATTCCACCATGCGCCGCCCGATGCCGAGCCGCTGGTGCGTCGGCCGCACCGCGAGCAGGTTCAGGTGCGCGTGCTCGTCGCCAAAGTACATGATCGCGAACGCAACCAAGCGGTCGCGGTCGCACGCGAGCAGCGTAAATGTCTCCTTGTTGCCGATCGAGCGCGCGACCCGTTCCGGACCCCACGACCACCCGAGGCCCGTCTCGATGAGATCGCGAGACATGGCCGCAATCTTTCCTGCGTCGGAAAGTCGGCCGGGCCTCAAAGTAATGTTCTTTGCGTTCATGATGCGAAAGCAGATGCAACGTTCGGGCCAAGATTAGCATGAAGAACGGCGCCGCGGAACACGAGCGGCGGCCGGGCGGCAGTTTTTGGCATCAGAACGGCCTGACGATCGCGAGCACCACGACCGCGGCGAGCAGTACCACCGGAATTTCGTTGAACCACCGGTACCAGACGTGCGTCTTCATGTTGCGGTCGTTCGCAAAATCCACTAGCAGCTTGCCGCAGTAGAGGTGATAGGCGACGAGCGCCGCGACGACCGCGAGCTTCGCGTAAAGCCAGCCGCCGGTGATACCGTAGCCGAGCCACAGCCACGCTCCGAACGCGATAGTGAGCAGAGCGCCCGGCGCCATGATGCCCCGGTAGAGCTTGCGCTCCATCACCTTGAAGCGCTCCCTGCTCGGCGCGTCCTCGGCCATCGCGTGATAGACGAAGAGGCGCGGCAGATAGAACAAGCCCGCGAACCACGTCACCATGAAGATCACGTGCAGGGACTTGATCCAAAGCATCGTCAACCGAGCAGTCGCCGGCGAAACAGGACGGTCGCAGCATAAAACCCGGCGAGCGCGTACGCAAGCAGAACGGCGATATGAAGGAGGAACGCGCCCGGAAAATGCCCGAGCAACAGCGGCCGCGCGAGCGCGACCGCATGGGCGAGTGGTAGAAACGCGGCGACCGCCTGGAACGCGGCGGGCAACCGTTCCAGAGGGAAGAACACGCCGGAGAGCATGATCATCGGCGTGATTCCCAGAGTGAAGTAATACATGAAGAAGTCGTAGCTGCGCGCCATCGCCGTCATCGCGAGCGCGATCGCGCCGAACGCGAGACCGATGAGCGGCAGCAGCGGAATCACCGCGAGCGACAGCGGCGAGCGCGACAGGCCGAGCACCCAGATCACCGCGAGGATCGCGAGGCCCGAGAGCACGCTCTTCGAGGCGGCCCAGACGAGCTCGGCGAGGGCGACGTCATCGAGCTCGAGGGGCGCGTTCATGATCGCGTCCCACGTCTTCTGCACGTGCATGCGCGAGAACGCCGAGTACATGGCCTCGAAGGAAGCCGTATTCATGGTGCTCGAACACACCATGCCGGCGGCGAGGAACGCCACGTAGGGAACGCCGTCGACCTGCGGCAGGAACGAGCCCAGGCCGTAGCCGAGGCCGAGCACGTAGATGAGCGGATCGGCGAGATTGCCGAGGACGGACGCGATCGCGAGCTTGCGCCAGACGAGCAGATTCCTGCGCCACACCGGGACGAAGCGCAGGCTGACCGCGGGCGGAAAGAAGACGTTCTTCATTCGCGCAGCTCCCGGCCGGTGAGCTTGAGAAATACGTCCTCGAGGTTCGCCGGCCGGTGCAGGTGTCGCAGCTCCCCGTGGCGCGAAAGGCTCGCCAGGAGCGGCGCGGCTTCCTTCGCATAGCAGAACACGGTGTCGCCGCTTTTTTCCAGGCGCGAGGCGAGCGCCGCGCCTTCGCGGTCGGCCCACTCGATGACGCCGTCGCCGTGCACCTCGACCACGTGCGGCTCGATGTGACGCGCGATCAGCTCGCGCGGGCTGCCGTCGGCGATGAAGCGCCCGCGGTCCATGATCGCAAGCCGAGCGCACAGGCGCTCCGCCTCCTCCATGAAGTGCGTGGTGAGGACGATCGTCTTGCCTTCGGCGAGGAGGTGCTTGAGGCGCTCCCAGATCAAGTGCCGCGCCTGGGGATCGAGCCCGGTGGTGGGCTCGTCCATGAAGATGAGATCGGGGTCGTTGACCAGAGCGCGCGCAAGCGTCAGGCGCCGCTTCATTCCGCCGGAGAGCGTCTGGATGCGTGCTTCCGCCCGCGCGGCGAGGCCGGCGAATTCCAGGAGCCCCGGAATGCGACCGCGGATCAGTTGATCTGGAAGACCGAAGTAGCGGCCATATACGAGAAGGTTCTCGGTCACCGTGAAATCCGGATCGAGATTGTCGACCTGCGGGACGACCCCCACGCGCACGCGCGCCGTTCGCGCTTCGCCCGGCACCGGATGCCGCATCAGCTCGACCGAACCGCCGTCGGGATCGGTCAGACCGAGGCAGAGCCGCAGCGTCGTGGTCTTGCCAGCGCCGTTCGGGCCGAGGAGACCGAAGCACTCGCCGGGAGCGATGCCGAAAGTCACACCGGCGACGACTTCCGTTCCGCCGTAGGACTTGCGCAGGTCTTGTGCCGCTAGGACCGCCACGCGAGCTTGACGATGTTCCTGATGATGTGCAGCCGCAGATGAAAGAAATGGTCCGCCCCCGGAACCACGACGACCGGCAGCTCCTGCGGCCGCGCCCAGTCGAGTACCGCCGCGAGCGGCACGGTTTCGTCCTGCTCGCCGTGGATCACGATCGAGTCCGCCGGCACCGGCTCGCAGCGGAAGCGCCCGGCCGCGAGGCCGACGAGCACCATGCGCAGCGGCTGAAGGCGTTTCGCGACACGGGTCTGCACGAAGCCGCCGAAGGAATATCCGGCCAGCACGAGCGGCAGTTCCCCGAACTGTTCTCTCGAGTAGGCGGCGACGCGAAGCAGATCCTCGGTCTCGCCGTTCCCATTGTCGTGCGCGCCTTCGGAGGCGCCGACGCCGCGGAAATTGGGGCGCAGCGACACGTAGCCGAGCTCGACGAACGTTTTCGCGAGAGTCTGCACGACCTTGTTTTCGAGCGTGCCGCCGTAGAGCGGGTGTGGGTGCGCGACGAGCGCCGTTCCTCGCGGCGCGGTTTCGGGACGATCGAGCACCGCCTCGATTTTGCCCACGCTACCCTCGATGAATACCCGCTCCGAGGCGCGGGTCATATGCGCAGGCGATCGACGACGCGGCCGCCCTTGAGATGCTCCTCGATGATCTCGTCGACGTCCGCGCGGTCGACATAGGTGTACCAGACCGCTTCCGGATAAACGACCACGCACGGGCCCTCTTCGCAGCGGTCGAGACATCCGGCCTGGTTGACGCGGACCTTGCCCCGCCCGGCGAGGCCCAGTTCCTTCACGCGCTTTTTCGCGTAGTCGCGCATCGCGCTCGCGCCCTTGTCGTTGCAGCAGGCTTCACCGTTGGTGCGCTGGTTGCAGCAGAAGAAGACGTGTCGTTCGTAATAGCTCATGTCGCGGAATGAAGTGAATTGAGCGGCGCGCAGGTTGACGGAAGACATGCTCCTGCCGTCTCCGCGCCGCTCGAATGAACGTCCGGATTATTATACTGTGCGTCGGCCGCCCTATCCTGCAGCCTCGTGTCCACCGGCAAGCAGCACGAGATACGCCATCGCGGCGAACGGCCAGACGACCGAAACGAAGCGCGTAACGCCGTTGAAATTCAGAAAATGCCCCTGCTGCCACAAGGCGAGCGTGGCGGAGGTATACGGATTGGCCGGTGCCAGATTGACCAGCGCGGTCGCCGCGAGCAGCGCCACACCCGTGAGCGCAAGTCGGACGGGGGGCCGCAGGGCAACGGCAGGCATCAGCAGCGCGATTCCCGCGGCCACGCCGTAGACGGCCCCTGGTGTCACCCAGTCGAGGGAATTCTGCGGCCCGACGAGGAGGCCGTAAGCGAGGCCATGCACGGCGAGCGCAGCTGCCGTGAGCGCGATCACGACCGACCGGGCATGCTGGCCGCGCCCGGTCAGGCACGACGCGAGCAGACCCGCCGCAAGGCCATTGGCGCATGCGACGCCGGCTTCCACTTCCAGAAACAGCTCCGCAGGGTAGAGCTTTCCGGATGGCGACCGTACGAGGTCGCGCAGGTCGCCGGTGCCGAAAAGGAGCGCCCCGGGGTAGAGCTGCGCGAAGAGCCAGAAGGCAAGCAGGACGAGGCCGAGGTCGATTCGGCTGCCCCCGAGGAACGTGCGGTTGCGCAGCGTCCGCAACCTGCCCTCGCGCAGGAGGGGCCGTATCGCGGCGAGCGCCGTCGCGGCGCCGAGCGAGCCGCCTGCGACGTTGGTGAGAAGATCGAGATTCGAAGAGGTCCGCGTAGGAAGGTAGAGCTGCAGCGACTCCAGAGCGAAGCTCAGGAGCAGCGAGGAAAGGGCGCCTAAAGCAAACGCGCCCTTGCCGCGCAGGACGGGGTCCGCGGCAAGCACGGCAAAGAAGCCGAGTGGCATGTAGCCGATCACGTTGACGACGACGTCGAACGCGGAGATCGGCCGCGGAAAAGGCGCAGCGAGAAACGAAAACGGCGGCAACCCCTGGGTGCGCCAGCCCGTGAACGGATACAGGCTCGCGTAGATCACCAGAAGGGCGTACGCGACGAACAGGTGGCGCGCGAGCGGGGACTGCCGGTCAGCGGGCATGACCGCCCGATTGTCTCACGGGCGCCGTTGGACGCTCAGAAGTACTCGGTCGCGAGCAGCCACGCGATTGCGGCGATGAATGCCGCGCCCGGGATCGTGAAGATCCACGCCCACACGATGTCCCCGGCGATGCCCCAGCGAACAGCCGAAACGTTCCTCGCCGATCCCACGCCGACGATCGATCCGGTGATCGTATGGGTGGTGGACACCGGGACGCCGAACCCGGTGGCGATGAAGAGTGTCGCCGCGCCGCTCGCCGAGGCGCAGAAGCCGCCGACCGGTTTGAGCTTGGTGATTCTCATTCCCATGGTCTTCACGATGCGCCAGCCGCCGAAGAGCGTCCCGAGGCCCATCGCCGCCTGGCAAGCGAGCACGACCCAGAAAGGCAGCGGCTCGCTCGCCGAGGAAAGCCCGGCGGCGATCAGCAGCATCCAGATGATGCCCATTGTTTTCTGTGCGTCGTTGCCCCCGTGGCCCAGGCTGTAGAGTGCCGCCGAGACGAACTGCAGCTTCTGGAACCAGCGGTCGACCCGCCGGGGCGTCGAGCGCGCGAAGATCCACGAGACCGCGATCATCAGGACGACCGCGATCAGGAAACCGAGCGCCGGGGACAGCACGATCGCAGCGGTAGTCTTGAGAAACCCGGCGGCGACGAGCTTGCTTGTGCCGCCCTTGGCGACCGCCGCGCCCGCGAGCCCGCCGATGAGCGCGTGCGACGAGCTCGATGGAATTCCGTAGTACCAGGTGATCAGGTTCCAGACCACGGCGCCGGTAAGCGCCCCGAACACGACGTAGTGATCGACGATCTTCGGATCGATGATCCCTTTACCGATGGTGGTCGCGACTGCGACGCCGAACACGAGAAAGGCGACGAAATTGAAAAAAGCCGCCCACGCGACCGCCCAGCGCGGGCTCATGGCACCCGTCGAGACGATGGTCGCGATCGAGTTGGCGGCATCGTGGAACCCGTTCAGGAAGTCGAAGACGAGTGCGATCGCGATGAGAAACGCGACTACCTGGATGCTGATCGCCACGCCGGGCGCCCGGTCAGGAGTTTTCGAGGACGATGCCTTCGATGATGTTGGCCACGTCTTCGCATTTGTCGGTGACGGTCTCCAGGTGCTCGTAGATCTCCTTCAATTTGATCAGCTCCCGCGTGTCCGGCTCGTTGCGGAAGAGCTTCGCCATGGCGGCGCGCAGTACCTGGTCGGCGTCGGTCTCGTAGCGGTCGATGTCGGCGCAGATCTTCATGATCTGCTCGGCGTTGCCCATGTTGTTAAGCAGTTCGACTGCGGCCTTGACCCTCTCGGTGCAGGCGACGCAGATCTCCGCGAGGCGCTTGGCCTCGTCGGGGATTCTGCGGATGTCGTAAAGAAAGATGCTCTGCGACACATCCTCCATCAAGTCGAGAATGTCGTCCATTTTGGTGATGAGCTGGTGGATCTCGTCGCGGTCGATCGGGGTGATGAACGTCTGGTGCAGCAACTGGATCGTCTGGTGGGTGACGCTGTCGGCCTTGGTCTCGACAGTCTTGATGTTATGCGCGCGGCGCCCCGCTTCGCCAATGTTGTCCATGAGCGCCTTCAGCTCGGCCGCTCCCTCGACGATGAGACCGGCGTGCTCGATGAAGAAGGTGAAGAACCGGCCTTCGTGCGGCATCAATCGTGCGAACATGGAAGCCCCTGTTTGAGTAGGCCGCGAAAGCGGCCGCGCGAATTGTAGCGAAGTTCAGCCGTTGCGATTTGCCTGCGTTCAGCGCACTTTGACTTCGACCCAGAGGCGGTTGAGAAGGCGCCGGGTCCTGGGATCGTAATCGCGCAGGGACTGCAGGCGCCTGAACCGCTCCGCGTCGGGGAAGATGTTGCGGTTCTCCGCGATCTCGGGTTTCACCCACTGCATGGCAACGCGGTTGGGATTGCCCGCCCCGATCAGATTCGTGATCTCGGCCGAAGCGCGGCCCTGGAGCCAGTAGTCGATGAATTTGTAGGCGAGGTCCGGGCGGCGTCCCGTCTTGTGCATGACCAGGTTGTCGAGGGCGAATACCGCGCCTTCCTTCGGCGTGGTGAAGCCGATCGTGAAAGGCCGCGCCGCGCCGCGTGCGTCCTGCTGCGCCGTATAGAAATCGTTCGAGTAGCCGTGCGCGAGCCAGATGTTGCCGATTGCGAGTTCCTTGAAGTAGCTGCCCGCGTTGAATGCGGCCCAGTAGGGCTTGGCGCGCAGGATCAGGTCTCGCGCGGCCCGGAGTTTTTCTTCGCTCGTTTCGTTGGCCGAGTATCCGAGGTAGATGAGTGCGGCGGCGAACAGTTCGCGCTGGCTGTCGAGCACCGTGACCTTGCCCTTCACGCGTTCGAGGTACCTCGGCTCGAAGATGGCCGCCCAGGTGTCGACGGGGATATCGAGCGCCTTCATTTTCTCGACGTTGTAGCCGAGGATCGTGAGCGAATATGCGTACAGCACCGAATAGCGGTTGCCCGGATCGAACCAGGGATCGAGGAACTCGGGCTTGATATTCGAGAGGTTGGGGATCTGTGCGCGATC
>Ga0187773_10001081_pt1 | contig 10934 bp, 16 predicted proteins | sample 0216_BV02_MP05_1_FD_133133 | JGI IMG/M metagenome (GOLD analysis project Ga0187773, IMG submission 133133) | Tropical peat soil microbial communities from peatlands in Department of Meta, Colombia - 0216_BV02_MP05_10_MG | ecosystem: Environmental > Terrestrial > Soil > Wetlands > Peat | place...
AGCGCGTCACTACCTCGCCGGGGCAGATCTTCCCGGCCGGACGGGTGACCTTTACCGGCCGCGAGAAGGAAGTGCTGGAGCTGCTGGTGGCCAGCCGTTCCAACAAGGAAATCGGTTCGGCGCTGGGAATCACGGAGCGCACGGTGAAAGCCCACGTCGCCAAACTCTTGCGCAAAGTCGGCGTCCAAAACCGCATCGGTCTCTCGGTTCACGCCATCACCCAAGGTCTGGTGCCCAGGAAGTAAACCTCGCCACACCACCATGGAGCACACCGAATGAAGTTCTTTATTCCACAGGCCGAACGCCCCGAACAAGCCGAAGAGGTCTATGCGGCCACAAAGAAATTTGCAGCAGAAACGATGGGCTGGCAGATCGGGGATGCGCGGGTTCGAAGGATCACGTACACGGACAAAGGCAAACTCGTTCGCGCTACCGTTGGAAACCCTGAACCACGGGAAGGCGAACTCGTGATAGCAATTCTGGAATCCAACACGTACCTCGTGTGCACGCCGAATCGCGGGGTTCTGTGCGGCATGCCTATCATGATTGGCAAGCGCGAAGTGACGGACGTTGAATACTTCGAACCATGAGACCACCACTCTCCTGATCGCCCCGGCAGCGGCCCGCCACGAACAGGGGAAAGAACTGGAGTCACAAGGTGCCCTCACACCGGAAATACATCATCGCATTCCTTTTGAGACAGCTCCGTCCTTCTAGGTAGTAGGTTCTTGCTCCTACCGTGATTTGCTGCACCCCGGTCTCTCCGCGCAGATACGTTGTGAGAAGGGCTGTTTACGCGAGCAGCCCGTGGAACATTCGCCCGCTGGGCGGAACCCTTGCTGCTGGCGTGTCGAGGGGAAACGCGACTTCTTACTGAAGGGCTTAGTGGGTAACGGCAGGTGAGGACGGCTCAAGCCGGGCGCCAACTGGCAAAGGCTGAACGGGACGGCCATAATCGCACCTCATCTGGCGTCGAGCTGCGCGACCCCAGAATCTCTCTGAATGCGGCGGAAACCGCGATTTCCGCGCCTCCCCGCATATTCTCATGCCCTGCCCCCTTCCCAGCCTGCGCACTTTTGGTGCTGTCATTTCGCACCTCACGGCCTAATTACACACGGCTGAGGGAAATGAATCCCCCTTACTGGAAGGCGGAGCGAGGGGCAGCGCCAGAAGGGTGTAAGGAAACCGGGAATGGGAGGGGAGCATAGGGAATTGTGGTAAGTTCGTTAGCATGGCTAACCTTCCACAGCTTGACCCCATGCTTCCCACTCCTGCCCGCGTCCTTAACGCTTGGACTGAAGCCCGCTTCCGCCGCCGTTGGGAACGATGGCGACCGTGGGTGATTCTCTACCGTCGCCAGAACCGGCTTCCTGTCGAGCCGACGCTATCCCTTGCAGAAGAGAACCACCGGGCATTCTTGCTTCGAGTAATAGCCGGCCGGGGTAGCGGCGGGCTGTGAGCCTACCGGGTCGTTAGGCGTGATCCGGGCAGTGAAATGGTTTGCACATGTCGAAACAGCATTCTTGGCGACCCATCCGTAACCCATGCTTAGTGCAGGACCTCTAGTCCAGCCAAACTGGCACAAGAACTGCCCCTATTGGGATTTTCGCCCGCTGGGCACTTCCCCCTCTCGACTGTGAGCTTCGCGCGCATCGCATTGATTTCATGGATGTTGCGTGGCGAGCGGCACAAACGAGACGGAGGGTACAAAGGGATGACACGCTACAAAGCCGTAACCGCCTTGTCGATCGTCCTTTTCTGTAGTGCAGCGTGGGCGGGACCCGCTGCAAAACAAGGCAAGCACCCAGTACCGGCGAAACACTCTCTTCCTTCCCTGCCTGAGCAGGTCGAAAATCCGAACGCATACATGTACGGCTATGTGATGGATGTCGGGGTCGGCACAAAGGGTACGGGATTAACCATTGTGGCAATCCGACCTGCCGGAATGCACGAAACATACTGGGAAACCCTGCCCATCTGCGGCAAACGTGGAGCGGATTTGAAGCCCGCGGTAGGGCGCTGGACGGTATTGGTTTACTCTCGCGAAGCCAGCACGGGTGGTCGGTTCTGCCGTGAGCTTCATTCGGTTAAAGTTGTGGACTGAAACGGCCCGGGCATGGGGGACGAAGGAAAGGAGGCCGGGGTGATCACTAAACTGATGGACCTGTTGTTTGGCTGTTCACACGCCAACTATGGCTTCCCAATAACCAGGAAATCGAGCAGGTCCCAACGGGGAAGCGCGGTCAAGCGCACATACGTGGTTTGCCTGGATTGCGCCCTGGAGTTGCCGTACGACTGGGAAGAAATGAGAGTCGTTAAATCTTCTATTTTCGGGACAGCGAAACAGGAGTCGAAAGAGCACGCCCTCTCCTGCTCCGAGGTGTTGGATGCCTGATTTTGATTTTCACTGCGAATCTTGCCGGCAGAACTTGGAATTGTGGTGGAAAAGGCGTTGCGTATGGGGACATTGTGCTCAGCCGTCATTGCCGCCATCAACCTTCCCCGGATTGTCGAGAAGATGGTGGAGTTTGCCAAGAAACCGGGCGGATGGAGAGATCGCGAGTTGCTCGCCAAGGCGACGGGCTTGCTGCCCTGCTCTGAGGGCTGGCGGAGCGTCATCACGGACCTGCGGGATAAGCAGCAGGCTTCGACCCAGCTCCCGCCGATGGAGGCTGTGATCCTTAGCTTCAACGAGCGATTGCCGGACAAGGAGAAACCGGCCCTTCCGCCAGTGCCCCATGCCAAGGAAACACGTTAGGCGCGACCCCAATCCCACTCTCTTCGGCCAGAACCTTCGCCGCGTGCGCCTGGCCATCGGCTGGTCGCAGGACCGCATGGCCCAGTACCTCCAACTCTCCAGCCGGGTGATGGTGTCGTGGTACGACGAAGTTCTGCGCAGGTTTCGCGAGCTGGAAGCCCACTTCTCCCGAGAAGCCGCCATTCGAGAGCGGAATTGTGGGACGCCCGTCCCTCGTGGGCGACATGACGGCGCTTGACTCCGGCCCGAGCCGAGGAGTAGAAACGAGGGCCAAACTGGAGAGCGGGGGCAACCCTCGGATACTCTGGCCAACAGCCCTTTCCCTCTCGGAAGCCCGCTCTCCGCATGACAACCTGCCGCTCAGCACCTACTTTTCGGGATTCTCCGGGTAATCGGGCTCAAAGCGCCTTCTCACAGGCGTAATCCGTTTAGAAGTTTTGATAACGGAGCGGACTTCAAGCTGCTGGTTTTTTTGTGCGGGACTGCTCCGACCCGTTGACCGGGACTGGCCTGACTCGCCGCCATAAGCCGTTAGACAGTATCGCGCAGGTGGAACACAGCATCTCGCCGGATTCCTCAGACTCGATCCTGTGCTCGGCACAGACCTTCCGCCGACAATTCGAGCAGTGCAGTGCGGCAGGCCGGTCACAAAAGGAGAATTCGCACACCATAATCGAGGTAAATGTAGGAAAAGAATCGGGCAGGGTGCAGTGACCTGCATCACATACGGTTGTGGAGGCGCGTCCGGAAGCCAGGATCGGCAGGAAGCCGGTCGAGCCGGGGGAGCCCGGAACCCGAATTTCAGTTAGTGGTAACGCCTGTCATGCAGCCTTCGCCATTGTTGTCTCGCCGATAGGCTTTATGTCTTGTCGAAAATACCATGGCACAGCACCGGCCACCCCTTGATTGCTAGCGTGGGTGTCGCGCAAGGATGAAAGCGCTCGTTTCCTAACCGTTGCCCGAATAGTTGCGGGACGAGCAACCGTGCTCTCAAGCGGCACACCTGAAGGACTCACCTCACTCGAGGGAGTAGTCTCAGCTTTTGCTACGTCGATCGACGTCCGTCGAACGGCCACGCCGCCGTCGGTCCGTTCTCCAAAAAGAAGCCGACGCAGGGAGCGAAGATCATTGAGAGCCCGCCGGACGTGCCCCAGGTGGGACTCGAGTGTCCGCAGCTTGTACTGAATGATTTGCAGTGCCTTCAGACGGCGTGGAAAATTCAAACTCATTTCTCGTTGGACGTCCCCCTCAATGTCGCGCTTAGTCTCCACAACAACTTGGGCAAGCAATGTGACAAACTCGTGAGTGCTCTCGACGCTGTCGAACGGGATTTCGGGATTCATGGCAGTCCTCTTCACCCCATGCAGCGATGGGGCAGCCTCAAGTTTCAGGCAGCCTGAGGACTTTGGACGCCTGGGTGGAGACGCTGGCTTTGTCTATCCGCTCCAGAGCATCGATTCGAAGCGGTGCGCGATTACCTCTTCCCGCGCCCGGCACAGATTGTACTGTTTCAAATTCTGGACGAACCTTGAGATCACAATAGCTGGGATCACACTAGACCGTGATGCGGCGGGCTGTGCAAGAAACTAGAACCCGCAGTCAATAAAACCGGTGCGCCCGGTGTCTCCAAAAGAGCTCGGCGCACCACTACGGGCTACATCAAGACGGCCGCCGATGATGTGCGCGATGCGATGGGAAACGCGCATCTAGGGGGATCCGGGGGCGTCGCACTTTGATCTACTTTTGGGGTCGTTCCGTTCAGCCTCGGATTCGCCGGGGCCGTATCCATCTCGGGGCGTAACAAGTGATAACGCCTGTTATCAACAACTAACCTTTGGTGTGCTTGACTTCGGTATCCAACGCCCACCACGGCCCGCATGTTTATAGGTCGCTCTTCGCCTTTTCGATCCGTCAGATTGTGGCGCTTGTAAGGAAAACAGGGCTAAGAAGATTACTGACTTGGTCCCTAGGTGACTGATGTCGTGTAATGTTTCGCCCCAATCCAAGGTTCAATTCTTGTGAAACGCCATTTCGACGAGCAGTAATTCGCACAACTGGAGGGTTCCATGAAACGATTGCTGTGGCTTCCTGTCTTTCTCATGCTGGCTTGTGTCGCTTGGGGCGAGTCTACGGCGGCACTGTCTACGCCGGCAGTGGATTCAAGGCGGTTTTTTTCCCCCAAGAATTTCATTTGGGGATACACGCAATTCGACATCGCCCCGCCGCACAACGAGGTCGATGCCAACTTGTGTGCCGCCAATAGCCGCCAATATGGCGGGGCCAGCGCGCCTTGCAATGCCTTCGCACGCTATATGTTCTCAGGCTACGTGGAGTTGCGTCCCTTCGCGCGAACGCCTCTGCGCCGGCTCTTGTTTTTTGGCGACTCCCGTTTCCTGTTCGGCAAGAATGTGCCTCAGGTGCTTTATACCTGGTCGGTGGAGGGCATAGGGTGGGAGCGTTCTTGGGGTGCGGGAATCGAAATGGGCCATGGATTACAAGTTCGCGTGACTCAGCACTTCCTGTTTCAACGTTTCAGCTCGCGAGACAGCTATTTCGGGCCAGGTGATTTGGGCACGAGCGGACCGTGGGGACGGAACAACGTGATTGGCGTCCGGAAATACTTCGGATACAGGAAAGAGGGTGAGTAGATCCGCCCTGAGATCATGACGCAAGCTAAGGTTAAGCGTTGCTGGTCTGGTCCTGTGAGTTCAGTAGTTGTTGTGAAATCCCCATGGCACTTTTTGACCCGGCCTTCCCGGAACAAAAGCCGCTTTTAGCCGCTCCCAGGTCTCAGGGGTGTGAGGCCGAAAGGCGCCCGCGCCTAGCCGCATGCTCTCGAAGCGAAGCGAAACATCCTGATGGGAGCGAAGGTCCAAGCGCTTCCTTTGCGCGAGGGGCGAGCGACCATCGCCGCAAGGCGGGTGGTTTTTGCCCGCCGAAGCGCATGGGAGCGAAATTGTGCCCTGATCCCATCCCGCAATCAGGCTGAGGTGCGATTTTGCCGCTGCAAAAGGGGCCGCACCCAGCATTGGGCGGCTCTTTTAGGTTGAGGTGGCGGCCAGCGGCCCGTCCGCGCGAGGCGAAAAGTGGGAGCGGCGGGCGAGCATAGGGTTGCAATAGTTAGTGATAAGGGGATTTTTTACTAATTATCCCTTCGGGGTCCCGGACGCCGTTCGTCACAGCTTTGCTTTAGCTGGTGTGATAAACAAATGCCAATGAAGAAACTCGGCAGAGTGGTGGGATGGACCTTGGTTGCGCTCGCGGTGGTGCTCGCCGTAGGCATTACGTTCACGATTGGCTGGCGCCCCTTGATTGGGCCGCGCGCCCGTAGGTTGACGGGGAAAACCTATGAAAGCACCCCGTCGCGCCTGGCGCGTGGCGAATACCTCGTCAATGCCGTCACCCACTGCATGGGCTGCCACTCGGAGCACGACTGGACAGCCCACGATGCGCCGACTCTGCCGAACTCGCTCGGCACAGGGCAGGACATGAACCTGCTGAAGGGGCTCCCTGGCCGGGTGTTTGCGCCCAACATCACTCCCGACCCCGAAACCGGCACCGGCACGTGGACGGACGAACAACTAGCACGGGCCATTCGCGAGGGCATCGCGCATGACGGCCGGGCACTGTTTCCCATGATGCCGTACCCGGATTTTCGCGCCCTATCGGACGAGGACATCGCGGCGATCGTGGTTTACCTGCGGTCCCTTCCTGCGATCCGAAAACAGCGGCCCGCGACGGAACTTATCTTCCCCGTGAAATACTTGATACGCAGCGTACCCCGGCCTTTGGATGCACCGGTGGAAGAGCCTGATCCTTCGACTCCTGAAAGGCGCGGGCAATACCTGGTCCGTATCGCCGGTTGCGGGGACTGCCACTCGCCGCAGGACACACACGGGCAGCCGCTGCCGGGCATGGATTTTGCAGGGGGCCAAGTCATGGAGGGACCTTGGGGTCGAGTGGCTACCGCGAACATCACGCCCCACCCATCGGGAATTCCCTACTATGACCTCAGTCTTTTTACCCAAGCCATGCGTACTGGATCGGTAAAAGCGCGTCGCCTCAACCAGCTCATGCCGTGGTACGCCTACCGGAACATGACGGATCAAGATCTGTCTGCGGTGTTTGCCTACCTGAAGACCCTCAAGGCTGTGCGTCACTACGTGGACAATGCTGAGCCGCCGACCTACTGCAAGGTATGCCAGAGAACACACGGCGGCGGTGATCGAAACTGAAACACGTACCGCTCTCTCGTTTCGCAGCACCAGTACAAGACCAGAATGATTGCTGTGGCTGTCATGATCCTTTCCTCTTCCTGCCGAGCTGACGGAACCCTGACTCAGCGTAACCTGCGAAATCTGTACCGTCTATGGTGCAAAACGCAAACTTGCGATAAGGAGATTTATCGACAGCAATCCCGCAACGCACCGCAAACAGAAGAGCTGCGCGGCATCACTGTGCAACTGAGGGAGCACAGCATACAATGCGGGCCGTGCTCGGTCAGAAGGAGGAACGTATGCCGATGAAATTAGCTATCAGTGCAGGAGCCCTGTGTTTGCTCCTCGGAACCATTGCTCCTGCCTACGCACAGCAGCATGAAGAAAAGGGGCAGCAGCATCAACAGCAACCCCAACAGCAGCGTCAGCAGCAGCCTGCACAGCAGCAACAGCATCCGCAGCAGGCAAACCGGACTGTGCAACGTCAGGAAAGGCCGCAATCACCCTACGGTAGTGCCTATCACGGCGGCGTCCAGCCCAATGCCCATACCTATGGCGGCGTCCACCACAGCGGTGTTCCACAGGAGCGACAACAGGTGCGCGACGGTTTCGGTCAATCTCGCGCTCGGTCGTGGGATGACGACCATCGGGGCTGGGGCCAGCGGGGCGGCTATAACGGCTACCGCGTGCCTGAAGACCGTTTCAGGGCCTACTGGGGGCGCAACCACTACTTCCGCATCTATAACCTTCCGATGATTTTCGTAGGCGGGTATCCACGCTTCCGGTACGACGGCTATTGGGTAACGTTCGTTGACCCGTGGCCGGGAGACTGGGCGGCGAACTGGTACGAAACCGACGACGTATATATCGATTACGTCAACGATGGGTACTACTTATTCGACCGCATGCATCCCGGCATCCCAATCGCAGTCACCATCTCGTTCTGAGGAGTCAAGATGGAAGGAAAACGGCGGGATATGAAGGAGAGCTGCTGATAGCTCCTTGGCGCTAATTGGCGTAAACAGGCGTTTACACTAACTGACAATTTGCACCGTCCGTGATGCAAAAGTTGGGGTTGCCCCGGATTGTTAGTGAGAAGGGGATTTTCCAACAATGGCGGACTGGCTCTCTAGGCCTTTTCAGTTCACGAAAGTCTTGCTGGGTCGTGGCCGTGGATCCGGGCGCTCGTTGCGGCAGACATTTCGATGGGCGGCATAGGCACGATCTGGCGTAGCGTTTGGTCAATGCGTTCTATTGCATCTTTGACCATTGCGGCTCGCTCTGGCGGCAAGCCCTGTGCCAGAAGCACAACCGCCAGGGCATTGCGGATGTGGTGGTTCAACTCCGCGACCTGTTGCTCCTGCTTGCGCACGGCTTGTTGTCGCCTGTGGATTTGAGCGAAGATCACCCAAAAAGACGTAGTGCAAAACATTAGCATCAGGCAAAAATCGAGGCCATGTCCGATCAAGCTGGGTATCCGCATGGCTTCGATCACGATGTCAAAGGCGGCTGCAATCAAGGCGACGAAGCTGCCGGTCAACAAACTGAGAAAGATGCGGTTAGACCTAGTTCCCAATAAGGAAGCATGGTCGATCTGCGGTACGTGCTTCACGGGTCCGCCGTGGTGAAGTTCAATGGGCTTCACGGTACGCCTCTCATGTGTCCACGGTCCCCACCAAGGTGGGGTCAGCAGGATGGAATTGGCTTGAAGCGTTGCCAGACAAATTACCGCGGCTAGGCATCGCGGTCAATTACACAAATGCTGTGCAAACAGCGCAACAGCACGCTGGTGCACGACATGCGTCAGCGGAGGTACAGTACGGAACATTGGCAATTTGCAACGGTTTCCGCGCATTCAGGGGGATTCGGGGGAGTCGCACAATTCGACGCGGAGAGGTGACTTATGGCCTCTCTTCAGCCTTTGCAAGCGTGAATCGCAAGATCCTGATGGGAGCGAGGCGTTGACCATAGGGCCAGGATGACGGGCAATTCGGAAGTAATCCGAACACACCAAAGATCTTCTGTGTAGACCACCGGATGGTTGTTGTAAACAGGGCTTCTCACTAAGTACGATTTTGCGCCCCCTGGGGTGCAACGGCGTAGTTAGCGAGAAGGCGATTTTTCGACAGTCATGTCACCTTCTTAAGCCACCCAAAGTACAGGAACACGACGCACAGGACAATCTGCGCTAGCGCCCTGGCGCCGAGGAGACGGGGTGTAATCGTATGTCCGAGAAACGGCAGAGAGATGCCACACAGCCAGAGGTAACCATTTGCGATTGATCCAGCGAAGGCGGCGCCTGATAGGAATTTGAATACTTCACGCCATTTGACATGCATTAGCGACCCCCATCGCAACTCGAGTAGTGAATCACGCCCAAATTATGCTCTGTGGCGCCAATTTGTTGAGAACAGGCGCTCACCAACTGAGAATTTGCACCGCTCCTGGTGCAACTGCCACACCTGCGATAAGGGGATTTCCACACCAATTCAACGGTCGCGCAGATTCACGAATCCTCAAAGGCTCGGAACGAGTTGTTCGGTCACGGTGAGACGTGATCGACATCACCGTACAGCGGCACCGCCGGGACGATACTACAAGGCCGTACTCAGGAGATCTGCCCATGAACACTTTTCGCGCGCATTTGTTCAGCTCTGTCTTGCTCGTTCTGATCGCTTCGGCCGCCGCCGTCCAGCCTGCTATCGCCCGGAAAATCGTGCATCAGAGGATTCCACCCGGAAAAGACTGTTCCGACTGCCATAAAGGGCTGGCAAAGGAATTTAATGCCGGGCCGCACGGTGTCAACCAGCTCAACTGCATCGTGTGCCATGGCAACGTCACAGAGAGCTTCACGCAAAAGCCGCCGCTGAGCGTATGCGAGGGATGTCACGCCGAGCGAGTGGCACAACTAAAGTCCGATCCATTCATGAAAGGCAAAACCTGTGTTACCTGTCATCCACCACACGCGCTGAAGCCGCACCAGAAGGTGGCCTCGGGAAGTAAGTGATGAAAATTTCAAGACGCCGCTTTCTCGAACTGTCGGGCCGCCGCGTCCGCGCTCACCGACGTGGGAACATATCATCGTATGCCAACGGAATGTACGACCGGTTGTCCTGAAAACTAGTAGGTCGTGCGTCCGGGAAGACGAGTTCTGTTCTGCGAAACACTGCGAGGCCCCCGCAAGCGCTCGCCGCTACTGCGAATCGGAAGCTGCCAGGCCCTCTTCAATTTGTCTGTTTTGTTTGGGCAAACGCCGAACAACGAGTCGCGTAGTTCACGGATTGGTGTGAACAGGCGTTCTCACTAACTGAGAATTTCCGGGGGTGGCGGGGGGGGATTCCCTCAGCTCGCGCGGAGTCAAGGACGGGTGTCCAAACTGGTGTCCAAAAATTGTCCCACCACGTCCCGTGGTGCACCGTGATAACCCACCGCGACCGCCTAAACCCTTGATGTTTCGTGGTGCACCGTCAATTCCTCCATCTCATAATCCGCGTGTCGGAAGTTCAATTCTCAAGTGTCCGATATCAGGGCTCATGTCCGAAATTCAGACCAATCCACGATGACAACGACAGCTGCACACGCCTGTGTGATCCAGGTCACTGACCACTGTGAGCCTTGGTGCAACCCTGTATGTCTTCGCTGCGGGCCTCCGCCGGAAGGCAGCATGGGCCGTCAAGGGCAACAACGGAATTGGTTCTGGGCAACGCTGACGCTCTCCAGTATCAGCGTAGTCGCGTTGGTGCTGGCGGTGTGGGAACTGATCGAGAACCGTTTCTTCCGCCACCTCGACTACGTCACTCTGCACTACCTCTACATCACCCGCGGGATCGCCGTTTCCATGCTGCTGGCGTTCTGGGCGGCGTGGTTTGTCCTGCGGGAGCGTAAGGAGAAAGAGCAGCAGCTACGGCTTTCGAGCCAGCGTTACCGCGCGATCCTAGATTCCTCGCCCAGCGCGATTC
>Ga0187773_10001082_pt1 | contig 10933 bp, 10 predicted proteins | sample 0216_BV02_MP05_1_FD_133133 | JGI IMG/M metagenome (GOLD analysis project Ga0187773, IMG submission 133133) | Tropical peat soil microbial communities from peatlands in Department of Meta, Colombia - 0216_BV02_MP05_10_MG | ecosystem: Environmental > Terrestrial > Soil > Wetlands > Peat | place...
GCCCGAGGTGATGCTGCACCTGCGGCGCGGGGGCCTGCTCGAGGAGCGTTGCCTGACCGTCTCGGGGGAGCCGCTCGGGCGCGTGCTCGACTGGTGGGAGGGCTCCGAGCGGAGGCGCGCGCTCCGCACGCGCCTCCTCGACCAGGACGGGGTCGATCCGGACGACGTCATCATGGACCCTGCGCGGGCCAGCGCGTGTGGGCTCACCAGCACGGTCACATTCCCGCGGGGCAACCTGGCGCCGGAGGGGGCGGTGATCAAGAGCACGGCCATCGACCCGTCCGTGGTCGACCCCGACGGCGTGTACCGCAAGGTGGGGCCGGCCCGGGTCTTCACCGCCGAACGCGCCGCGATCGCGGCCATCAAGAGCACGGGACCCGAGCGGGTCAAGCCGGGCGACGTCATGGTGCTGATCTGCCGGGGGCCGCTCGGGGCGGGTATGGAGGAGATCTACCAGATCACCTCCGCGCTGAAGCACCTCTCCTGGGGCAAGGAGGTGGCGGTGGTGACCGACGCGCGCTTCTCCGGCGTGTCCACCGGCGCCTGCATCGGCCACGTCGGCCCCGAGGCGCTCGCCGGAGGGCCGATCGGTCGGCTTCGCGACGGCGATCTGGTCCAGATCGTCGTCGACCGGCTCCGGCTGGAAGGAAGCGTGGATCTGGTCGGAGCCGACGGCCAGACGTTCGGGCCCGAGGAGGGTGCGCGCGTGCTGGCCGCGCGGTCTCCCCGCCCGGACCTGGGCCCCGACCCCCGGCTGCCCGACGACACCCGGCTGTGGGCGGCGCTGCAGCAGGCGGGGGGCGGGGCCTGGGGCGGCTGTGTCTACGACGTCGACGCCATCGTCGCCAGGCTAGCGAGGGCGCCGCGGCCGGACGCGGCTAGGACTGGGTGACGGTCACGATCAGGCCGATCGCGGCGAGGATGTTGCCTACCCGGACGCACTCGGTCTCCGAGCCCACCTTCACCACGGCGCGGCCGGTGTTGTGCACCTGCCAGGCGAGCTCCCACCCCCGCTTCTCCGAGCAGGCGATGGCCTTCATGAGCTGCTTCACGACCTCCTCGAAGGTGTGACAGTCGCAGTTGTGAAGCACCGTCATCCACGGGGGCGCCACCGCGGTGTCGGTGTCCTCCAGCTCCTCGACCTGCGGGCTCTCGCTCGGGCTCTGCAGCCGTGACGTCCTCATCCGCTCGCTCGCCTGGAGTCGCGCCCAGTCTGGCCTACTCCCCATCCCACCTACCTCTTCCGGCCAACCCCTTCGGGTCTGCCCCCCTCCGGTCTATCCCCCTGTCTACCCAATGATGCCGCCGGCGCGAAGCCGCGCGATGGTGCCGTCGCCGTAGCTGAGCACGTCGCGCAGGATCTCGTCCGTGTGCTCGCCGAGTCGCGGCGCCCGCCGAGGCTGCCGGATCTCGCCGTCCGTCCGGACCGGGCTGCGGACCTCCCGGAGGGTCCCGAAGTCGGGATGCTCGACCTCGACGATCATGTCCCGCGCCAGAACCTGCGGGTCGGCGAGGGCCTGCCGCACGTCGTTGACCGGGGCGCAGGGGACGCGCCCGCGCAGGCGGGTGAGCCATTCCTCGGTGGCGCGGGTCGCGAACCGCTCGCGGAGAAGCGGCAGCAGCGTCTCGCGGTTGGCGAAGCGCTCACCGAAGCCGCGAAAGCGCGGGTCGTCGGCCAGCTCGGGAACCCCGAGCGCGTCCACCAGATCCCGCCAGAACTTGTCCTTGTTGCAGAAGACGACGATCCAGCCGTCACGGGTCGGAAAGTTCTGGGCGGGCACGAGCGTCTGGTGCGCCGAGTCCCGCGTGCGCTCCGGGGTCCACTCGCGGTTCAGGGTCCAGATCGCGAAGTAGGAGAGCATGCTCACAGCGGTATCGAGCAGCGAGATGTCCACGTCGCGGCCCACCCCAGTGCGCTGGGCGTCGAAGAGACCTACCATGAGGCCGACCATCGCCGCGTAGCCCCCGGCGAAGTCGATGACCGAGACCCCGCACTTGCCGGGGGGACCGTCCGGCTCGCCGGTCACCGACATGTAGCCCGCATGCCCCTGGACCAAGTAGTCGAACGCCGGCTCGGCTGCGCGGGGGCCGGACCGTCCGTAGCCGGTCAGCGAGCAGCAGACCACCCGCGGATTGATCTCCTTCAGCTGATCGTACGTGAGCCCGAGCTTCTCAGGGAGGTCTCCGCGCGCGTTGTTGAAGACCGCGTCCGACACCCGGACGAGATCGTGAAGGACGGCTCGCCCGTCGGGATGGCGCAGGTTCAGCGCAAGGGATCGCTTGCCGCGGTTGAACGACTGGAAGTAGGGCGAGTCCGCCTCGCCCTGGTAGGGCGGTACGTAGCGGGCGCTGTCGCCGCCGACTACCGGGTCCTCGATCTTGATGACGTCGGCTCCGAGATCGGCGAGCACCTGGGTGCCGAAAGGGCCGGCGCCGAACTGCGAGACTGCGAGGATCCGGACCGAGTCGAGCGGGGGGCGGCTCATCTCAGTAGGGGAGCCGACCCTCGCCCAGGGTGACGTGGTTCTTCTTGGGCACCAGGCCCCTTCGCGTGTATGAGCACACCGTCTCGCCTCGCTGGTTGAAGCCCAGGGTCTCGACGGTCACCACGCCGCGGTCGCCCTGGCTCGACTCGCGCAGGTCGAGCACGCGGCTCTTCGCGTAGAGTGTATCGCCGATGAAGGTCGGCTTCTCGAAGCCCTGGCCCACCGCGAAGTCCTCGTAGTACCGTCCGTAGGTCATCGCCCGCGGGTTGGCTATCGCGTCGCGGATTCGAGCCAGCCCGCCGCGAGTCGCCGGCGCTCCGCGGCGGGATCACGTGGGCCCAGCAAGAGCGCGGCGGCGTCCCGGTAGTAGCGCTCGACCGGGAACTCGCCGGTGTAGCCGTAACCGCCGTGGATGCGCATCGCCTCTAGCGTCACCGCGTAGGCGGTGTCCGCCGCGGCCAGCCGCGCCATCGCGGCCCCGGCTTCGTCGCGCGAGTCCACGTCGAGTCGCTCGGCCGCGCGCGCGGTGAGCAGCCGCGCCGCGGTGGTGCGCGTGGCCATGTCGGCGAGCTTGAGCTGGATGGCTTGGTGCTGACAGATCGGCTGGCCGAACGTCGAGCGCTGCTGTGAGTAGCGCAGCGCGGCCTCGAACGCAGCCTGGGCCACCCCGACCGCGGTCGCCGCCGCGCCCACGCCGACCGCGGCTTCCAGCACGATCTCTCCACCCTCGCGTAGCGCGGCGGTCGCGGCGAGCCGCGCGGCGACCAGCACGACGTCGGCCGAGCCGAGCCCGCGCAGCCCCACCGTCTCCGAGGTCAGCCCCACCGTGAGCCCGGGGTGGCCCGCCTCGACGAGGAACGTGCGGGAGCCGCCGCCCTCGAGCGCCGCGTTGACCAGGAACAGCTGCGCGCGGCTCGCGTTGGGCACCACCGGAGCCGCGCCGGTCAGCACCCAGTCCGTCCCCGCGCGCCGGGCCCCGATGGAGGCTCCCACCACCGGGGCGGTCCACAGCTGGCCTCGGGTCATGGGGGGCAGCAGCCGCTCACGCGTCTCGCGCGGGGCGCTGCGGGCGATGGCCAGGGTCGCCGCGAGCTGGGCGCCGAGCCACGTGGCGAGCGTGGCCGAGCCGCGCGCGACCTCCTCCATGATCGTGGCGGCGGTGAGGAGGGGCAGGCCGAGTCCGCCCTGCTCGGGGTGGGTGAGGGCGCCGAGGATTCCCAGGTCGGCGAGCCGCGCGACCAGCGGGGCGGGATCGCGCCGGCCGGTGTCGTGCTCCTGCGCGACCGCGACGATGTCCTTGTCGACCGCCTGCCGCACCGCGAGTACCAGCTGCCGCTGCTCATCTGCGAGATCGTCCCGGGAGGTCAGCGCGCCGTGCCGCTCGCCGTAGCGCTCGAGCAGGCTCCGGCAGATGATCAGGCGCTGGATCTCGTTGGTGCCCTCGCCGATGATCATCAGCGGCGCGTCGCGGTAGAGCCGCTCCACCAGACCGGAGGCGAGCTGGGCGCGCACGCCCTCGAGCTTCATGGCCTCGACCGCGACCTCCTGGGCCGCCTCGGAAGCGTGGAGCTTCGCCATGCCGGCCTCGAGGTCGCAGCGCTCGCCGCGGTCCTTCATCGCGGCGGCCCAGTAGGTGATGAGCCGGGCCGATTCGACTCGCGTGGCGATGTCGGCCAGCGCAGCCGGCGGCTCGGGCAGGGTGCGGGCGGCCCGGATCGCCTCGTCGAGCCCGGCCTGGGCGACACCGACCGCGCGGGCCGCGATGTTGATGCGGCCGGTCTCCAGGCCCGACATCACGTGCTTGAAGCCGCGACCCTCGACTCCGCCGACCAGGTTCGCGGCCGGACACGCGAAGCCGTCGAAGACCAGCTCCGCGGTGTCCACGCCCTTGTAGCCCAGCTTGGCGATCGACTTGACCACCTCGAGCCCCGGCCCCCCCTTCTCGACGATGAAGCAGGACATGCCGCGATGGCGCGGCGACGCCGACGGATCGGTCAGGGCCAGCAGGGCGAAGGTGTTGCCCTCCCGGCCGTTGGTGACGAACATCTTCGAGCCGGAGAGGAGATACCGGTCGCCGTCGCGCCGGGCCACGGTCCGGATCGCCTGCACGTCGGACCCCGCGTGGGGCTCGGTCAGGCAGAGACCGCCGCGCGCCTGTCCGCTCGCGAACCGTGGCAGCAGCCGCAGACGCTGCTCATCGGTGCCGTGATGGAGCACGATCAGAGCGGCCATGGTGTGGCTGTTGATGACCCCGGCCAGGGACATGAACCCTCGGCACAGCTCCTCGATGATCCGGGCGTAGGTGCTGACGTCGAGGCCGAGGCCGCCGTAGTCGGCGGGCACGAGGGCCCCGAAGAGGCCCAGGCGCTTCATGCGGTCCACCAGCCCCTGAGGGTAGCGATCGGCGTGCTCGAGCGCGGAGGCGACCGGCAGCACGTCCTGCGCGACGAACTCCCGGACGGCGGTGACGATGGCGGGGACGCGGCTGGCGGTGCCTGGACTCACGGAGACCTCGCGGTCGGCGGTCTGCTGCTGCGAGGAGACTAGCAAAGCCCGCGCGCCGATTGCAAGGCGGCCCCGCCCCGGCTTTCTTGGCCTGGGTTGCCGGGACCGGTATGCTGGAGGCCATGACCTTCACCGTTGCCAGCTACAACATCCACAAGTGCGCGGGGCTCGACCGCCGGGTGAACCTCGATCGCATCGCCGAAGTCCTGCAGGAGATCGACGCCGACCTGGTCGGCATCCAGGAGGTGTTCAACCCCCAGGCCCACGCCCTCGCCGAGCGCCTCGGGCTCCAGCTGGTCATGGCGCCGACCCGCGAGCGCGACGGGTTCGCCTACGGCAACGCGGTGCTCACCCGCCTCGTCATCCGGGGCCAGCACACCTTCGATCTGTCGCAGCCAGCCCGCGAGCCGCGCGGCGGCATCCGTCTGGACCTCGAGATGCCCCAGGGCCAGGGTGGGCTCCTCCACCTGTTCAACGTGCACTTCGGGCTCAAGATCCGCGAGCGGGCGTCGCAGGTCCGCACCCTCGTGCGCGAGCACATCCTCCGTGACGAGCTGACGGGGCCACGGGTGGTGGTCGGAGACCTCAACGAGTGGTTCTGGTTCCCGGGCGCGGTGGCGCGGGCGCTGCGTCGGGAGCTGCGGGCCCCACGCATCCGCCGCACGCATCCGTCTCCGCTGCCGCTCTTCCCGCTGGACCGCATCTACTGGGATCGAGGGCTCGCCGCCGACGGCTTCCGCGTGCATCGGAGCCGGCTCGCGCGCGTGGCCTCCGATCACCTGCCGGTGGTGGCACGCCTCCGGCCGGTGCCCGTTCGCGCCTGATCGGGTACCCCCGCAGGGAGGGGTCTGTGGCCGACGACGAGCGCCTCCTGCACGCGGCCCAGCGCCTCGCCACCCGCGACGGCGAGTCCTCCGACGTCGAGGCCGTGCGCGAGGCCCATCCCGCCGACGTCGCCCACGTGTTGCAGCGCCTCGACCCGGTAGAGCGCAACGCGCTGTTCCGCTCGCTCGGGCGGGACCGGGCCGGCGACGTGCTCTCGGAGCTGGACGACCACACGCTGCTCGAGCTGATCCGCGGTCTCGACGACGTGGAGCTGTCCCGGATCCTCGACCACATGCCGGCCGAGCACGCCGCGGACGTCGTCGACGAGCTGCCCACCGAGCAGGCCGAGAAGATCCTCGACCTCATGGAGGAGCAGAAGTCCGAGGAGGTCCAGGAAATCCTCGAGCACCCCGACGAGTCCGCGGGCCGGCACATGTCCCCGGACTTCATGGCGCTGCCCGAGACCGCGACGGTCGAGGAGGCCATCCAGCACATCCGCCGGTCGATGGCCCAGGAGAAGGCATTCGAGCTCTACGTGGTCGACGCCCACCAGCACCTGGTCGGCCGCGTGCCGCTGCGCCGGCTCCTGATCGCGGACCCCCGTACGCCGCTGTCGGCCCTGCTCGACACCGAGATCGTGAGCGTCCGGCCGGAGACGGACCGCGAGGAGGTGGCGCGCCTCGTGTCGAAGTACGACCTGGTGTCGGTGCCGGTGGTGGACGAGCAGAACCGTCTCCTCGGCGCGATCTCGCAGGACGACGTCATCGACATCGTGCAGGAGGAGGCCTCCGAGGACATCTTCCGCATGGCCGGCTCTGACGCCGCCGAGCTCGAGCGGCGTACCCCCTACCAGATCGCGCTCATGCGCCTGCCCTGGGTACTGACCACGCTGCTCATCGAGCTGATCGCGGGCTGGATCATCCACGCCTTCGATCAGACGCTGGCCAAGGTCATCCTGCTCGCGTCGTTCATGCCGGTCATCCAGGCCATCTCCGGGAACACCGGGCTGCAGTCGGTGACCATGGTGGTCCGGGGACTCGCCACCGGGCAGGTGCAGCTCGCGCGCTGGTGGGAGCCGTTGCGGCGCCAGGCGCAGACCTCGAGCATCCTCGGCGCGGTGTGCGGGATGGTGGTCGGCACCGTGGGCCTCCTCTGGCATTCGCCGGTCTTCGGACTGGTGGTCGCGGTTTCGATGTTCACGTCGGTCAACCTCTCCGGCTTCGCCGGAACGGCGATCCCGATGCTTTCCAAGCGGCTCGGCTTCGATCCGGCCCTGACCGCGGGCCCGTTCGAGACCGCGTTCCAGGACGTCCTCGGCGTGACCATCTTCCTGTCGCTCGCGACAGCGCTCCTGCACTGGCTCGCATGACCGATGAACCGACGCTTTGTTGCCCGGCGGTGCCGCGCTTGGTCCGCCCGCCGCAAAGGTCACTGCAGCACATCAAGGGGATAGGCACATGATATCGGCTATTTGTGAGGCGCAAGGCGCTGGCAAGCGCCTTGCTGCCCCTCTGGCTCGTCATGGAACGAGAGCGTCCGGATCCGGAGGAGGCCGCCCTGATACCCGCGCCGGCCACCGCGTGCCAGACCGCGGTGGACGGGACGGCGGCACGCCTGCCCTCGCGGGCCCTTGTCGTGGACGACTCGCTGGTGGTGGCCGACGTGGTGACGGCGTTGCTGCGGCGGACCGGCTGGACGGTGGACGTGGCGACAAGCGTGGACGCCGCGCTCGACCACGTGCGCGGGGTGCCCTACGACCTGGTGGTGTGCGACGTGTGCATGCCCGATGGTGGGGGCCCGGCAGTCTACTACGCGACGATCACGCGGAGGCCAGACCTGGCCAATCGCTTCCTGTTCATCACCGGGAATGTCGACGACCCGGAGCCCTGGAGGTTCCTCGCCAAGATCCGCGCCCACGTGCTCGAGAAGCCGTTCACCGGGCGGGCCCTGCGTCACGCACTGATCAAGGTCATCGCCTGACAGGCCGGCTCGCGCCGGCGCTCCTCGTCCTCCTGCTCGCCCTTCCCGCCCAATCCTGGGCGGGCCCGCCAACCGATCAGCTCAAGGCCTATACCGACCGGGTGGTCCGAGCCCTCGAGGACCCGACGCTCAACGCGAGCCAGCGCAAGGCCGAGATCCGCGCGGTCGCGCTCGAGGCCTTCGACGTCGCGGAGGCGGCCCGCCGGGCGCTCGGCACCCACTGGGCCAAGCGCACCCCGACGGAGCGCGAGGAGTTCATCGGCCTCTTCCAGGACATGCTGGAGCGCGGCTACCTCTCGCGCATCGGTGAGTACGGTGGCGAGCGCGTGCAGTACGTGGGCGAGCGGATTGACGGCGAGTACGCGGTGGTGCGCGCCCAGATCGTCACCGCCAAGGGCACCCAGGTTCCGGTGGAGGCGCGGGTGCTCAAGCGCGGCGAGCGCTGGTTGATGTACGACGTGCTGATCGAGAACGTGAGCCTGGTGGCGAGCTACCGATCTCAGTTCGACCGCGTGATCCGCACCTCCTCCTACGAGGATCTGGTCCGGCGGCTCAAGGAGAAGGGCGGGCCCTGATCTAGCGGGCGGTGCCCTCGAGCCCGGCGAGGCGGCCGCAGGCGAGCAGCAGGGCGTTGGCACCGTGCTCGATGTCGTCGAGTGCGGTGAACTCCTCCTCGCAGTGACTGCGCCCGGCGCGCGACGGCACGAAGATCATGCCGGTGGGGCAGATCGCGGCCATGTACTGCGCGTCGTGCCCGGCCCCGGACAGGATCCGACGGTGACCGCAGTCTAGCGCGACCGCGGCCTCCTCCACCGCCTCGACGACCTCGCGATCGAAGGAGGTGCGCGGTACCCGCCAGTAGTGCTCGACCTCGGCCCGCACGCCCTCGCGCTTCGCGGCGGCTCGCACCACGCGGTCCAGCATGGACACCGCCCGGTCCAGGCTCGACTCGGTGGGATCGCGGAAGTCGACCGAGAAGCCGACCCGGCCAGGGATCGCGTTCGGAATGTTCGGGGCCACGTCGAGGCGACCCACCGTGGCCACGAGGTTGCCACCGACCTTCCGCGCGATCGCACGCACGCCGCTCACGACCTCGGCCGCGGCCACCAGGGCGTCGTGACGGACCCGCATTGGCGTCGGCCCCGAGTGATCCTGGACGCCGTGGAAGGTCACGCGCGACCACGAGATCGCGACGATGCCTTCCACGACTCCGAGGGGGATGCCTTCCTCCTCCAGGATCGGACCTTGCTCGATGTGCAGCTCGAGATAGGCGCGCATCGGGCGAGGCACGCAGGGCTCGGAGCCCAGGTAGCCGATGCGCTCGAGCTCGTCGACGAGGCGCACCCCGTCACGGTCGCGCGCATTGTAGGCGTCCTCCAGCGGGATCTTGCCGGCCATGACGCCGGAGGCGATCATCGCGGGCTGGAAGCGCGCGCCCTCCTCGTTGGTGAACACGATCATGCCGACCGGGTGCCGGGTGCGGGCCTTGGCGTCGATCAGGGTCCGGATCGTCTCGAGCGCACACAGCACCCCGAGCTGGCCGTCGTACTTGCCTCCACTCGGGACCGAGTCGGCGTGAGAGCCCATGAACACGGGCGGCGCCGCCGCGGTGCCCGCGCGCACCGCGAAGATGTTGCCCATCTGGTCGACGCTCACCGTGAGGCCGGCCTCCTTCATCCAGCGGACGAGCAGATCGCGCCCGCGCCGGTCGTCGTCGGTCAGGGCCACCCGGCTCAGACCGCCACGGGGCGTCTCGCCGATCCGGCCGAGCGCGTCCATGGTCTCGGCGAGGCGGGCGCGATCGATCCGCAGCCTCACTGCTGCTGCTCCTGGGCCGCGATCTCCTCGGCGGCCTGCCGGAGCCGCTCGCGGCGGCGCCCGGGGATCTCCTGGTAGACCGGCACGTCGATCTGCTCCATCTCCTCGTGGAGCGCCGAGATGTCCTTGGGAGCCGACTCCTGGGTGCGCACCGCGCCGCGGAGCGTCTCGTCGGCGTTGCCCCGGTAGATTCCCTTGTTGGGCGGCACGTCGTCGTAGTGGCGTCCGTGCCCGACCACCACGTAGCGCTCGTCGACCTCGCGGTTGTGGGTGGGGTCGAAGGGGACCCAGCCCAGAGTGGGCGAGTAGAACTCGACCCACGCGTGGCTCTGGGCGGCCTCGCCCTCGCCGGCCGGGACGTGGAGGTAGCCGCTCACGTACCGGCAAGGGATCTGACGCAGGCGCAGCAGCCCGAGCATCAGGTGCGTGAAGTCCTGGCAGACACCCGCGCCGAGCGTGAGGAAGTCGTCGGTGGTGGAGTCGTAGCGGGTCACGTTCTTCTTGTAGGAGAAGTGCTCACGGATGTGGCGCCCGCAGGCGAGGACCTGCTCCCCGAGGGGGGCGGTGGGCGCGGCCGCGGCGGCCTGGGAGAACTTGCGCATCGCCGCGCTGGCTCGCACCGGCCCGTCGAAGGCCAGGAAGTCGAGGAGTGGATAGGGCGGCTCGGGGAGCGGCCGAGCGTCGGTCACCTGGTCGAGCCGCGGCGCGACCGGATGGGTGCTCACCGCGGAGCGGGCGACCACCTCGATGCGATCGTGGAAGTACACGATCGTGAAGTGGTGGACCACGTTGCCGTTCCAGTCCCGGTAGCGGGAGATCTTGGTGGGCGGGCCGACCGCGAGGACGAACGACTGCAGCGTCTGGTCGGCGGTGGTCTTCGGCTGCATGCGCAGCTCGAGGAACGATTCCCGGATGTAGGTGTTGTAGCTCAGCGACAGGGTGTGCTCGATCTCGAGGAACATGCCCGCTCAGGTCCCGAAGTAGACGGTCGAGAGGGCATCGTGGGCGCGCCCGAGCTCGGTGAGAACGTGATCGAGGAATGGCAATATCTGGCCCTCGCGGATCAGCTCGTGCCCCTGATAGGAGAGCTCCGCGGCCAGCTTTCCGACGATGCGGGCGGGCTGGCTCATCTCGCTCGCGGCCGAGATGCGGTCGAGGTGCTCCTTCACCATGGCGGTGCCGTAGCGCACCGAGCGCGGCGTCTGGGGGTCGAACAGGAGGAACTGCAGCACGTCGATCGGCTCCAGGCGTGCCCCGAAGGCCTTGCGGTAGTTCTCGAGGCACGAGAGGCCCCGCAGCAGGCTACGCCACTGGCTGTA
>Ga0187773_10001083_pt1 | contig 10932 bp, 7 predicted proteins | sample 0216_BV02_MP05_1_FD_133133 | JGI IMG/M metagenome (GOLD analysis project Ga0187773, IMG submission 133133) | Tropical peat soil microbial communities from peatlands in Department of Meta, Colombia - 0216_BV02_MP05_10_MG | ecosystem: Environmental > Terrestrial > Soil > Wetlands > Peat | place...
CGTGACCCCGGCGTGGGCGTCGGAGTTTGACGCCTGGGCCGCCGACGTGCTCGCCCGGCAGGACGTGGATACGCTGCTCGACTACCGGAACCGCGCGCCCGGCGTGCGTCAGGCGCTCCCGACGCACGAGCACTTCGTCCCCGTGGTCGCGGCCACGGGGAGTGCGGTGGACGAGCCGGGTCAGGTGTCGTTTCCCATCACCGGCTACAACTTCGGCTCGCTGACGAAGCGCTCGGTGCAATTCGGCTGAGCGGTCCGGCCGGCTCTGTCTATCCGACCTGACGGTGGACGGCCCCCGGCGCCGTTCCGGTCGCCCTACTCTTCCCGAAGCACGATCGCGGGCGCGACGCGTCCGGCGCGGCGCGCCGGAATCCAGCTGGCAATCGCACTGACGGCCCCCAGGAACGCGACGATCGCGACGTAGGTGATCGGGTCCAGCGGCCCCACGCCGAACAGGTACGGCACGAGCACCCGCGTCGCGGCCAGCGCCGCGACGAGGCCCGCACCAACGCCTGCCGCGACGCCGGCCAGGGTGAACCTCGCGGCGAGCCCGGTCACGGCCGACGGGGTCGCGCCGAGGGCCACCCGGATGCCCATCTCTCGCATGCGAGCGGCCACGGCTCGCGACGTCACTCCGAACATCCCCACGGCAGCGAGGATCGCCGCCATGAGGCCAAACACGGAGACCAGCGTGGTGCGGTAGCGCTCGTCGGCGTACGATTGCCGGATCAGCTCAGGCATCGCGTCCGCTCCGACCACGACAGCGCTCGGCGCCACGCCGCGCAGGGCCGCGCGGATCACGGGCAGCGCCGCCACGGGCTCATCACGGGTGCGGACCAGAAACGGCGTCCACGGCCCGTAGGATTGCTGCGCCGCCGGCAGGTACACCGTCGGCTCGTCGGCGGAGCGGAGCTTGCGGTACTTCACGTCCGCCACGACGCCGACCACGGAGCGCCAGGCCCCCTGGATCCGGAGCCTCTTGCCCAGCGGCGACTCACGCGGCCAGTCCCGCCGCGCCCCCGCCTCGCTGATCACGGCCACCAGCGGCGCTCCCTCGCCGTCCGCGTCGGTGAAGGTCCGCCCCGCGCGCAGCGCGATTCCCATGGTGCGGAAGTAGTCCGCGCTCACGCGGCGCTGCTGCACCGTGCGCGGGGCCCCCGGCTCGTCGCTGCGGCCCTCGACCTCGATCGACGTGCCGCTGGCGGTCTGGGAAAACGGTGCGACGGTCCCCGCGGCGGCCGCGGTGACCCCGGGGAGAGCGGCGAGCCGCTCGATCCCGCCGCGATAGAGCTCGCGCGTCCAAACCGGGTCGCGCGCGAGCGCGAGCGGATAGGCAACGCGGACGACCAGGAGATGGTCGGCGCGGAACCCCGGGTCTACCGCCGTCAGTTTCGCGAAGCTGCGCGAGAGCAGCCCGGCTCCCACGAGCAACACGACGGACAGCGCCAGCTCGAGCGCCACGAGCACGCGCTGCGGGCCGCCACGACCCCGGCGGCTCGACCCCGCACTGGAACGGAGCACGTCGCTGGGGTTGGCGCGCGACATCACCAGCGCGGGCGCGAGCCCGAACAGCACGCCAGTGGCCGCCGCAGCTGCGAGTGCGAAGGCGAGCACGCTCGGATCCGCGTGCACCCGCGAGAGCCCGGGCATCACGGGCGGCGCCATTGCGACGAGCACCCTCGTGCCCCACCACGCCAGCAGCGCCCCTCCCACGGCGCCCGCGGCGGCGAGCACCAGGCTCTCCGTCAGCAGCTGCCGGGCGAGCCGCCCCCGCCCGGCCCCGAGCGCGACGCGGGCCGCCAGCTCCTGGCCCCTCGTCGCCGCCTCGCCCAAGAGCAGCGTCGCGACGTTCACGCACGCCACGAGCAGGAGGACACCGGAGGCGGCCAGGAGGAGCCACAACGGCGCACGCACCTCGCGAGCCTGATCCAGCTGCCACTCCGTCAGCCGGACGCCCAGCTCGGCCGGAGCCTTTCCGCCACGCAGCAGCCGGTCCGTCTCGATCCACGCCTGCTGGCGCGACGCCCCCGCCTTGAGGCGGCCGAGGGCCCGGAAGGTGTGGTTGTCACGCGAGCGCGAGTTGATCGAGTCCTGCCCCGCCGGGGTCCAGACCGCGGCGCCCTCAGCGGTGTCGAGCGGGCGATACGACAGCCAGGCACCGAGGGAGACCCCCGGCGGCAGGACGCCCACGATGGTGTACGGAACGCCCTCGAGGAGGACGGACGACCCGAGCACGCGGGGATCGCGACGGTAGCGCGCGACCCACGCCTCGTGACTCAGGACCGCCACCGGAGAACCTCCGACGGCGTCCTCCCCGGGCTCGAAGAACCGGCCCAGCTCGGGCCGGAGGCCGAGCACCTGGCGCATGCTCGCACTCACCTGAACGGTCTGCGCCCACTCTGGCGCATCCGGCCCGCCCAGGAAGGCACGACGCGTGCTCCAGATGGCGACCGCGTCGAACGAGGTCTGCGCCGCCTGCCAGTCGCGGAAATCGGGGAGCGACAGCGGGACCAGGTCCCAGATCCGCGCCAGTTCCGGCACGCGGAGCCAGCGCGGGAAGGTCTCCCATACGGCGACCAGGCGGCCGGCCGCGGGGAACGGCAGGGGCCGCAGTAGCACCCCATTCACCACGCTGAAGATGGCGGTGGCCGCGCCGATGCCGAGCGCCATCGTGGCGACGGCAATCAGGGTGAAGGCGCGGCGGCGCAGCAGCGTCCGGAAGGCGAACCGCAGATCCTGCAGCAACGAGTCCATGAGGACCGCCGACTGGTCGTCTCTGCTACGATGGCTTGGACACGGTGGTCGAGGCAATGGTTGTCGCGCTGAGGTATCTTGGGTCGTCATGACCAGCTCGGCATCCCTGTGGACACGGCCTGACGACGCGACCCGCCAGGCGCGCCTGGACGCGATGAAGCGGCGGGCCACCGGGCTGCTGGGCCTGGCGGCCGTCCTGTTCGCCGGGGCGAGCATCCTGGAGAGCCGGTACCCCTGGGTGGCCTGGATCCGCGTGACGGCGGAAGCGTCGCTGGTGGGCGGCCTGGCCGACTGGTTCGCGGTGACCGCACTGTTCCGCCATCCGCTCGGCCTGCCGATTCCCCACACGGCCATCGTCGCGACCCGCAAGGAGCGCATCGGCCGCATCCTCGGGACCTTCGTGCAGGACCACTTCCTCTCGCGCGACGTGATCGCTGCCCGGCTCAAGGACGTGCACCCGGCCGAGCGCGCGGCGCGGTGGCTCAGCAACATCGAGAACACCCGCCGCATCGCCCTGCAGGTGGCGAGCGGCGTGGCCAAGACCCTCGAGGCGCTGCCGGACGAGCAGCTCCGCACCCTGGTCCAGCAGGGCCTGACCGCGCAGCTCCGCGCCACGCGTGCGGCTCCCGCGCTCGGCAAGACGCTCTCGCTGGTGCTCGCCGGCAACCGGCACCAGGAGCTGCTCAACGAGGCGGTGCGGCTCGCCGCGCAGGCCGTGCACGACAACCGCGAGCTCATCCGTCAGCAGGTGAAGGCGGAGAGCCCGTGGTGGGTCCCCGGCGTGGTGGACGACCTCCTCTACCAGCGCATCCTCGCCGCCATTGAGGGGATGTTGGAGAACATCGGCACCGACCCCACCCACCCGCTGCGTGCCACGTTCGACGCCGCGCTGCGCGACTTCATCGACCGCCTGCAGCACTCGCCGGAGGTCATTGCCCGGGCGGAGACCCTCAAGGAGGAATGGCTGGCCGATCCGTCGGTCACCGAGCTGACAGCGCGGCTGTGGGACACCACGCGCGGCGCCATCACGGGGTTCGCGACCAAGGCGGAGGAGGGCGCGTCGGCGCCGGGCCCCCTCGAGCACGGCATCGCCGCGTTCGGGGCGACCCTGTCCGGTAATCCCGCCATGCTCGCCGACATCGACGACCTGGTGACGGACGTCGTGGTCTCGGTCGTCGAGCAGTACCGTCAGGAGGTCAGCGACTTCATCGCGCTGACCGTCGCCGCGTGGGACCCCGACGCCACCTCGCGGCGCCTGGAGCTGGCGGTGGGACGCGACCTGCAGTTCGTGCGGATCAACGGCACGCTGGTGGGGGGCCTGGTCGGGCTGGCGATCTACGCCGTCACGCACCTCTGGCACTGACGCCGGCGGCCAAGACGAAGCCCCGCGCGGCGGAAAGCTGCCTCGCGGGGCTTCGGTCTGCCGGCGGGCGGGACATCCGCCCGGAACCGGCTCGTCAGATCACGACGTCTTCGCCGGCAGGGAGAATTCGAACCGATACGCCTGGGCAGTGCTGTCGTACTTCGCCTGGAACGACGTCGGCACCTTGACGTTCGCCGGCTCGCCGGTCACGCCGGGAATGGCGAGCCCGAAGGTCTTGCGCTCCATCAGCGTCGCGCGGGTGATCATCGGCTCGACGAAGATCGGAACCTTGTGGTAATAGCCGACGATCATCGTCTTCTGGAAGAGCGCCGTCGAGTGTAGCTCCGCGCTGGGCAAGGCGTGCATCCCCATCGTCGGCACGCAGAGGCCGACCAGGTTCCCGACCCCCGGGATGTTCACGTCGGGCAGCTCGTACGCCGCCGGCAACATCGCGGGCTTGGTCGAGTCTGCGCAGTCGATCCTGGCGACCTCCGCCGGCGAGATGTTGTTGAAGTGGAAGTCGAAGTGGGGCGTCAGGTACGGGCCCGGCGGGTGGCCGTGCGGCTCCCAGAAGATGTTCATGTTGCTGAACCCCACCGCGGAGTCCACCGCGGCCGGCAGCATGATCACCGCGTCAGCCTTGGGCGGCCACGCCATCGGCATCTCGCCCGGCGCGCTCTCGACGGCCTTCATCGGGATGGTGGCGCCGAAGGCGAGGACCGTATTCCCCGACATCCGGGCCCACGTGCAGACGTCGGCGCCGTTGAACGGCTTGCATTCCCCCTGCACGAGCCGCTCCCTCGAGCAGGCGGCCGTTCCGGCCACGAGCAGGCCGAGTGCCGCGCGCACGAGTGGACCTGCATACCTGCGTGAGCCCCACGACATGGATTTCCCCCTGCGGTCAGTGGTGTGCGTACCTGCGATTGTGGTTTGGAGCAGGGCCGAGGATACACAGGAGGGCTCACCGTGGCAAGGGGAGGCGCGCCCGGTTACTGTGACGGGACGACCCCGCCCGACACTCCGGAGGACGCCCATGGGATTCGCCGCCCGCCACGCCACCGCCGCCGTGCTCCTGGCCGCGACCGCCGGCTGCCACGCCGCACGGGGCGGCAGCGCCACGTCGGGGACGCTGGTCATCACGCACGCCGTGATTCCGGCGTCACCCGCCGACGCGGAGGCCTCCGCTTTCCTGGTCGTCGAGAACCACGGCAGTGCGGAGGTCACGCTGCTCGGCGCCACCTCCCCCGACGCGGACTCGATTCAGATGCACCGCGTGATAGGGGGCCAGATGCAGCCGGCCCTGCACGTCAGCATCGCGGCCGGGAGCGACGTACGGTTCGTCCCCGGCGGATACCACCTGATGCTGGCCGGCCTCAAGCGTCCGCTCGCGATCGGCGACACCATCAGGCTGGAGCTGCGCTTCGAGCCCGGAGGTGCCGTCACGGTTCGTGCACCGGTCCTCAACTACACGGACGCCGTCAGCGATCTGCCCTCGCGCTAGGCCCGCCTCGCGGCCGTGCTGGCCGCGGGCGGCACGTCCGGGGCGGGTGCGGTGTTATAGTAGGTGCTTCCGCGCCCGCTGCGCGGCCAGCCGGGATGCGACGTCGCGGCACCCGGCCGTCGCGTTTCCCGTGCGGCGCGAACCCACACCAACTCCGGAGCCCCGATGCGCACCCTGAACCGCGTAGTGCTGCTGGCGCTGCTCGTTCCGGCGGCCCTGCGCGCGCAGCCATCGCTGCCGCTCAAGCATGAACCCCAGCCCACGGGACCGGACATCACGGCCGGCGACCTGATGACCCGGCTGTACATCTACGCCGACGACTCGATGATGGGCCGGCGCGGCGGGACGCCCTACAACCTCAAGGCGACCGCCTACATCGCGCGGGAAGCAGCGAGCCTGGGCCTGGAGCCCGCGGGTGACAGCGGGACCTACTTCCAGTCCCTGCCGCTGGTGCGGGAGACGATCGACAGCACGTCCACGATCGCCGTGGCTGGTGCCACCCTCAGAGTGTACGACGACTTTCTCCCGCGCCGCGTGCGGGGCGGCGCCAGCCGGTCGCTCGACGGCGCACCGGTGGTCTTCGGCGGAGCGCTGGACGCCGCCGACTCGCTGCCGGCCGCCGCGGTGCGGGGGGCGTTGGTGGTGTTGGCGCCGGCGCGCGCGGCCGGCCCCAACCCACGTCTCCAGCTCGGCGCTCTGCTGGCGCGGTTCGGGACTGCCGCGGGCGTCGCCCTCCCCGGCCTGGAGCGGTTGCCGCCCGTGTTCCGGAGCGCGATTCGCCAGCCGTCCCTGACGATGGGTGGTCCGGCGGGCCCCGACAGCAGCCCGCTGATCCTCCAGGTCACGAGTGCCGCCGCGGCGCGGCTGGTGGGCGCACCGCTCGACAGCGCCAGGCTGGGCGCCACCGGCAGAGCCCTGCAGGCGCGCCTTCTGTTCTCGAGCGAGCCCGCCCCGGCCCGCAACGTCGTCGCCGTCCTCCGCGGCAGCGACGCAAGTCTTCGCGGCGAGTATGTCGCCGTCGGCGCGCACAACGACCACATCGGTTTCAACACGGCGCCGGTGGACCACGACTCGATCCGGATCTGGAACCACGTCGTGCGCCCGGAGGGTGCCGACGACGGCGGGAAGCAGGCCACGCCGGCCCAGCAGGCCCAGGTGGACAGCCTGCTCGCGGCCTGGCGGACGGCGCATCCGGGCACCCAGCGCGCCGACTCGATCGACAACGGGGCCGACGACGACGGCTCGGGCACGGTGTCGGTGCTGGAGATCGCCCAAAAGATCGCGTCGCTCCGGGTCAAGCCGAAGCGGTCGATCCTGTTCGTCTGGCACACCGGCGAGGAGCTAGGGCTCCTGGGCTCTCGCTGGTTCACCGACCATCCGACCGTGCCGCGCGATTCCATCGTGGCGCAGCTCAACATCGACATGATCGGGCGCGGCGATGCGGCCGACGAAGTCGGGCGCACCAAGGCCGGCGCAGCCATCCACGGGAGCCCCGGCTACCTCCAGCTCGTCGGCTCGCGCCGTCTCTCGACCGAGCTCGGCGACCTGGTGGAGCAGGTGAACCGGGACGGGCACCACGACCTCACCTTCGACTACTCGATTGATGCCGACGGCCACCCGGCCAACATCTACTGCCGCAGCGACCACTACTCCTACGCGCGCTACGGCATCCCGGTCGTCTTCTTCACCACCGGCATCCACTCCGACTACCACCAGGTGACGGACGAGCCGGAGTACATCGACTACGTGCACATGGCGCGGGTCGCCAACCTGATCGAGGACGTCGCGGTGCGGGTCGCGGACCTCGATCACCGCGTGGTGGTGGACCACCCCAAGCCGGACCCGAACGCCGCCTGCCGGCAGTAACACCGGGGCAGGCCCGCGCAGCGCAAGCCCCGTCCGGTCATCGATACCGGGCGGGGCTTCGTGCCACTCGCGGCCCCTAGGCCGCCGTGCTCAGCGGTGCTTGATGAACGTCCCGTCGTGGAGCTCGGCGTACGCCTGCTCCAGCTGCTCCGCCGTGTTCATCACGATGGGACCGTACCACGCCACCGGCTCCTCGATCGGCTGGCCCGACACCAGGAGGAAGCGGATCCCTTCCTCGCCGGCCTGCACGGTCACCTCGTCCCCGCTGCCGAACAGCACCAGCGAGCGGTTGCCCGTCTCCTCCCGCACCACCGTGGCCGCGGGGTCGAGCTGCTCGGTCAGCACTCCCCGCGGCGGCGACGCGTCCCGGAAGGTGCCGCTGCCCTCGAACACGTACGCGAAGACGTTGCGCGGCTTCTCGACCGGCAGCGACCTGCGCTTCCCCGGCGGGACCCACACGTCCACGTACCGCGGGTCGGCGGCGACGCCGTCCACCGGTCCCTTCTTCCCCCAGAACGTCCCGCACACCACCCGGACCTTGGTGCCGTCGTCGTCCGTCACCTCGGGGATGTCGCGCGCGGCCACGTCCTGGTAGCGCGGGTCGGTCATCTTGAGCGACGCGGGCAGGTTGGCCCACAGCTGGAAACCGTGCATCCGCCCGGCCGGGTCCCCCTTCGGCATCTCCTGGTGCAGGATCCCGCTGCCGGCGGTCATCCACTGCACGTCGCCGGCGCCCAGTCTGCCCTTGTTCCCCAGGCTGTCGCCGTGCTCCACCGTGCCGGTGAGGACGTAGGTGATGGTCTCGATGCCGCGGTGCGGATGCCACGGGAAGCCGGCGAGATAGTCCTCGGGATTCTCGTTGCGGAAGTCGTCCAGCAGCAGGAAGGGATCGGTCTCCCGGGTGCTTCCGAAGCCGAACGCGCGGCGAAGCCTGACGCCCGCGCCTTCCAGCGTGGGCTTCGACTGAATGATCTGCTTGACCGGCCTCAGGGACACAGCTGCTCCTGGCAAAGTGGCTCGCGTGGGACGCTATAGAAACCCGCCTGGGCCTGCACGGGTTCCCCGGAGCACCCGCCAGTACGCCGTGATCAGGCTCCGTCGGACTTGATCAGGGCGCTACTCACCGGCTCAGCGCTCCCTGCCGCCCACGCTCACGGCCGCATCCCCACCGCGATCAACGGCTCAGGTCCGGCCAGCGTGATCTCCGTGTTCTGCACCACCACACGGAGACCGCCGGGCTGCCGCAACGCTGCTGCATCCTCACCCGTCGCGCGCGCGAGCACCAGCCGCCCGTCCAACCAGACCTTGAGCCCGCCGCCCTCGAAGCGGGTGCGCAGCCGGTGCGTGCCGCTCCCGACGCGCAGCTGCTCGCCGAGCTGAAGGGCGCTGAGCCCGCCGCCGCGAGCGTGCGTCGCCCACTCGACGCGGCCCTCGAGCCATACCCACAGCACCCGGCACCGCGTGGCCGTCCCGCACCAGGCGAGGCCGAGACCCGCGTCGGCGGGGCGCGCTCCCGAGACGCGGAAGCTGAGCAGGTATTCCGCCGGCGTGGCGTATCCGCCAGAGGAGGATCCCGGGGCGGTGCTCCACCAGCAGTTGGTCCCGGCCGCGCCGTCCTGAAGAGCTGAGACGCTGTCGCGACGAAACATGGCGCAGCCCGCGGTGGCACTCGTGTCGAGGGAAAGCGCCGCGCTGGGCAGCGTCGCCGCCCAGGTGGCGCGGAGCGCCGCTCCCACGTGATCCCGCAGCGCGTCAGGCCACACCGCCAGGTCGTTGAGGGCGAGACCAAAGGACGCGTTGATGCGCGCCTCCACGGCCTGGTGCAGCGACAGCTCCGCCGCGCGATACCCGGCGCCCGACAGCTTGCCCTCGCGGAACCGGTCCGCTAGCGAGCGGAGGCTGTCCGCTGCGTCCTCGTACGACGTCACCACGCCGACCGCGGCGGCCTCCCGCCGCCGCTGGTCGCTCCAGCGCAGGGCGAGCCAGCCGAGCACGGCGACCGTGGCAACCCCGAGCGGAATGCCCAGCGCCAGCAGCCAACGCCGCCGGGCCGGCCGCGCCGCCACGGCGATCCGCGCCGGCACGACCGCCACGCCGACCGGCGGGCTGGTGACGAGCGACTGGGAGCCCGGCAACGGCGCGTCGCCCAGCAGCGCGGCCAGCAGCTCGTCCACCGTCTGCCAGCGCTCGCCCGGCTCCTTCGCCAGGCAGCGCATCACGGCGTCGGCCAGCCGCGGTGAGACCGGCGCGCAGTTCGCCAGCGGCTCCGGCGGCGTGAGCACGTGCTGGGTCAGGATCTCGCGCGCCGTGGGCGCGACGAAGGGGAGCCGCCCCGCGAGCATCCGGTACCCCACCACGCCCAGCGAGTAGATGTCGCTCCGCCCGTCGAGCTGCCTCGAGCCGGTGGCCTGCTCCGGGCTCATGTACTCGGGCGAGCCCAGGACGAGGCCGCCTCCCGTCAGCTCCCGGTCCATGTCCTCGGACTGCGCGATGCCGAAGTCCATGAGCAGCACGCGCCGCTCGGGGCCCTCGAGCATCACGTTCTCCGGCTTGAGGTCGCGGTGCACGATGCCGCGGCGGTGCGCCTCGCGCAGCGCCTCCGACGCCTCGGCCAGGATGCGCGTCGCCTCGCCCGGGCTCAGCCGCCCTTCCTGGTCGAGCGCGCTCTTGAGCGTGACGCCTTCGACCAGCGGCATGATGAAGTACATCAGGCCCTGGGCCTCGCCGATGTGGTAGATCGGCACGATGCCCGAGTGCCGCATCCTGGCGACCGAGCGCGCCTCCCGGTGAAACCGCTGCCGGAACGCGCTCGACGTCGCCAGCTCCGGGCGCAGCACCTTCACCGCGACCGAGCGGCTCAGGCGCACGTCGAAGGCCTCCCACACCTCGCCGAAGCCACCGCGACCGAGCAGCCGGCGCACCTCGAACGCAGAGCCAAGCGCCCGCTGCAGCTCGGTCCGGAGCTCGGCCCATGCGCCCGCTCCGTCGGCACCGGCCGCTCCGGGCGGTATCTCGGTAGGCGCGTCAGCACCGCACACGGGGCAGTACAGATCCCCGCTGGGCACCGGAGTGTTACAGGCCGTGCACGGCCGTGGTGGTAACGTCATGTCGAACCCGAACCGAGTATGGCGACCCGACGCAACAGGCGAAACCCCGGCCATCAGCGTGCCTCCGGTGACGCGGTTCGCGGGCGTACCCCCCCCGAAGGCAACTGGAGGGAGCAAGAAACGCTCCCACACCTAAGTTCAAGCAGCGCATTGGCTTCGGCTGGGCGGGACGGTTGCCTGATGCAACATACTGTGGCGAAATGCGAGAGGGGGAACGCCGAAGACGGCTCCAGAACCGCCCGGGTCAGCTGCCGGCACGGGGCCCATGCTCCGCCGGCTTCACGCCCCTGGGTCCGACGAATAGCTGCGGTGCGGCGCCCTCTCGGGTCCGCCCTATGGGC
>Ga0187773_10001084_pt1 | contig 10927 bp, 14 predicted proteins | sample 0216_BV02_MP05_1_FD_133133 | JGI IMG/M metagenome (GOLD analysis project Ga0187773, IMG submission 133133) | Tropical peat soil microbial communities from peatlands in Department of Meta, Colombia - 0216_BV02_MP05_10_MG | ecosystem: Environmental > Terrestrial > Soil > Wetlands > Peat | place...
AGGCGATGGCGAGCGCGGCCGCCTTGCCGGCCGGGTCGTAAAGGTGCCAGGGCAGGTTGTAGTTCGGCCCGGCCGCGTAGGAGATCCCCCAGTAGGCCATGGCGCAGCCGGGATCCCGCTCCAGCGCCTTCTGGAAGCAGGCGATCGCCTCGGCGTGGTTGAAGCCGTAGAGCCAGTTGAGGCCCCGGTCGAACCAGAGTTGGGCCTCGGGCACGGCGGTGGTGATCTTGCGGCTGTACGAGCCGAGGTCGTAGTAGTCCATGTGGTCCTCCCGGGTGATCGACGTGGTCTCGGCGACAGTAGCTTGGAGCTCGCGACTCGTCAATGAGCACCGTGCCGCGAATCGGGCAAAGGACCACGACGATGCGCGCGACGTGCTGGTGTGGAGCCGGGCCCGAGCGTCAGAGGCGCGTGACGTTCGCAGCCACGCAGACCCAGCGGGTCCCTCGCCGCGCCCACACGTCCGTGTAGCGCCCGGCGCCCGGCTGACCATCGGCCTTGGTGTACGTCGTGCGGGCGTGGATCAGGGCCACGTCGCCCAGCACGCGGATCAGCACGTCCTCGATGCCCAGGTTCTTCACGGTCGAGCCGCGCGCGATCTGGGCGAGGAACCTCGGCCGGTCCACCAGCGAGCAGTCCGGATTGCTGTTGACGAAGTCCTCCGCGAGGTTCGCGTCGAACCAGCGCACGTCGGCCTCGCTGACCGATCGGATGTACTCCCGGTTGAGCGCCTCCAGCGTCGCCTGGTCGTCGGCCATGGTCAGCACCTCGTGAAGTGGGCGGACACGCAGAGCCAGCGCCCGTTCCGCCGCTGCCAGATGTCCGTGTAGCGCCCCCGGCCGTGGCTGCCGTCCGGCCGCGTGTCCTCGAAGCTCGCGTGGATCAGCGCCACGTCGCCCACCAGCTGGATGTGGACCTCGGGCGCGCGGAAGCTCGTGAAGGCGTGGGGGCGACCGATGCGGGCCAGGAAGCCCGGCTTGTCCGTGAAGGAGCCGTCGGGGTTGGAGGCGCGGTAGTCCTCGGCCAGGTGCTCCGTGTACCAGGCCACGTCGGACTTCTCCGCGGCGAGGAGATAGCCACGGTTCAAGGCCTCGAGCACCTTCAGATCGTCCGCCCTGCTCGTCATGGGCACTTCCTCCTTCCGTCGTCGTTCGAGCACGGCTATCCTAGGCGCGTTGCTGGCCCTGGGAAAGGGCCAGATTTCGATCACTCGAAGGGGCCAGATCGGCCGGGTCCCGATGGAGGGGTGATGCTGCTGAACCTGGAAACGGTGGGCGGGCCGCTCCATCGTCGCGTCTACCTGGCGCTCAAGACCAAGATCCGGGGCGGTGGCCTCGGTCCAGCTGCGCGGGTTCCATCCACGCGCGCGCTGGCGAGAGACCTCGGCGTGTCGCGCAACACCGTGATGCTGGCGTACGAGCAGCTGGCGGCCGAGGGTTACCTGGTGAGCCGCCACCGCGGGGCCACCTCGGTGGCGCGCGTGGCGCCGGCGCGCCCGGCTCCCGGGCCCGCCCGCTCCGTGGCCACGCGTCCCGCGGCGATCTCCGCCTACGCGCGGCGCCTGACCGCGCGGCTCGACCTCTCACCGGGGCATCCGCGCCCCGCGCCCCGGTACGACTTCCGCTACGGCCGGCCCGGGGTGGACGAGTTCCCGCGCCAGATCTGGCGCCGGCTCTTGGCATCTCACGCGCGCCGCGCCTCCTCGGACGCCCTCGGCTACGGCTCCCCCGCGGGGCAGGGCGCGCTCCGCCAGGCCCTCAGCGAGTACCTCGGCCGGGCGCGCGGTGTCGTGAGCGACCCCGAGCGCATCGTCGTGGTGAGCGGGACGCAGCAGGCACTGGATTTGATCGCCCGCGTGCTGCTCGATCCCGGCGACGGGGCGGTGGTGGAGGAGCCGCACTATCCGGGCGCCACCATTCCGTTCGAGGGGGTTGGCGCGCGCCTACTACGCGTGCCGGTGGACGCAGGCGGGCTCGACCCGACCCGGCTTCCGCCCGCCACGGAGCGCCCACGCCTGGCCTACGTGACGCCGTGCCACCAGTTCCCCAGCGGCGTCATCATGCCGCTCGAGCGACGCCTGGCCCTGCTGCAGTGGGCGTCGCGGGTCGGCGCCTGGGTCGTCGAGGACGACTACGTGAGCGAGTTCCGCTACGAGGGCCGCCCGCTGGAGGCGCTCCAGTCGCTGGACCGTGGCGATCGGGCGATCTACATGGGGTCGTTCTCGAAGACGCTGTTCCCCGCGCTGCGCGTGGGCTATCTCGTGCTGCCGCGCGCCCTGGTGCGCCCCGTCCTGGCCGCCAAGTGGGCAGCGGACCGCTTCTCGGCCCCGCTCTACCAGGAAGCGCTGGCCGAGCTCATCACCAGCGGCCAGTTCGAGCGCTATCTGCGCCGTGCGGGCGCCCGGAACGCGGGACATCGGCGAGCTCTCATCGCGGCGCTCCGCGAGCGCTTCGGCGATCGCGTGGAGATCGCCGGCGAGAACACCGGCGTGCATCTCGTGGTCTGGCTCAACCACGTGCCCGCGCGAGAGCTCGACGCCCTGATCGCGCGCGCCGCCGGTGCCGGCGTGGGGATCTACCCGGTGACCCCGTTCTACGCCGAGCCGCCCAGGCGCGCGGGCCTGCTCTTCGGCTATGCGGCGCTGACGGAAGCCGAGATCCGCGCGGGCGTGCGCCGGCTGGCAGAGGTGCTCTAGGTGGACGCCCGACGGGACCCGCGGTTGTCTCGAGGGCCGGGCTGACATATCATGCCGTGTCCGTGCTGCTTGCCGGAGATGCGCAAGAAGCGGCAAGGATCCCGCACATCGGCATGTTCAGGTGCGTCGCCCTGGGCCTCACCGTGCCGCCGTCGGTCCTGGCCCGCGCAGATCAGGTGACCCAGTGATCACCCTTGAGACCGAGCGGTTGACGCTGCGGATGTTTCGCGAGTCGGACATCGAGCCCTACGCGGAGATGGTCGGCGACGCCGAGGTCATGCGGTTCATCGGAGACGGCAAGTTGCTGACACGCCCCTTCGCCTGGCGGAATCTGGCCATGATCATCGGGCACTGGGGCCTGCGCGGGTACGGGCTGTGGGCTGCGGAGGAGCGCAGCTCCGGCCAGCTCGTCGGGCGCATCGGGCTCTGGAATCCGGAAGGTTGGCCGGGGTTCGAGCTCGGCTGGATGCTGAGGCGGCAGTTCTGGGGGCGGGGATACGCCACGGAGGGTGCTCGCGCGGCGCTCGACTTCGGCTTCACGCGGCTCGGGCAGCCGCAGGTCATCAGCCTGATTCAGCCGGAGAACGCGGCATCGATCCGGGTGGCAGAGCGGCTGGGCGAGCGGCTGGAGACCCGGGTCGAGGTCATGGGTCAGCCGGCGCTCCTGTATCGCATCACCCGCGCGCAATGGGCGCCCGCCCGCCTATGAGCACCTCGGCGAAGCTGATCTTCTTGTGCGGCAAGATGGCCGCCGGGAAGTCGACCGTCGCGAAGGGCCTGGCCGCACGCGAGAACGCGGTTCTCATCGTGCAGGACGAGTTCCTGGATCACCTGTTTCCGGGCGAGATCGTCGATGTGCCCGGATTCGCGAAGTATTCCGCGCGATTGAGGAATGCGCTCGCGCCGCACATTCATGCTCTCCTGTCGAAAGGCATGTCCGTCGTCCTCGATTTCCCCGGCAACACGAGGACGCAGCGTGCATGGTTCCGAGAGCTGATCGAGCGCGCGAACGTCGAGCATGAGCTGCACTTCGTCGACGCATCGGACGCCCAGTGCAAGCGTCAGCTCAGGGATCGAAGCGCGGGCCTCCCTCCCGGCACTCCCTGGACCACGGACGCGGAGTTCGAGGCCATCACGTTGTACTTCCAGCCGCCGTCCGAGGACGAACACTTCAACGTCATCCGCCACGACGGCGCTGCCGATCGAACCACATGACACGCTCGACGTGGCTTTCGAGAGCGTAGGAGGCGAGAGGATCATGATCCCAGTCGCCGCGCCCATCACCGGCCGCGAGGCCCTGGGCGATCTGAGCCGACCGGAGCAGGCGGTGGCGTGAAGTCGTGATGGACAACCCGGTGGGCGGCATCGCACGCGGCTGGCACGCCATCCGCGCCATCTACGAGCGGCTGTTCGCAGGCTCGGGCCGGCTGTGCGCGGGGGGACGCCGGCACCAGGTCCACCACCATGGCTCGATCGAGGACCCGGCCCTGCTCGCTGCCTACCGGCAGGCGGTGTCGCCCGCGGCGCGCTGACCGACTCATGGCGAGCAAGCCCGACCATGGCCAACGGCTCCTCCGGCACGGCTTCGCTCTGTTCCTCCTGGGCCTTCTTACGGGACTCGCGGTGATGGCTGTCCGGAATCCGCGGATGGGGCTCTCCGCCCACCTGGAGGGGCTGATGAACGGTCTCTTCTTGATCGTGCTCGGGCTGGTCTGGGGCCGGCTCGCTCTCTCCACGCGGGCACAGGTCGCCCTCTTCTCGCTGGCGCTGTACGGAACCTACGTCAACTGGGGCTCGACGCTGCTGGCCGCGCTGCTCGGCACCAGCCGGCGCACGCCGATCGCCGGCGCGGGCTTTTCCGGGCAGCCGTGGCAAGAGCATCTCGTGGATTTCGGGCTGATCTCGCTCTCCGTCGCCATCCTGGCCGCGTGCTGCCTGGCCCTCTGGGGGCTGCGCAAGGCCAAGCCGGAGGCCGGGTGAGGCGGCGCGAATGAGTGGGCCCGCACCGTTCTCCCCGATCGAGGTCGAACTGCGCGACCACCGCCGCGTGCGCATACGGCAGATCCGCCACGGCGATCGCGAGGAGATTCGACAGGCGTTCGGCCGGCTCTCCAGCGACTCGCGCTACAGCCGGTTCATGTCGAGCGTGAAGGAGCTGTCGCCGCGGATGCTGGACGACGCGGTGCGGCTGCGAACCCAGCGCGACATGGGCCTCGTGGCGGAGATCGACGCGCCGGATGGCATCGACATCGTGGGCGGTGCCCGCTACTACGTTCAGCCGGACGGCGAGAGCTGCGAGTTCGCGGTCACGGTCGTCGACGGCTGGCAGGGGGTGGGGCTGGCCTCGCGGCTGTTGCGCGAGCTGATCCAGGCCGCGCACGCCCGGGGGCTCGAGCGCATGGAAGGCTTCGTGCTGGCCGGTAACAACGCCATGCTCGTGCTGGCCCGGCGCCTGGGCTTCACGGTCAAGAGCGATCCGGACGATCCGATGGTGAAGGTCGTCCGCCTCGACCTGACGAGGTGGCCACCGAAGAAGAAGCGGTGAGCCGGCTCGGGCGGCCCGCGGATCAGCGCGCGTCCTTGCCCTGCCGGTACACGCTCACCAGCCGGGCGATCAGGACCGCGAGGAAGAGCTGGCCCCCGATGCCCTCGAGCATGGCGAGGCCGCGCGCGATGTCGCTGCGGGGGACGATGTCGCCGTACCCCAGCGTCGCCAGGGTGACGAAGCTGAAGTAGATCGCGCTCATGCGAGACAGCCCATCGGCGATGCCGAAGCTGGACGGCGACACCTGCTGCAGGATCCAGTAGAGGAAGCCGAAGAGGATGCCGACCAGCAGGTACGCGCTCAGCGCCGCGTAGATGTGCTCGGCGTCGACGGACCGGGCCCGCATGGTGAAGCGCAGGGCGCCGCCGGCCGCGAACAGCCCGAGAGCCGTCCACGTGCCGAGGCCGATCATCGCGAGAACCGGGTGATCGAGCCAGACCGTCACGAGCCTGGCTACCCACAGGATGACCACGACGAGGAGCAGGCCCCGCCAGCTCCTCTTGCTGCCGACCGAGGTCACGGCGATGAGGAGGTTGACGGCCAGGAAGAACTCCAGGAGACCTGCGTCGATTCCCAGCGCCCCCGATGCCGGGGCGACCACCAGGGTGAGCAGGAGCGAGTAGAACAGGATCGTGAAGCGCCGACGGGCGTAGGCGTCGCTCACCGCGGCGGAGCGGCCGCTGCCGCTGGTGGGGCCGCGGCGATGGCGTCATCGACGGAGATCCGCCGGCTGATCTCGCCCACGCCCATCCCGATCTCCTCCCGGATCAGGTCGCGCACCGATGCACGCGCCTCGACGAGGCGTAGGGCGACGCCACGGGCGGCGAGCTGCCGATGGATATCGCCCAGCATCCGCGCGCCCGCGATGTCGACGTAGGGCGACGTCGACAGGTCCCAGACGACGAGCCGCAAGCCGTTGCGGGCGGCCGCGAGGTATCGGCGCACCTGGTCCTGGACGTGCGCCACGTTGAAGTAGAGGAGGCTGGCCTCGACGCGCACGATGACGACGCCAGGTACGTCCTCGTTGTCGGGGTTGCGGGCGATGTCGGAGTAGCGACGCGTGCCCGGGACGCGGCCGAGCCGTGCCACGTGCGGCCGGGCGACGCGACGGATGAGCAGGACCATGGAGAAGAGCGCGGCAAGCAGGACGCCTTTCAGGATCCCGAGGAGAAGCACGCCGGCGAGGGCGCTCATCGCGACACCGAATTCCATCCTGCTCAGCACCCACACGCGGCGCAGCTCGGTCAGATTGACCAGACCCTTGACCGCGACGAGGACGATCGCCGCCAGCACCACCTCCGGGAGACTGCGCAGAAGGCCGGTGAGGAACAGCAGGCAGGCCGCGATGACGATGGACGCGAAGACCAGGGCGAGCGGGGTCCTGGCGCCGGCCTTGTCATTGACCACCGACTGCGAGAGCCCGCCCGCGACCGGATAGCCATTCCCGAGCCCCGCCGCGCAGTTGGCGACGGCCAGGGCGAGGAGCTCCTGTCGCGGGTCGATCTCGTAGCCGTGCTTCTGCGCCAGGGTCCGGGCCGCCGACACGCCCTCGATGTAGGCTAGCAGGAAGCAGGCGAAGGCGAGGGGAATGACTCCATCGACGTCCCGAGGTCGCAACTCGGGCAGTGCGAGAGCGGGCAGGCCGGCGGGCAGCACGCCGACCGTCTTGAAAGCGTACTGCGAGAGCGGGGTGGCCGACAGCGCGATGATCGAGGCGACGACCACGCCCAGCGCGACCGGGCGCGCCGGGAGGAGCTTGTCCCCCAAGACCAGCAAGACGATGGCCGCCACCCCGACCGCGAGCACCACCGGATTTGTGTCGGGCAGCTGGCTGGCCAGCACCCACACCCGCTCGAAGAAGTGATCGCCGCCGCCCGGCACGCCGAACAGCTTCGGCAGCTGTGTCATCGCGATGGTGAGTGCAGCCCCGGCCTTGAACCCGAGCAGGATCGTCTCGCTGATGAAGTTCACGAGGGACGAGAGGCTCAGCGCCCAGGCCAGGAAGCTGATCGCCGCGAAGATCAGCGCGGTGAGCGCCGCGATCTGCGCCGCTCGCGCGACGTCGCCGGTCGCGAAGCCAGCCACGGTCGTGCCGACCAGCAGCGAGATGGCCGAGGTCGGGCCGACCGCGAGCTGGCGCGAGGAGCCGAACAGCGCGTACGCGATCCCCGCCACCAGGTAGCAATAGATGCCGAATTGCGGTGGCAGACCGGCCAGGGAGGCATAGGCGAGCGAGACCGGTATCGCGTAGGCCGCGAGCGTCACCCCGGCAAGGGCGTCCCGCCACAACCAGGCGCCGCGGTACTGCGGGATCCACTGCGCCGGTGGAAAGAGCGCCCGCCAGCCGTTGGCCGGCACGTCGGCGGGCATGTCATCGGACTCACGCATGAAGTCGACTCATAGTGACGACCTTGCTCACGCGCGTCAAGCGCGTCCCGCCCAGGGCGGTCGAGAGAGGTGGAACCAGGAGACGAACACCGAGGCCTCGACGACGGTGGAGACCAGAAGCGCAGGCACTGGCGGCAGGAACCACACGAGCACCGCCCGGACCGCGAACTGGCAAAGAAGGTCTGGGCGCGGTATGCTCGGCTCCCATTCGAGGCGTCGCCACCTTGGACCGACCCGAGTTCTAGCGCTAGGAGGCGCTCATGGAGTTCGATCGACGTTCGGCCGATCGGCCACCGTTCCACGATCCCGACGAGGCTGAGCACGCATACGCCGGCGCGACAGAGGAATCCAGCGATGCCCGGATCCGACACCTGCAGCGCGTACCGCTCTTCAGCGGTTTCGGCGAGGAGGAGCTTCGTCGGATCGCGGAGATGTCGAAGATCGTCGACGTCCGGGCTGGAACCGCGGTCACCCGGATCGGAGAGCCGGGCGATTCGTTCTTCGTGATCATCGATGGAACCGTGGCGGTGCGCACGCCCGTCGGCACCGGTGCCGAGCTGCACCCCGGTGAGTTCTTCGGCGAGATGAGCCTGCTCGACGGAGAGCCCCGGTCGGCGACCATCGTCGCGACGACGGACTTGCGGCTGTTGGTGGTGGATCGCTCCGACTTCTGGCGCCTGCTGGACGAGACTCCCGACCTGATCAGCCGGATGCTCACGATCCTGTCACGGCGGGTCCGACACCTCGAGCAGACGGTGCACGCGATCCTGCACGGCACGAATCCGACGTGACGCGTTGCCTTCGGCTCAGTCCAGGCGCCATTCGATGAATCGGTGGGTCAGGTAGGCCAGGGGCCACAGCAGGAGCACGAACCCACTCAGGGTCAGCCCCCAGAGGACGGCGAGGACGGGTTGCAGCGCCACCTCCAGGCGCGCGGCCCCGGTCGCATCGCGGCGCAGCAGCTCGCCGCCCGCGACCACGAGCGCGAAGAGCATCGCGCCGCCATAGAGGCTGGCGAGAGACCAGAGGGCCCGCCAGAGCCCCGCACTGCGGGCGAAGCCGGGGTGGGTGAGGCGCGCGACGGTGGCACCGATGACTGGTGACGCCAGCACACCGGGCCAGACGGCGGAGCCGAGGACCGACGCGGCGAGCAGCAAGGCCAGGCCGCCCCAGAGGGCGCCGGCGCACAGGCCGAGGACAGTCAAGTGTGCTCGCTCGCGCACGGATGAGTTATCATCATCGCTGCTTCCCGGGAGCCGGGCCCAGAACATTTCGCCGCCGGGTCCGTACGCGAACAGTAGTCTACCGTGAAACCAGGAGGATCATGTCCGCAAGCTCGAGGGTGATCTGGACGTCTTCGGCGACGGCAGCGTCGTCGTCATCGCGACGCCGGGCCACACCCCCGGCCATCAGTCGCTCCTGGTGCACCTGCCCAGGACCGGGTGGGTGCTCCTGAGCGGCGACGCGGCGCATTTCAAGGACAACTGGGACCATCGCCGCGTGCCGTCGATGAACACCAGCGTCGAGCAGACGCAGGCCTCGCTCGGCCGGATCGCCGAGCTGATGGCCGAGAAGCGGGCACAGCTCTGGATCAACCATGACAAGCCGCAGAGCGCGGGCCAGAAGCATTCGCCCGAGTTCTACGACTGAGATCCCAGGAGGATTCGGCGGATGAGACAGTGGAGGCTACTGCTTCTGGTCTGCGTCACCTTCGCATCGCTGACGAGCGAGCCGGTGCCGGCGGCGGCGTACGAGGCCCCGATGGACAAGGCGGCCAAGGAGGTCCTGCCCTCGCAGCTGGCCGCAGGTGCCGACTACTCGGTCAAGGACCCGGTGGTGGCCGACGGCTACATGTACCGGTTCACGGTCGCGTCGGCGTACGGCCCGTACGACGTGACGGGGCTGGGCGCGCTCCGCAAGCTGCAGCGCGAGATCTGGGCCATCGGGGAGCTACGGAAGATCACCGGGAGCGAGGCCTTTCTCAGCGCGCTCAAGGACCAGGCAGGCAAGCCGATCGTGTTCGTCAAGGACGTCGTGACGAAGCCGGTCGACACCCTGGCCGGAATTCCCAAGGGCGTGGGCCGGCTGTTCAGCAACATCAGCACCGCGGTCAGCACGACGCCGAAGCCGAGCCAGGAGAGCCGGACCAAGGAGGCGCTGCAGGTCGGGGCGTTCAAGCGTGAGTATGCCGCACGCTTCGGCGTCGATCCCTACTCGAGCAACCAGGCGTTGCAGGGCGAGCTGGACAAGCTCGGCAAGGCCGCCGCGATGGGGCTGTGGACGGCCTCGATCGGGACCATGCCCATCTCCGGGACGGCGGGCACGGTGATCTCCGCAACGAGCCTGTCCAAGTCCTTCAACAACATCCTCCAGAACGAGCCGCCGGCCCGTATCCGGACCATCAACGAGGAGAAGCTAGCCAAGATGGGGGTGGACGCGAGCCTCGCGCAGGAGTTCCTCGATCAGCCCGTGTACACCCCGCGGCAGACCCTGATCCTGGTGGACTCGCTGTACCGTCTCGGGTCGGCGACCGGCCGGAACGAGTACCTGAAGGCCTCGATGGCCGCCGCCGACGAGGTCGAGGCGAACTTCTTCGTGAACATGGCCCAGATTCTCCGCGGGTACCACGAGACACAGGCACCGATCCGGGGCCTCACCATGTTCGGGATGCTCACGGTGGCGCAGACTCGCGCCACCGCGGTGATCCCGTTCTCCCTGGACTACGGCGTCTGGACCGCGAATGCCGACCGCCTCAGCCAGAGCATCAAGACGAGCTACCGGGTTCCCGGGTCCAACGGCACCTTCGAGTTCTGGGTGACCGGCACGCTGTCGCCCACGGCCAAGCGGGAGCTCGAGGGCCGCGGCTTCCGGGTGATGGAGCAGGTCGGCGGCATGCTCGACGTCATCGACTGAGGAGCGCGGTCTGAGGTCCACCCGGGCCACCGGGTGGACCGGGACGGGCCCGTGGGACGCATTGCGTGGAATGCGCAACGGGAGCACCATGGCCGGGCATGGAGACGGGCCTGCTGAAACGCCTCATCGTCGGGGCTCCCATGCCGCTCGCCCAGGCCAAGCACGAGCGGCTCTCGAAGACCGTCGCGCTGGCCGTGTTCTCCTCGGATGCGCTCTCGTCGGTGGCGTACGCGACCGAGGAGATCCTGCTGATCCTGATCCTCGCCGGCTCCGCGGCCGCGCATCTCACGGTGCCGGTCGCGCTGGCGATCGCCGGGCTCCTGATGGTCGTCAGCGTGTCGTATCAGCAGACCATCCACGCCTATCCCAGCGGGGGCGGCTCCTAC
>Ga0187773_10001085_pt1 | contig 10915 bp, 10 predicted proteins | sample 0216_BV02_MP05_1_FD_133133 | JGI IMG/M metagenome (GOLD analysis project Ga0187773, IMG submission 133133) | Tropical peat soil microbial communities from peatlands in Department of Meta, Colombia - 0216_BV02_MP05_10_MG | ecosystem: Environmental > Terrestrial > Soil > Wetlands > Peat | place...
CTGTTACGCAGCAACAGGGTCTGCTGGGAGCTTTCCTGTTTCTCGTCCCGGCCATCATTTTGTCGGGCTTTACCACCCCTATCGCAAATATGCCCGTCCCGATACAGAGGCTCACGCTTATTGATCCAATGCGTTATTTCATGGTGATCCTTCGCGGAGTCTTTCTGGAGGGGCGGCCGTTTCACCTGTTGATCAGCCAATTCTGGCCGCTTGCTGTGATAGGCGTGGTTGCTCTTACGGTCGCCGGATGGCTCTTCCGCCATCGTCTTTATTAACCTGCACAAATTGGTGAAAGGTCCGATTGCGAATAGAGTATCTTTGCTCATTCTCGGCCCCGATATCCATCGGGCCTCCGAGGGCAAATTCTTTCTCCGAAAGACTTTGAATCCGCTCAAATACTGTATCTGCCGATCTCAATAGAATTCATGGAGCGAAAGTCAGTTATTATATATTCAAAATAAAACTAAGCTTATTATTTAGATTGCTGTGAAGCCTAAATTCCTCATTATCAATTGTCCGAGTGAATATTTCACATATATTCCTATGGGGACCTTTGGGCTTTGTGATTATCTGAGGGGGAAAGGAATAGAGGCGACAATTCTCAATCTTGCCCTTTACAGCAGGCCTGATGAGGTACTCACACATTACCTCAGCTTGTTCGAGCCGACTCACGTAGGACTTGTTTTCCACTGGCAGGAAACTGCGGAAGGTTTTCTGTGGGCCGGAGAACGCATCAGATTGCACTCGGAGAATGCGAAGATTATCGCCGGAGGCTGCACCGCCGGATATTTCGGCGAAGACCTTATTGAAAGGTGTTCTTTTCTCGACTACGTGATAAAAGGCGATCCCGAAAAACCTCTGGAGTTTTTGCTCAACGGCAACGATTTATCTGAAATACCTAACCTCATCCACAGAAAGCGTTCGAAAATAATGTCGAACGAAGTGTCATATTCAATTGACCCGCGCACTCTCTCACGCATATCATTCTCTGATCTAACCTGTCTTTATGATTATGACCTCTACCTTGAAGCGATAGGTGAGAAGCTCGGCTTCCCTGTATTCATCGGAAGAGGATGTACATTTAATTGTGATTATTGCGGCGGCAGCCGCGGCTCATTCAGGCTGCACAGCTCGAGAATCAAAAGCGCGGTGAGGACTGTTGATGCGGTTATCAAAGACCTTAAACGACTGAAAGATTTTACAAAGGAAATCTATTTATGCTACGAGATTGACCCTGATTACATTAAGGCTCTTTTTCAGGCGATGAAGAAAGATAAAACATTGATTAAGGCCTTTCAGCTTAATTACGGAGCATGGCAGCTCCTTGACAAGAAATTCATAGGACTATACAAGGACCTATTCATCTTTCCCCAGAAAAATAAACCCGTATTCGAATTGTCACCTGAAGTCTTTGATGACGCTGCGCGAAAAAAGATAAAACACCGGACGGGGTATTCGCTCAAGGACCTGAAAGAAAATCTCGGTCTCATCAATAATTCCTTGGGTGGTAGCGTAAATGTCTCGGTATTTTTCAGCCGTTACCATGAAACCATCGGGACTTACGCAGATATTAAGAAAGAGGTGTACGGGATATTCAATCTCAAGCATGATCTGTTTGGAAGAGGCATTGAAGATGTGCACATAGCATACAATCACCTTTCTACCGATGTGGCAAGCCGATATTGGGAAAGATATGTTGAACGACCACGCGATTTTGATACTCTGATATCCGCAATAAGGAAACTCAGATCTCAGGAGAGATACAGCTTCCCTGTTGATAATCTCTGCATCTATATGCCAGGGACTCTATCGGAAGAAGATATTCTCAGATGCGAAATGCTCGTATTCATTCTCAAGACACTCGAAAGCCATTTTTTTGAATTTTTTCATGTCATGTTCAGATGCCTCGGTAAATCGATGATGGACTTGCTTGAAGAGGTCATCAACGCGATCTATCTAAGAAAACCTGGCAATATCTTCCATTTTTTTGACGAGGCCGCGCTGCTCGGTCAGATCAGGCAGAAAATAATCGCCCGGAAATCCCTGTTTGACAGGATACCTTTTGTTGAAGACCTGACGAAATTGAACATCAAAAAGGCCGGGCTTTGTAAGGGTCGCCGAATTATAAGAAGCTCATACCAGACCGACCGACCTCAACTGAATCACGAATTTATATCTCTCCATAATCACGACTATCTCGACATCCGCAACTTTTTGAAAAGGATCGACAAGCAGGGAGTCAATGCTCTGAAGCCTGAAAAGACGGTTTTTATCTTCCTCGCCCACGAAATCCTGAGCATGACTTATGAGACATATCACTCTACTCTAAAAGAATTTGAAGGAAGGATCTCCCCGAGAGAATACTATCAAATGATGGAAAAGAAGGGCATCTTCAATACTTTCTATCACAAAGATCTCATCGCAAAGCTGTTCGCGAGTGACGTGCTGTATTAACCCGGAGATGCATTTGACCGGAAAGCATGCAGGCACACGTGTATCAAAACCTTTCCGATGCAGGACTTGGGTATTTACAACAGTCAATTGCATGAAATGGATGCGTGCAGGGATGCCGGATTAATGATCGCCCACGAAGGAGCTGCCGGAGAGTTTTTGCTCCACACATGCCTGCACGAGGAAGACTGGAATGCGTTTCTTACGTTAAACCATATAATTTAAATCAGGTACTGCAAACAAGCTTTTGCTACCAATATCCTCTCTCTTTTGACCCATTATTCATAAAATTGGTATCAACGACTGAGGATAGAGTGTTTGAGCGGATTCTTTCGCCGATAGTCAAGTACAAGATCTGAAAATAATGAGGCAAAAGCCTCGCAGGGAGGAACGACCGAGAATGAGCGAAAAGACTCTATCCTAAGGTTCTATCAGAAAAAGTCCGTGAATAATCTGGATCAGATGAATTTCTTTTGAGGTTAATTCTATGTGACGATTTCTTTTCTCAGGCGCTCTCTATATCCTTTATAGTCGGGGACGTTGCGCTCATACTCTCCCGTCATCAATGGAGAGGAGATCATGAAATCTGCAGATGCCCTATTGCATGCCACCGGGATATTCCAGACCATGGCTATCCTCAAAAGTGCCTTCACATCCGGATCATGCGGATGAGGTTCGAGCGGATCCCAGAAAAAGATGATGAAATCGATCTCCCCCTCCGCAATCTTTGCCCCTATCTGCTGGTCGCCGCCAAGAGGACCGCTCTGGAGTTTATTGATCTCTACTTCCAGTTCCTTCTCGAGAAGTGAGCCTGTCGTCCCTGTGGCATAGAGTTCATGCCTGGCCAAGAGATCCTTATTGAATTTGGCCCACTCCAGCAGGTCGCTTTTCTTATTATCATGAGCGACGAGGGCGATCTTTTTTTTCTCCCTCATCGCGATCTTTATGTATTCCATATTGTTCTCCGTTTCCTTTCGAAGATTTTACCAAACTTCATTATATTAGATTTAAACCCGTTGCCTGCTAATGTCAAGGCATGTGTCCTTTAGCATTTGAAAGAAGTCAGAGTGTAGCATTAGAGCTATCAATTGAAAAAATAAGAGAAAATCGGTAATATTAAGCTTTACAACATCAAGGGGGAAAAGATAATAGGGCTGTTCTGTCGGAAAGCAAGTCCTGATTATCTTTCAAGAACTTATGAAAGAGCTTGAGAAACTGAGAAAAGAAATCGATGAGATCGACGATAGAATACTTGAATTCCTTAATAAGAGGTCAAACATTGTACTGGATATAGCACACATCAAGCGAAACGAAAACGCGCGATTCTATTCTCCGGAGCGCGAAAGGCAGATACTCGAGCGGCTGACGTCTTTAAATAAGGGACTTTTCCCGAATGAAACTCTTAAGGTCATATACAGGGAAATTCTCTCCGCCTCTCTTTCTCTCGAAGAGCCGCTCAAAGTTGCCTGTCTGGGGCCTCTCGCAACCTTTACTCATCTCGCTGCGCTGAGACATTTCGGCTCGTCTGCTTCGTTTGTCCCGGTGATCAGTATCAAGGAGGTATTCGATGCGGTTGAAACCGGCAAGGCGGAATTCGGTGTGGTCCCCATAGAAAATTCCAACGAAGGCGTCATTACTTATACGCTGGACCTTTTCATGGATTACGATCTCAAGGTATCTGCCGAGGTCATGCTTGAAATCACACACAATCTGCTTTCGAAGAGCGGAGATAAGGTTAAAGTGAAGAAGATATATTCGTTCTCGCCTCCCACCGCCCAGTGCAGGCGATGGCTTCAGTTGAATATGGCCGGCATTCCGATAATAGAGGCCACCAGCACTGCGAATGCAGCCGAACTTGCATCCCGGGATGATGAGGCGGCCGCCATCGCAAGTGAACTCGCCGCGGAGATTTATGGCCTCAAATTTGTCGAAAGAAGCATCGAAGACAACAAACACAATTTCACAAGGTTTCTGGTCATCTCCAAAGACTTCCCCAAGAGATCAGGGAAAGACAAGACATCTATTATGTTTTCGATAAAGGATAAGCCCGGAGCGCTTTATAACATCCTTGAACCTTTCAAAAAGGCGAAGATCAATTTGACGAAAATCGAATCAAGGCCTTCGAAAAGGAGGGCGTGGGAGTATATATTCTTTGTCGATATGGAGGGTCACGTTGAAGACAAGCGCCTGAAAAAGGCTATAGAGACTCTGAAAGAGAACTGTCTTTATCTTAAGATTCTCGGTTCATATCCTCACGGCGGGTTTTAATGATTAAGCCGCCTGCCTATATTTCGGACATCAAACCCTATGTGCCGGGCAAACCTGTGGAGGAGCTGGAGCGCGAACTGGGCATAAAGGACTCGGTGAAACTCGCCTCCAACGAGAACCCCCTCGGACCTTCCCCCATGGCAATAAAGGCGGCGCTGGATCTTCTGGTAAACTCCAGGAGTTCAAACAGCCTGAACCGTTATCCGGACGGAAGCGGCTACTATATCAAAAAGGCGTTGGTGGAAAAATTCTCGGTCACTTCAGATCAATTGATCCTCGGAAACGGCTCCAATGAACTGATCGACATCGCCGTCAGGACGTTTCTTCAGCCGGGGGATGAGGCGATAATGGCAGATCCGTCTTTTGTGGTTTATCCAATGTCCGTAAGGGCGGCAGGAGGAACTGCGGTTCGGATACCTCTGAAGAATTACACTCACGACCTCGACGCGATTGCCGATGCCGTCTCACGGCGGACAAAAATCGTATTTGTCGCAAACCCGAATAACCCTACAGGTACTTTAAACAAGCAAGGGGAATTTGACCGTCTGATGGAGCGGCTACCGGACGGCGTACTCATCGTGGTCGACGAGGCTTACTGTGAATATGTTACAGACCCTGAATATGCCGACAGCTTCAAACATTTCAGGCAGGGAAGGGATATCCTTATACTCAGGACTTTCTCCAAGATTTACGGGCTTGCAGGGCTCAGGATAGGCTACGGCATTGCAGGAGAAGAGATAATAAGCCAGATGAATAAACTCAGACCCCCTTTCAATACAAATTCCATCGCGCAGAATGCCGCACTCTTGGCATTGAAAGACGATGACCATATTAAATCCACGAAGACACTGAACGAACAGGGGAAGAAGTACCTTTATAAGGAGCTTGACTCCCTCGGCATGGCTTATGTGCCGACAGAGGCAAATTTTATCTATATACCTCTAAAGCAGGATTCAAATATACTTTATAATAAGTTGTTGAGACAGGGTATAATTGTCAGACCTATGGGTCCTCAGGAAATCAGGGTAACGATAGGCCTCCCGGAAGAAAACAGAAAGTTTGTTGAAGCGCTCAGAAAGATAAGAAACGAGGGATAAATGGATATCATTGTTTTAAGCCGCGACGCAACCGAAAAACAGCTCGGACATATTGTCAAGAAGCTCGAGAGCCGCGGTCTTCAAGCAAACATATCAAAAGGTACCGAGAGGACCATAATCGGCGTAATCGGTGATACGTCCAAAGTAACGGAAGAAGAGGAAAATGCTATAAGGGTGATGCCGGGCGTGGAGGATGTAATGAGGATCCTCAAGCCCTTCAAGCTCGCGAGCAGGGATTTTAAGGCGGAAGACACAACAATAAATGTGAGAGGAAACATTATAGGCGGCAAGAAAATACATGTATTTGCAGGCCCATGTGCGGTTGAAAACAGGACGATACTTATGAATATCGCCGAGAAGATCAAAGAGGCCGGGGCGACATTTGTCAGAGGCGGCGCTTTTAAACCACGCACTTCACCTTACTCTTTTCAGGGCCTGGGAGAAGAGGGGTTGAAATATCTTTCAGAGGTCAGAAAGAAGATGGGGCTCCCGGTGGTGACTGAGCTGATGGACCCGAGGGATATGGAGGTCATATCCAAATACGCCGATATCATACAAATAGGTGCCAGGAACATGCAGAACTTCAGGCTTCTTCTGGAAGTCGGCGGGTCAAGAAAACCGGTACTCCTGAAAAGAGGTTTGTCTGCGACTATAAAGGAATGGCTGATGGCTGCCGAGTATGTCATGTCCAGAGGAAATGAGAGTGTCATCCTCTGTGAAAGGGGCATAAGGACCTTTGAGACCGCGACAAGAAATACTCTTGACCTGAGCGCTGTGCCGGTTCTTAAAAAGCTTACCCACCTCCCCGTTGTGGTCGATCCGAGCCATGGAGTCGGCAAATGGGATCTGGTTGCACCTATGTCAAAGGCAGCCGTGGCTGCCGGCGCAGACGGCCTTATCATCGAAGTGCATACAAACCCTGAAGAGGCACTTTCTGACGGTGAACAGTCTCTAAGGCCTGATGCTTTCAGGACGTTGATGAAGGAATTAAAACCGATAGCGGCTGCGGTCGGAAGGGAGATATAGAGAAATCCAGTGATGAATCAGAGTTTTTGCATGCATTTTGACAAAGTAACCATACTTGGCGTCGGGCTGATCGGCGCGTCTTTTGCGCTTGCGCTCAGGAAACACAATCTTTGCAGCGAGATCACCGGCTATGGGAGGAGTGAGCAGAATCTCAGAAAGGCGAAAGAAAAGGGGATAATAGATTCCTTTGAATTGGACCCAGCGAAGGCCTGTAACGGTGCAGATATAGTGGTGTTCGCAACACCTGTTGGTACTTTTACCAGCATTTCCGAAAAGATAAGGAGCACGCTGAAGAAGAACGCGGTGGTCACGGATGTCGGGAGTGTCAAGGGGAAACTCGTTCGTGATATGGAAAAATTAGTGCCTCCGGGCGTATTCTTCATAGGGGGGCATCCGATTGCCGGAAGCGACCGTTCAGGTATTGATACGGCGGCGGCAGAAATATTCGATGGTGCAAAATGCATCATTACCCCGACCGAGAATACGGATAAAAATGCACTCGAAAAAGTGACGGCTCTGTGGAAGAACTTCGGCTCGATTATCAGGCTTCTGGACCCTGACGAGCATGACAGGATATATGCGGCGGTAAGTCATCTGCCCCATCTTATTGCATATGAGATAATGAACACCGTTTCGGATATGAATGAGTCGTATCTAGCCTTCTCCGGACAGGGATTTATGGATACAACCAGGATAGCATCCAGTCGGCCGGAACTGTGGCGGGATATCTGTATCCTCAATAAGGATAACCTGCTTGAATCTATCGAGATTTTCAAAAACAATCTCGACAGGGTAAGTCAGTATCTCAGGGCTTATGATTCCGAATCCCTCGAAAGGGATTTCAAAAGGGCCCGGACGCTGAGGGAAGGTATTGGACAGAATTGAGATTAACAAGGCAAAGAGGTTTAAAGGCGAATTTTCTCCTCCCCCCGATAAATCCATTTCTCACAGAGCGGTAATCTTGTCTTCCCTTTCGAAAGGGAAAAGCGTAGTAAGAAATTTACTGAAAGCCGAAGACCCCGTAAGCACCATCAATGCCTTCAGGGCTCTGGGTGTTGAGATCGATGACAGGGGAGAAGAGGTTATCGTACATGGTAAAGGCATTCACGGACTGACCGAGCCGACCGATGTGATAGATTGCGGCAACTCCGGAACAACTATCAGGATGCTCTCAGGAGTACTGTCAGGCAACCCCTTTTTTTCGGTGCTTACCGGGGATGAATCTCTGAGGAAAAGACCGATGGCAAGGGTCATCAATCCTCTGAAGGAGATGGGGGCCCGGATAAGTGCACGTGCTGAGGACAGATACCCTCCGGTCGCGATAATAGGGGGAAAGCTGTGGCCGGTTGAATATTCAATGCCCGTGGCCAGTGCGCAGGTAAAATCGGCACTCCTCCTTGCAGGTCTTTATGCAGAGGGACAAACGGAAATAAGGGAACCGGTAAAGTCGAGGGACCACACCGAGCGTATGCTGCCTGCATTCGGGGCTAAGATTACGACCGAAGGGCTCTGTGTAAGGATAAAAGGCGGGGTCGAATTAACAGGCACTGATATTCATGTGGCCGGAGATTTCTCCTCTGCCGCTTTTTTTATTGTCGGAGCTTTGCTAATCCGGAATTCCGATATAACCATAAGAAATGTGGGAATCAATCCAACGAGGACCGGGCTTCTCGGTGCTCTCGAAAAGATGGGCGCCAAGGTTGAGATGTCGAATATAAGACATTTATCCGGAGAACCGGTTGCAGATATCCACTGTAGAGGTGATGCAGTATTGAGGGCCGTTGAAATCAAAAAAGATGAAATCCCTGCCCTTATCGACGAGTTTCCGGTTCTATGCGTAGCCGCGACCCAGGCTGAAGGAATCACCACAATTAGAGGCGCAGGGGAACTCAGGGTCAAGGAGTCCGACAGGATAAAGAGTATGGCGACGGAACTCAGGAAGATGGGAGCGGATATCGAAGAATTTGAGGACGGATTAAGTATAAAGGGGCGAAGCAGCTTGAGAGGTGCGGAAGTCGAAAGTCACGGAGACCACAGGATAGCGATGGCAATGGCTATAGCGGGTCTTATCGCTGAAGGTACAACAGTTTTACACGGGGTCGGCGCGGTGAATATCTCATTCCCCGGCTTCTTTGAGATAGTCGGGAGAATGTCGTCATGAGGCAGGTCATAGCGATAGACGGCCCATCGGGTTCGGGGAAGACCACGCTGGCAAAACTGATTGCAAAAGAACTCGGATTTGATTACCTCGATACCGGCGCCTTATACAGGGCTGTAGCCATAGCGTTGAGGGCCGGTAAGGTGGAGCCGGGCGAGAATGATGACCAAGTCAAGGCTGTCCTGGACCGGACTGCCGTATCTTTCAGCAACGGAAGAGTATATCTGAATGGCAGGGATGTTTCTGAAGAGATCAGGTCCAAAGAGGTTGACCATTTTTCTTCTGTGTTCTCTGCCAGAGGGGTTGTGAGGGCTTTTCTGCTTGATGTGCAGAGGAACGCGGCAATGCATCATGAGGTGGTTGTCGAGGGGCGGGATACAACAACAGTTGTGTTCCCGGATTCGAAAAAGAAGATTTTCCTTGACGCTTCTATTGAGGAACGGGCTAAGAGGCGGTACCTCCAGTATAAGGAAAAAGGCCTTGACATAAACATGGATGAAGCGAGAAAGAGTATAATAGAGCGGGATCAAAGGGATGCAAGCCGGGACATTGCCCCACTCAGGAAGGCAGCTGACGCGCTGCTGGTGGATTCCTCGAGCCTTTCTATTGAAGAGGTCAGGGAAAAAATAGTTGATTTCATAAAGAAAGACCCTTGAGTCCGCTTTACTGGTTTTTCAGACATACTTTCTTTGTTTTTTTTAAAGTCTTTAACAGGCTAAGGGTCACAGGGTCTGAAAACGTACCCGATACCGGAGGAGTAATAGTTGCCGCCAACCATGCAAGCTATCTGGATCCGCTGGTTGTAGGGGCTGCGCTCAAAAGGCGTGCGACTTATATGGCCAAAGAAGGGCTCTTTAAGATACCACTTATCGGAGAATTTGTGAGGTCATTTTCATTTCCGGTAAGACGGGACAAGCCGCAGCCCTCAACAATAAAGGAGGCTGTCAGGAGGCTGAAAGGAGGAGAACTCATTGTGATGTTTCCCGAAGGGGGGCGCAGCGCCGGTGGTGGTATGCTTGATGCAAAAAGAGGTGTGGCGGTTATTGCCGCCCTCAGCAGGGCTTCAGTTGTACCGGCGCTTGTCAGCGGGACGGATGCATCTCTTCCTGTAGGCGGAAAGATACCGCGTCCGGCAAAGATAACCGTTATGTTCGGGAAGCCCTTGGAGGCCGGCAGCGGAGAAACCGACAGGGAGTATCAGGAGCGGATCTCCAAGGAAATAATGGATTCCATTAAGAAATTAGAGGTTGAAAGTTAAAAGCTAAGGATAAATTATGGAAATAATTACAGCGAAGACAGCCGGCTTCTGTTTCGGGGTTAAGAGGGCAATTGACATAGCCTTCAAGATAGCCAGGGAAAAGCGGCGGGGAATATACACACTCGGCCCGATAATCCATAACCCGCAGGTGGTGGAACGGCTTAAAGAGAACGGCATTATACCAATAGACGATATAGACACGAAGAAGGACATTAAGGCACTGATAATCAGGACTCACGGCATCCCGCTGGAAGTATCGAAAAAGATATCTTCAAGAGGCTGCGAGATCATAGACTCTACATGTCCGTTTGTAAAAAAAGCCCAGTATTATGCTAAACTGCTAAAAGAAGAGGGCTATCAGGTGGTGATCCTCGGCGAAAAGAATCATCCCGAGGTAAAGAGCCTGATGAGTTACGCGGGTGAAGGTGCAATAGTAGTCGACGGTAAGACACCCTTGCCGAAACTGAAGAATAAGACCGGCATTGTCGTCCAGACTACCCAACCTCTCGATGCATTAAAAAGGGTCGTATCCGACGCCATAGAACATGCGAAAGAGCTAAAAGTATATAATACAATATGTAATTCTACCGCCCTCAGATTAAAGGAGACCGAGAGGATGGCCGCTAAGGTGGATGTGATGTTTGTTATCGGCGGTAA
>Ga0187773_10001087_pt1 | contig 10915 bp, 9 predicted proteins | sample 0216_BV02_MP05_1_FD_133133 | JGI IMG/M metagenome (GOLD analysis project Ga0187773, IMG submission 133133) | Tropical peat soil microbial communities from peatlands in Department of Meta, Colombia - 0216_BV02_MP05_10_MG | ecosystem: Environmental > Terrestrial > Soil > Wetlands > Peat | place...
GGCATCGAGGACTACACCTGGATCGGGATCTTCCTGCCGGCAGGAACGCCGCCCGCGATCGTGCAGAAGCTCAACCAAGCGGTCAACCGTGAACTCGCGAGCGCCGACATGCGCGACCGGCTCGCCGCGCAGGCTTTTGATCCGGCGGGCGGCCCGCAGGCGCAGTTTGCCGAATACGTGAAGGCCGAGATCGCGAAGTGGGGCAAAGTCGTGCGGGCCACCGGCGCAAAGGCGGACTGAGGGTGTCCCCCCGGCCGCCGCGAGTCGGCCAGGATCCGAAAACGGCCCGGTCTCCCGGGCCGTTCCCTTTTTCCGGCGCCCGCGACCTCGAGCCGGTGCGCGCGACTTGTTTCATGCTAAGGTGCGCGCAATTTTTCGCGAGGCAGGATCACCGCTTTCGGCGACCATGAAGTACCTGACCGTGTGCTGCGCGTTCAAGGACGAGTTGCGTTACTTGCGCGAGTGGATCGAGTACCACCGGCTGATCGGCGTCGAGCGCTTCCACATGGTGAGCAACGATGCGTCGCCCGACGCGGCGCGGGCGCTCCTGCAGCCTTACATCGATCGCGCGGAAGTCGTCTTCTCGAGCCGGTCCGGCGGGCCGTTCAACAAGCTGCAGATGGAGATCTACTTCGACGTGCTGCAGGCGGCGCTCGGACAGACGCGCTGGCTCGCTTTCCTCGACGTCGACGAGTTTCTCATGCCCGTACAGGTGGAAAATCTCCGCGAAGCGCTCGCGGCATACGAGCGCTTCCCCGCGCTCGCCGTGAACTGGGCCTGCTTCGGCTCGTCGGGGCTGCGCGATGCTCCGGCACTCCAGACCGAGGGTTTCCGCACGCGCCTGCGAGACGACGACGACGAGAACCGCATCTACAAGTCGATCGTCGACCCGGCGCGCGTCATCGGCACTTACAATCCGCACCGTTTTCTCCTGGCCGAGCCGGGCGTTCTCGTCGACGAATTCGGCGCGCCCGTCACTCATCCGTGGCGCAACGAGAACAATCCCTTCTTCGGCCGGAGGCTGCGCATCAATCACTATCGGCTCCGCTCCGCGCGGGAGTTCGCCGCGAAGGTCGAGCGCTGGCGGGACGGCGGACATCCCGAATTCGGAAATGCGGATGCCGTGCAATCCTACTGGGATCGCAACGACCGGGCCGACGTCGTCGACGAGACCATTCAGCGGTTCGTTCCCGAGCTCCGGCGCCGCCTCTCTTGAATTCCCGGACGGTCCGGACGCCCGGCCTTCGGCGCCGCGGTGTCGCCGCGCGGGCAGCTCACCTAAGCGTGAACAATTGCCGTTACCCCAGGAATAGCCGCCCGCCGGAATCTGTATAGTTACGCGGAGGCGGGTCGGAACGGTATTTGCTCCAGACAGTTCCAGGACACGTCCATTCCCGAGCCTCGGGCTCGGAGCGTCGGCGTTCATGCAGACAGTGGCGGCACCGGGAGGAGCTTCGAACGATGGAATCCGAAGTTGGGTGTCGGAGGCGCCGCGCGCTTGCGCTGCTGGCGCTCGGCACAGCGCTGGCGGCTCCGTCGGGGGGCGCCACGGCGGAAACCGCCTTCGACGCACAAGCCGCTGTGTCCCATGACAGCAATCTCCCCCGCGCGCTCTCGCGCGCGGACATCTTGAGCGACTCGGCGCTGAACCTGGCGATGTCGGGCAGCTACTATTTCGCGCCCGGGGGTCGCGACGTCGCGACGCTCGCGGTGGACGCCCACGCCTCGCAGTTCCGACAATTTCACGGCATGAGCAACGCGGCGCTGGGCGGTACCGCGTCCTGGCGCCGGAAGCTCGGCCTGGGCGCGTTCGTCCCCTGGGCAAGGGTCTCCGGGTCGTTTGCCCATGAAACGTACGGCGAGAGCATCCGCAACGGCAATCGGGCGGGCGTGACGATCGAAGCGGGCAAACGTCTTTCGGAGCGCCTGGAACTGGCCGGCGGGGGCGGTTTCGATCGCTACCGCGCCGACCGCGTCGTACAGGTCGTCCCCGGGCTGTCGGGCGACGCGTTCAGCTTGAAGGGACGCAGCCTCTTCGGGCGCGCGGACTATGCGCTGAGCGAGAGCTGGCTCGGCTTCGCCCGCGTCGGCGCGCGACGCGGCGATGTGACGGCGAGCACCCGTCGCGACCCCGAGATCTTCGAATATTCCTCCGCGGTGACGCCGGATCCCGCATTCGGCCCCGATTACATCGCTTACCGGCTCACCGGCACCACGTGGGATTTTTCGGGGGGAGTGAGCTTCGCCACGACCGAGCGCTCCTCCTTGAATTTCACCGTCACGCGCGCCCTCACCTATGGGGCGGGCGGGCTGGATTACCAGAGCACTCTGTTCAATGCGGGCTTCATTCTCGGTTACTGAGCGGCGCGCCGCCTCCTGCTGCACGGCGGCCGTGATCCTTCTCGCGCTGCTCGCGTGCGCGGAACGCGCGGCGGCGGGACAAATCGCGGTGACCGTGACCGACGACGAGGGCCGCCCCCTCGCCGACGCCGTCGTTGTCGCGGTTCCCGCGCAGGGCGCTCTGCCGCCCGCGCAGCCTGTGGGGCACGAGGTCATGGACCAGGTCGGCCAGGAGTTCGTCCCGTATGTCAAACCGATTCTCGTCGGCTCCCGCGTCTTCTTTCCGAACAGGGACAACATTCGCCATCAGGTATATTCGTTCTCACCGGCGAAATCATTCGAACTCCCGCTGTACGCCGGCACGCCCGCGAAGCCGATCGTATTCGACAAACCCGGCGTGGTCGTTCTCGGCTGCAACATTCACGACTGGATGATCGGCTACATCTACGTTTCGGAGTCGCCGTATTTCGCCAAGACCGGCGCGGACGGCAAGGCTCAGATCGTCGATCTGCCGGCGCGCACCTACGAGGTGCGCGTGTGGCACCCGCGGCAGCGGAAACCGGAGAGCGAAACGCGGCGCTCCGCGGAGCTCACCGCCAATGCACGCGTAACGATCTCCTGGAAGCTGGCGCTGAAACCCGACATTCGCATCCGGCGGGCGCCCGTACCGGGCGGCCACGGGCGCTACTGATGTTTGCCCGGTCGCCGCGGTCGAAACCGGCATCGTCCGCTCCGGCGCTCCGCCTCGGCGGTCTGCAGCGGCGCATCGTCCTTTTCGTCGCCGGGCTGTTGATCCCGGTCCTCGCGGTCGTGCTGCTGGTCGTGAACGAAGTGAATTCGCGCAACGCCCGCACGGCGATCGACGAGGGCCTTGCGACCGGCGAGCGCGTGTTCGAGCGCTTGCTGGAGCAGAACAACCGCCAGCTCGCACAGGCAGCCGACGTCCTTTCTCTCGATTTCGCGTTCCGGCAGGCGGTGGCCACCCGCGACCTGCGAACCATCGAATCGGTGCTCGCCAATCACGGCGCTCGCATCGGCGCAGATGTGATCATGCTCGTGTCGCTCGATCGCAAGGTGATCGCCGATACGCTGAACCGCCGGCTCGCAGGCGGACCGTTCCGGTTTCCCTGGCTGATCGACGCCGCCGAGCGCGAAGGCAGGACGGCCGCAATGGTGGTTGGCGACGACGGCCAGCTCTACCAGCTCGTCGTCGTGCCGGTGCGCGCCCCCGAGCCCATCGCGTGGGCGGCTTTCGGGTTCCTCGTCCGGGACCGCCTGGACAGGGAGCTGAAGAGCCTGACGAGGCTCGACGTGTCTTTCTTCGGGAGGACCGCGGACGAGACGCGCTGGACGGTGCTCGATTCGACCCTTCCGGCCGAGCAGCTCGAGGCCGAGCGACGTAGCCTCGAGGGGAAAGCCGCTCGCGTTCAGCGCGCGGTAACGACTGAATCGCAGAGAGGCGAATACCGGACGCTGGTAATGCCGCTGCCGGAACGCGGTGCGATCGCGATCGTCGCGACCGTATCGCAGTCGGTCGACGACGTGCTTGCGCCGTACCGGCGCCTCGAGACGATCCTGGTGCTCCTGGGCGTCGCCGCGCTCGCGATTTCGGCGATCGGAGGAGTGATCATCGCGCGCGGGATCACGCGCCCCATTCACGCTCTCGCCCGCATGTCTCAGCGCATCGAGGAAGGCGATTTCACGCGCGTCGTCGAGATCGAACGCCAGGATGAGATCGGCGAGCTGGCCCGCCGCTTCGATCGGATGCGCGAAGGCCTCGCCGCGCGCGAGGACCAGATCAGGCGGCTCGCCTACCGCGACGTGCTCACCGATCTCCCCAACCGAACGCTCTTCAACGATCGCCTCAACGTCGCGATCGAATTCGCTCGGCGCGAACGCCGGGAGGTCGCCGTCCTGCTCCTCGACCTCGACCGCTTCAAACAGATCAACGACACACTCGGACATCAAACCGGCGACCACGTGCTGCAGCAGACAGCGCGGCGCCTGCGCTCGCTCCTGCGCAAGTCCGACACCATCGCGCGTCTGGGCGGCGACGAATTCATCATCCTGGTGAGCGATTGCGGGATCGACGAGGCGAGCGGGATCGCGGAAAAAATCCTGAAAGCGCTCGACGAGCCGATCGTGATAGGCGAGCATTCGCTCGATGTCCGCGCGAGCATCGGCATCGCCGGCTATCCCGCGGACAGCGAAGACCCCGAGACGCTGATGCGTCACGCGGACCTCGCGATGTACTCGGCTAAACGCGGCAACCTGGGGGTCGCCGCCTACGAGCCGGGTCTCGAGCGCCACCGCCGAGAGCAGCTCTCGCTGCTGAGCGAGTTGCGTCGGGCGATCGAGAACGAGGAGTTGCGTTTGGTGTTCCAGCCGAAGGTTGACATGCGCACCGGCGAGATTGCGGGCGCCGAGGCGCTGGTACGCTGGCAGCATCCCGAGCGCGGCTCGGTCCCGCCCGCGGATTTCATCCCGTTCGCCGAGCAGACAGGATTCATCAAGTCCATCACGCGCTGGGTGATCGAGGCGGCGGCGCGCCAGTCGAGCCGGTGGAGCGCGGCGGGGATGCCGCTGAAGCTCGTGATTAACATTTCGGTGCAGGACTTGCTGGACCCGGGAATGCCGGAGGCGATCCTGGCGGCCCTCCACAGAAACGACATGCCGACGCGGTCGCTCGGCCTGGAGATCACCGAGAGCGGCGTCATGCAGGACCAGGCGGCGGCGATCGGAGTATTGAAACGTCTCCGCGAGCTCGGCCTCGACCTCGCCATCGACGATTTCGGTACCGGGCATTCATCGCTCGCCTACGCGAAACAGCTCCAGGTGTGCGAGCTGAAGATCGACCGCTCGTTCGTACGCAACCTCGTCCAGGATCACAAGGACCGGGCGATTGTCCTTTCCATCATCGAGCTCGCGCACAACCTCGACCTGACCGTGGTCGCGGAAGGCGTCGAGGACGGAGAAACGCTCAGGGTCCTCCACGATCTCGGCTGCGACCTCGTGCAGGGGTACGTGTACGCCAGGCCCTTGCCGGAGAACGAGTTCCGCGACTGGGTCGCGGCGTGGAAGCCGGCGGCCGCGCGCGAGGCCATCGTGGCCTGAGCGCGGTGCCCGCCGGCCGCTGCGCCTCAGCGCGCGGCGAGCTTTTCGTCCAAGTCCTTCAGCGCCGTGCGCGTGGCTTCCTGCGCGACGTCGAGCAGTTCGGGATAGAGCTTCCCGACGTTGGAGATTCCCATGACGCTGATTACGCTGTCGTGCGTCGCTGCCGTCACCGTGTCGCGCCAGATGACTTCATCGGCGGCGTTGTAAGCGGTGATCGTGTAGCTAACCTGACCCTTCACCAATCCGCCGCTGACTGGAACCGGAAGCGGGAGTACCCCCGACATCCAAGCACTCTTTTCCTGCTTGCCGTACACGACTTGCACCTGGATGACTCCCGTGAGTTTCAGCTCGGCCATCAGCTTCTTCAACGCGTCGCCCTCTTTTGTCGCGTCAAACTTCTTGTAACCCTCCGCCACTTTGAGCGTGTAGATCCCGTCGGTGGATTCGCTCTGGATCAGACGGTAACCGTGGCTTCGCTTGACGGTCGCGGGGCTAGCGAGCTTGAACCGGTCCGACTGCCTCAGCTCTTTGTAGATCGCGCCCGCGGTCGCCGTCACGAGCTCGGTGTCCTCCGCCTGGGAGAGCCCCAAGCCGGAGGTCATGCCCGTGACCGAGACGATCGCGAAGCGGTTGGGCTGCGAAAGCGAAGAAGTGTTGTAGACCTGCGAGGCGCAACCCGCGATCAGCAACAGCGCGGTCACAACACCCCAACCTAAGACACACTTGTTCATTTGCGGCTCCTCCCATTGTCCTCGTCGAAGCGAGCAGTCGCGCTTCGGCGCGCCCTTCTTTGCATGCGGCGATCGCGATCCTATACGAACTGTCCCGCGGCGTTCTCCCGAAAAAAGCGTCGACGCGCAATAAATCACGTTGGGATCGAACCCGCGCGAGAACGATTCGCATTGCGCGCCGCGCTGCCTCCTGGAAAAAAAGAGGCGGCCTCGCGGCCGCCTTCTCGATGACTCCGTCCCGCGCTAATGCGCGAGCAGCTGCGCGACTTCGTTGGCGAAGATGGCGTGCACCGCCTTGGTCGGATGGATGCCGTCCCAGAACATGTAGTCGTCCGGCGTCTGGCAGAAAAACGGCGCGACGTTCGGGGTGATGCACGGATCCGTAACGTCGCTCAGGCCGAAGTCGCTCGCGTGATCGTGTATGTTCGCGACGCTGCCGTAGGCATCGAAGCGCACGATTTGGATTCCACTGAGCCCAGGGTCCGCCTCGAGACCTTGGAGGAGCGCCTCGAGCCCGGGGTTGTACAGCGCATTGGTCACGAAGTCGACTTGGGCGGCCGTGCCCGGAATTGCATGATCCGCCATTTGTATGGCCGGTGTCACCGCCACCTTGGGCATGTTCCAGACCAGAAACTTCCTCGCGCTGGCACCATACAGATTTCTGATATTGGCCTCGATAGCGCCAAGGGCATCAAAGAGGATGTTCACGTTTCCCGAAGCCGCAACATCCCGCATGTCATTGCCGCCTATCTCGATGACGTACAGCGCGCCGGCCGGAGCCGCGCCGCTGAAGTCGTTCAGGAAGTGAGTCACCTGCTGCGTGAGGTTGATCGGACTGCCGTCGTCGTGCGCCCGGGCTCCGCCGATCGCGTAATTTGCCGCCCCTGCGCTCGAACCGCGGAACGCGGGCTGTGCATTCGCGGCAAGACCTTCCGATTTGGCGAGCTGCTCGATCCAGGTGTCGCCGTTGCTGAAATGGTGGCCGCCTCGAGCATACGGCTGATCGGGAACGAGGAAGAAATCCACCGAATAGTCCGGCGGCGTGTTCGTCCCCCCCGCGAGCGCGAAGGCATTTCCAGGATCGGACAGGCTGTCTCCGAATACCACGAGTCCTATGGCCGGGCCTCCTGCCAGAGCGAATCCCGGAATGCCGAGCGCGGCGCCCAGCAAGCCGATGAACACCCACTTCCGTGCCGCTGTCGATTTGCTTCCGATGTTCCGCATGGTGCCTCCTTGTCTCCGTTCGGCAGCCGGTCCAGAACGCGTCTCCTTGCCGCCGGCCGCCCACGGCGCGAGACAATCCATGCTCCCTTCTTGCCCTCGCTGCGAGGGCCCGTCGAGACTACCGCCGGAGCGACGGGCATACACCACCCATTTGGGTGAAGCCGGACGGCGTTAGAGGCGGGGCATCGACCGGCTTGGCCTCTCGGCCCGATTTCCCGTCACCGAACGCTCCCTGCCCCATCTCCTTTCCCTGCCGGAGTTGAGCCAGCAACAGACTGACTGCGCTGCGCGAGCTCGATATAACCCGCCCGCGTCTGCGGCAGCTTGCGCTGCAGGATCGAGCCAGCGACCTGCGTGCGCAGGATTTGCGCGGTGCCGCCGGCGATGGTGAACATGCGGGCGTCACGCACATGACGCTCGAGCGGCCACTGGCGCGAGTAGCCGGAGGAGCCAAACAGCTGTAGCGCGTCGTTGGTGACGCGATTGGCCATCTCGGCGGCGAAGATCTTCGCCTGAGCGGTTTCGGTCATGTCGGGGAACGGCCCGGTGCAACGGGCGGCACGATGCAGCAACAGACGAGCCGCATCGATCTGAATCGACATGTCGGCGAGCATCCATTGCAGTCCCTGGAACTCCGCGATGGGCCGCCCGAACTGCTCGCGCTTCTTCACGTAGTCGACCGCCTCTTCGAACGCCGACCTCGCAATGCCGAGAGCCACGGTGCCGGCGCCGACGCGCTGCGCGTTGTAGGCCTCCATCAATTTTGCGAATCCCTTGCGCAGGCCCTCCGGCGGCACCACCAGCGCGGACCTGTCAACGCGCAGATCTTCGAAGTGGACGTAAGTTTCCGGGATGCCGCGCACGCCCATTGCGGGAATGCGTTCTCCAATGACCAGCGCCCGCGGTTGCTCACCGTCGCGCACAACCAGAAAGCCGCCGATTCCCTGCTCGACCCCTTTCTCGAACACGCGCGCGAATATCAGGTGCAGCCGGGAAACGCCCCCGCCCGTGATCCAGTATTTCCGGCCGTTGATGACGTACGAATCGCCGTGCCTGTCCGCGCGCGTCGCCATCTCGCTCGCGGCGCTTCCCGCGTTGGGCTCCGTGATGCAGATCGCGGGCTTGTCTCCGCTCAGCACGCAGTCGGCGGCAATCCGCTTCTGCGCTTCGCTGCCGTAAGCCATGATCGCGCCGATAGCCCCCATGTTCGCTTCCACGGCAATCCGTCCCATGGTCGCGCACGCGCTCGCCATTTCCTCGACGACGATCGCCGCATCGTGGTACGAGAGGCCTTTCCCGCCGTAGCTGGCGGGGATGGTCATTCCCATGAAGCCGGCTTCGCGCAACCGGTCCACGTTCTTCCAAGGGTAGGCTTCGCTCGCGTCGGTCGCCGCAGCCGTGTGGCGAAATTCCGATTCAGCCAGCTCCCGCGCGCGAAGTTGCAGTTTTCGTTGCTCCTCGGTCAGTGGATGCATCGTCGTCCTCTCCTCTTTGGGTCGCACAAGTGCAGGATGGTACCGCCGGATATCCGAGTCAGAACGACGAGCTCCGGCCGCACTGAGGGAATACGTGTACCGGTGGCAGGGCCGACACGGGAAGAAAGGGACTACAAATAGAGGACATAACTCTCGTTCCTGAGCTCCCGTATTCCTGAGTGGGGAACATCCGACACCTGTTGTCGGCGTACTCAACACGCGAGACCGTGAAAAGTTCTCGATCCTAACCGCAAGGGGCGAGAAGCCCCGCCTATCTTTTTGAACTTAAGCAACATTCATTTTGGGCCCACTCTTTGCTTTGATTTGGATTGTCCGGGCTCGGAGGAACAGCCGATACACGGGTCCGGCGGTGATTCAGGCAGCAGTCAACTAAAGGAAATGGAGGCTTGATCATGCGTATAGCCGCTACTGTGTTGGTTGGTCTGTTTCTCCTGGGCGGATCCGCGTTCGCAGCCGACGCGAAGCGCCCGCAGGGGAAGATCATCGTCGCGTCCGTGGACGCGAAGCAAATCAAGGCCGCTCCGGCGCGTTCAGCGAACCCTGCTGCGTCGCGCGCCAAGGGCGCCGATCAAGGCGATTCACGTCTGAACGGCTATCGTCTCGAGCAGGAAAGCTGCTGCGGCAGTTTCTCGGCTCCCTGACTGCGGATATAGGCTGGGAATTTCTTCCGCCACGAACCACTGCGGCTCGCAATTCGTCGACCTGACGATGATCGGCCGCAATGGACCAAGGTTCATCCGATAGGCGCGGCGCAAGTCGCGGCATCGGGCCTGCCGAACAGGCAGCGTCAGGAGGAAACGTGAAATTGCTGGAATTTGCGCCGTGGCGCCGAAGCGTCTATTGCACGCCGGAGAGTGTCGGCACGCCCGCTGGATTTTATCTTTCCACCCAATTCCAGCCGATTTTCAGCACGGTGCGCGAACGGCCCGTTGCCTACGAAGCGCTCATCCGCGCAACGACAACGGAGGGATTGAGTATCGCGCCGCCGGAGCTCCTTGAAAGCATTCCTGCAGGTGAGACGCGCACGAAATTCGATCGCCAATGCAGCCATATGCAGGTCGCGAAGTTTGTCGGATTGCACGACGCGCGCAGTTGGCTTTTTCTCAACCTCGATCCGTATGTGGCGGTCGAAGGGCGACGCTTCGAGCCATTCTTCGCGCAGATGCTCGACTCCCTCGGTTTGCCTGCGAATCGCGTGGCGGTTGAACTGACCGAGCTGCCGCTGAAAAGTGAAGACTGTCTTGCTTCGGCGGTCGACTACTACCGCGAGCTCGGCTGCCGCATCGTGATCGACGACTTCGGTGCAGGGCATTCCAATTTCGACCGCGTTTGGCGCCTGAGACCCCACATCGTGAAGATCGACCGCGAGATGACGCGCCGCGTCGCCACAGATTCCGTCGCGCGCCATATGTTTGTCGGGATTGTCTCGCTGCTGCGCGAGACGGGCGCGCTTGTCTGCGTGGAAGGCATCGAGACCAAAGACGAAGCCCTTTGCGCGATCGACGCACGCGCCGACCTCCTGCAGGGCTTCTACTTCGCTCGCCCGGCCGATACACTTGTCGTCGAGGACACATGTAGCGGCATATTCGACCAGTTGCGCAAGGCGCTGACGCCGCAGCTGCCGACTGAAGCGCCCCACGCTGCTGCGTTCGACGCGGTCCTTGCCGCCTGATCCGCGTTGCCTGAGAAAAGAAGACCCCAGCAAAGCGGGGTCCCTCATCCTTGCTGAAGTGAATCAAGCGAACATCACTCTTCTAACCTCTCTTCCGACTCAATGCGGTCAGCGGGGTTAGTTGGCGTCCCCAAGGGGATTCGAACCCCTGTTACCGCCGTGAAAGGGCGATGTCCTAGGCCTCTAGACGATGGGGACCTGAAGGACTTCCGAGAAATCCGAGGGCAGGTCTGGTGGAGGTAAGCGGGATCGAACCGCTGACCTCTTGCATGCCATGCAAGCGCTCTCCCAGCTGAGCTATACCCCCACGCGAAGGCGCGGATTATATCACGCAGCCA
>Ga0187773_10001089_pt1 | contig 10901 bp, 9 predicted proteins | sample 0216_BV02_MP05_1_FD_133133 | JGI IMG/M metagenome (GOLD analysis project Ga0187773, IMG submission 133133) | Tropical peat soil microbial communities from peatlands in Department of Meta, Colombia - 0216_BV02_MP05_10_MG | ecosystem: Environmental > Terrestrial > Soil > Wetlands > Peat | place...
CATCCGGCATCACCACGGCGTGGTTCTTGGCCCCGCCGAGAGCCTGCACGCGCTTGCCGTGGCGCGCCGCGGTTTCATAGATGTATTTCGCCACCGGCGTCGACCCGACGAACGAAATCGCGCGCACGTCCGGGTGCGTGAGCAGCACCTCGACCGCTTCCTTGTCGCCAGGAATCACATTGAACACGCCGTCCGGCAATCCAGCCTCGCGAAACAAGTCCGCCATGCGCAGGCTCGCCGACGGCACCTTCTCCGACGGTTTGAGGATGAAGGCGTTGCCGCAGGCGATCGCGACCGGAAACATCCACAGCGGCACCATCACCGGAAAATTAAACGGCGTGATGCCGGCGCACACGCCCACCGGCTGCAGCAGCGAATGACAATCCACGCCGCGGCCGACGTCCTCGGCCTGCTCGCCTTTCAACAAGTGCGGCACGCCGGTGGCGAACTCGATCACCTCGATGCCGCGCTGCAGCGAACCGGCGGCATCCTCGTGCGTCTTGCCGTGCTCCTCGCAGATCAGGTGCACCAGCTCGTCGCGGTGCGCCTGCATCAGCTCGCGAAAGCGCATGAGAACGCGCGCGCGCCGCAGCGGCGTGGTGTCGCGCCAGCCCGGAAACGCCGTGCGCGCCGCGGCCACAGCCAGCTCGACATCCTGCTTGCTCGCCAGTGGCACGCGCCGGATGACCTGACCGTTCGCGGGATTGAAAATCTCGGCCGTGCGCGTGCTTACCGCCGCCTGGGCTTTGCCGTTGATCCACAGAGACAAGACCGGTTGTGTCATGTTGCACCTCACTTGATCGACGCTCAGGTCGGACGGGCTTGTCCGTCGCCGACCACGATAATCAGAACCCGATACGGCCCGTGCGCGCCGAGCGTGACGGTCTGCTCCACGTCCGCCGTGCGCGACGGCCCGGAGACGAAGTTTACCGCGCGCGGTGGGGTTACGTACTCGGCGCGCAGCCGATCCCAGGCGTCTTCCATGGTGGCGACGATCCGCGTCTTTTCCACGATGGCGATGTGGGTTTCCGGCAGCAGGCTGACCGTCGCCGGGGTTTGCGGGCCGGAAAGCAGCATCAGCGTGCCGGTCTCGGCGATGCCGGCGAAAGCACCGGTGATGCCGACCATGTCCTCGCCGCGCGCGGCGCGCACCTGCGCCTCGATGCCGGCGGCGCGCCAGTCGAGCGCCGCCAGTGCCGGCCAGCAGATGGCCTGCATCGGCAAATGGCGCGCGCGCAGGTAAGCGGCGACCAGATTCGGCACCTCCCCCATGGTGGCGGCATCGGCGGCGTCGCTCGCCAGCCGCGTCGCCTGTTCGCCGAAACGTTGCAATAGATTTTTCTCCAGCGGCGGTATCGGCCCGCGCGGATGGCGATGGATGACTTCGTCCACGTCCACGGGGGCGCCGGGGCTACGTGCCTGGGCAATGCGCGCCAGGATGTTCTCGCGCGCGCTCACGTATGCCGCCCTGAGCGATACAGATCGCGGAAGGTCCGGCCTGCCGGCGCCGGTATGTCGCGTTCATTGGTCCAGCCGGAAGCGCCCGGGAGATGACGCAATCTTTTCTTGCCGCCGGCGAACAGACGCAGCAAGCGCGCGGCGATGCGCGCGCCCAAGGCGTACAGCGCCGGTCGCTGCGCCAGCCAGGACCAAACCCGCAGCGCCGCGCGTTCCTGCCACGGCCGCAGATGCCGCTCCACCTGCCGGTTGCGCAGGTCCCGCATCAGGTCCGGCAGCGGAATCTTCACCGGGCACACTACCGCACATTGGCCGCAGAAAGTCGAGGCGTTTGGCAGATCGAGCGCGTTCGCCAACCCGACGAAGCTTGGCGTCAGCACCGAACCCATCGGCCCCGGATACACCCAGCCGTAGGCGTGGCCGCCGATGTTCTGATACACCGGGCAGTGGTTCATGCATGCGCCGCAACGGATGCAGCGCAGTATTGGCTGCAATTCGGTGCCAAGCAGCCGGCTGCGGCCGTTGTCGAGCAGGATGATATGAAAATGCTCCGCGCCGTCGGCGTCATCCCCGCCTTTGGTGCCGGTCAGCACCGAAACGTAGTTGGTAATAGACTGGCCGGTGGCGGAGCGCGGCAGCAGGCGCAGCAGCGTGGACACGTCCTCCAGCGTCGGCACCACCTTCTCGATGCCGGTAACGGCGACATGCACCCGCGGCAACGTGGTCGACAGCCGGCCGTTGCCTTCGTTGGTGACGATCAATACCGAGCCGGTTTCGGCGATGATAAAATTCGCCCCCGAGATGCCCATGTCGGCCGCGAGGAACCCGGGTCGCAAGATCTCGCGCGCTTCGCGACACAGCTCAGCGATCTGCGTGGTGCGCGGGCGGTGGTGTTTGTCCTCGAACAGGTCGGCGATGTCTTCCTTGGTCTTGTGCACCACCGGGGCGACAATATGCGATGGTGGCTCGTGCGCCAACTGCAGGATATACTCGCCGAGGTCGGTCTCCAGCACGCTCAGGCCGCGCGCTTCGAGCGCGTCGTTCAGGCCGCACTCCTCGCTCACCATGGACTTCGACTTGACGATGCGCTGCACGCCGTGTTTCGCGGCGATCTCGGCGACGATGCGATTGACGTCCTCCGCGGTTTCGGCCCAGTGTACGACCGCGCCGCGCGCCGTAGCTTCGCGCTCGAAGCGCAGCAAATAGCGATCCAGGTTACTGATCGCGCGCTCGCGGATTTCCGCCGCCGCATCGCGGATATCCTCGAAGTTCGGCAACTCCGCGATCGCCGCGGCACGGCCGTCGACGAACTTGGTTTGCAGCTTTTCGAGCGCGCGCTGAAGCTTTTCATTGCCCAGGTTCTCCGCCGCCTTGCGCTTAAAATGCATCGCGGCTACTTGCATACGCCGTCTTTCCCCGCCAGCACTTCGGCGATGTGCAGTACCCGGGTTTGCAAATCGCCGCGGCGACGCAAACGCCCCTCGATGTTTAGCAGGCAACCGAGATCGCCGGCGACGATGGCGCCGGCGCCGGTCCGGGCGATGTGTTCGCACTTGTTGTTCGCCATGCGCGCCGAGATGTCGCCGAACTTGACCGAAAACGTGCCGCCGAAACCGCAGCAGGTGGCGGATTCGCGCATCTCGGCGAGCTTCACGCCGGGCAGCTTCGCCAGCAGCGCGCGCGGCTGCGCCTGCACGCCCAGTTCGCGCAGGCCGGAGCAGGAATCGTGATAGGTGAGCGAACCGCTGTAGTGGCCGGGTGGTGTTTCGAGTTTGGCGACGTTAGTCAGGAAATCCGTCAGTTCATAAGTGCGTTTGGCCACGCGCTGCACGGTTTCGCGCATTTCGGGTTCGTCCGCGAACAGCGCTGGATAATGTACGCGGATCATGCCGCCGCAGGAACCGGACGGTACGACGACATAATCGCAGCCGTCGAATTCCTTCAGCACTTTGCGCGCCAGTGCCTTGGCGGCGGTCCGATCGCCCGAGTTGTAGCCCGGCTGGCCGCAGCAGGTTTGCGTCACCGGGACCACCGCCTCGCATCCGGCCGCGCGAAGCAGGCGGAGCGCCGCAAAGCCGATGCTCGGGCGTATCAGGTCCACGAGGCAGGTGACGAACAGACCGACGCGCATGCCGTCTCCGATCGTTGGGGCGTTCCAGCCCGTGAGGTTGCCCTATTCTCGCCTGTGGGTGTGCCGCCGTACAGGTGTCATCCCGCCGGCCCGACTGGCAACGCACGCTCAGCTCAGGGCAACTCGATCTCACCCGCAAGATAAGCAACGGCCTGGCCGCCTATGCGCACGCGGTCGCCGGCGGGTTCGCAGCGCAACACGCCGCCGCGACGCGAGACCTGTCTGGCGTGCAGACTCTTGCGTCCCAGCCGCTCGGCCCACAGCGGCGCCAAGGTGCAATGCGCCGAGCCGGTCACCGGGTCCTCGTCGATGCCGAACTTGGGCGCGAAAAACCGGCTGACGAAATCGCAGTCGGTGCCGGGTGCGGTAACGATCACGGCGTGGTTGTGGAGCATCGCGAGCACGCGGAAGTCGGGTGCCAACGCGCGTACCGCCTCCTCGCTGTCGTACATTGCCACGTAGTTGCGCGCCACCAGCACCTCGCGCGGCGCTCGCCCGAGACCGGAAACCAGCGCCGGCGGCGCGACGCACGGGCGCGCCGGATCGGCCGGAAAATCGAGCCATAACCACGCGCCATCGCGCGTGACGCGCAGCTCGCCGCTGCGGGTGTCGAAGCGGATCAACGGCGCGCTTTCGCCGAGCTTCTCCCACAGCACCCACGCGGTAGCCAGCGTCGCGTGCCCGCACAGATTCACTTCGCACAGGGGCGAAAACCAGCGCAGATGGTAACGTTCGCCCTGCTTCACGAAGTAAGCGGTTTCGGAAAGATTATTTTCGGCCGCGATCGCCTGCAGCGTCACGTCCGGAAGCCACCGATCGAGCGGCACGATCGCGGCGGGATTGCCGCCGAACTGGCGATCAGTGAAGGCATCGACCTGAAAAAGTTTCAGCCGCATGTTCAGCCACCGAGCCCGCGCGCCAAATCCTTCTTGAGGTCGTCCACGTCCTCCAGGCCGATTGAGATACGGATTAGCCCGTCGCTGATACCAGCCTCGGCGCGTTGTTCAGGTGTCAGCCGGCCATGCGTGGTCGTGGCCGGGTGCGTGATCGTGGATTTGGTGTCGCCCAGATTCGCCGTGATGGAAATCACGCGCGTACCGTCGATCAGCTTCCAGGCTGCATCCTTGCCGCCCTCGACTTCAAACGACACGATGCCGCCGTAACCCGATTGCTGTGTTTTCGCCAGCTCGTGCTGCGGATGCGACGCGAGTCCCGGATAATAAACGCGCTTGACGCGCTTTTGCTTCTCCAGCCAGTGCGCCAGCTCGAACGCCTGGGCGCTGTGCGCCTTCACCCGCAGACTCAGCGTCTCCAGTCCTTTCAGAAAAACCCAGGCGTTGAACGGGCTCAAGGAAGGCCCGCAGGTACGCATGAAACCGTAGACCTTCTCGCCCACCAGCTCCTGATTGCCCACCACCGCGCCGCCGACGCAACGACCCTGGCCGTCGATATACTTGGTCGCCGAATGCACCACGAGGTCCGCACCAAGCTTGAGCGGCTGTTGCAATACCGGCGTGCAGAATACATTGTCCACCACGAGCCAACAGTCCTTGGCATGCGCCAGTTCCGCCAGTCGCGCGATGTCGGCGATCTCCGTCAGCGGATTCGACGGCGTTTCCAGGAACAGCAACCTGGTGTTCGGCTTGATCGCCTTCTCCCACGCGCCGTAATCCGTGAGCGGCACGTAGCTCGTCTGCACGCCAAACTTCGCAAGAAAATTGTTGAACAGCAGCACCGTGGCGCCGAAGATGTTGCGCGAGGCGACGATGTGATCGCCGCTTTTCAGCAGCGCCAGGCAGGTGGACAGGATCGCGACCATGCCGGAAGCGGTGGCGACGCATTTCCCGCCGCCTTCCAACGCTGCTAGCCGTTCCTCGAACGCGCGCACCGTGGGATTCGTGAAGCGCGAATAGATGTTCCCCGGCTCGGTCCCGGCAAACCGTGCCGCCGCCTCGGCGGCGTTCTTGAACACGTAGCTGGAAGTGGCGAAGATCGGCTCGGAATTCTCGCCCTCATTGGTTCGATGCTGACCCGCGCGCACCGCGCGGGTGTCGAAACCCCATTCAATGAATTCGTCGGACATGGCCTGCTGCTCCTTTCTTGCTGTTACGGCGCAGGCCTGCGGGCGGCAAACGGGCGGCCGCTACGCGCATCCATGCGCTCTCGCGGCATTACTACATCCTTGTAGGGCACAAAAAAAGCCGCAAATGCGGCCGGAGCGGGTATTCTCGCTTTAGCGGCATTTGTATTGCGCCCGCAAGCTGAAGCTCAAATCGGCGCCAATGAATGCAATTTATAGTGTGATTTACAGTCTGTCAATCCAAAATGCAGATCGGGCCGACCCTGGCGAAGCCTGCATTCGTAAAAGTTTGTTGGGTTTCGCTTTCGCTCAACCAAACCTACATGACTCGGCAAAGGTTTTTTCAAGCCCCGTATGGCGCGCCCGAGTATCGCCAGCCTTTGCCCGCAAGCCCGAAGGGACGCGGCGAGGAACGCCGCGTGTCGCGCGCCGCGACAGGGATGTCCCATCGCGCGACCGACATGGCAAAGGCGCGATGCGAGGGGGATGCCGCGCCATCCGGGGCGTGCTTTCTCTTGGTGACTTCTCTTTGCACGAGCAAAGAGAAGTCACCCGCGGTGCGAGAATCGCAAGCACCTGTTGAGACCGCGCGCAAGGCGCGCGATACCATTCAAGACCTGGATCCCCGCCTACGCGGGGACGACGCCTGGATTTCCGCTTTCGCGGAAATGACAAATAGAGACGCCGTGAAATTTTCAGCGCGGAAAAGTGAGAACTTCCGCCGTCACCAGATCATTCCCGTTCTGATTTCCGCCCGGCCCGGTGACGCTGCGCTCGCTCTTGGCGGAATCGTTGCGCTGGCGTTCGATGCGGTCGAGATAGTCGCGGGTCACGTCGCCGGTGATGTACTCGCCGTTGAAGCACGAGGCGTCGAAATGCTGGATCTTGGGGTTGCCCTCGCGCGCGGCCTCGATAAGATCCGCGAGGTCCTGGTAGATCAGCTTGTCCGCGCCGATGACCGCCGCAATCTCGTCCTCGGTGCGGCCATTGCCGATCAATTCGTTGCGCGACGGCATGTCGATGCCGTATACGTTGGGAAAACGCACCGGCGGCGCGGCCGAGGCAAAGTACACCTTGCGCGCGCCGGCCTCGCGCGCCATCTGGATGATCTGCTTGCTCGTCGTGCCGCGTACGATGGAGTCGTCCACCAGCAGCACGTTCTTGCGCCGGAATTCAACGTCGATGGCGTTCAGTTTCTGGCGCACCGATTTCCTGCGCTCGGCCTGGCCGGGCATGATAAAGGTGCGGCCGATGTAGCGGTTCTTGATGAAGCCCTCGCGGTACGGCAGATCCAGCTCGTACGCCATCTGCAGCGCCGCGGTGCGCGAGGTGTCGGGAATCGGGATCACCACGTCGATGTCGTGGTCCGGCCACACGCGCTTGATCTTGCCGGCCAGCCGCTCGCCCATGCGCAGGCGCGTCTTGTGCACGTAGATCCCGTCGATCATCGAGTCGGGGCGCGCGAAATAAACGAATTCGAAGATGCACGGGGCATGCGTCGGCTTCTCGGCGCATTGCTGGCTGTGCAGCTGGCCGTGGATGTCCACGACGATGCACTCGCCCGGCGCCACGTCGCGCACCAGATCGAAGCCGAGCACGTCGAGGGCCACGGACTCGGAAGCGAACATGTATTCCGCGCCCTGGTCGGTGTCGCGCTTGCCGAGGACCAGCGGACGGATGCCGTACGGGTCACGGAACGCGACGATGCCGAAGCCGGCCACCAGCATGGTGACGGCATAGGCGCCGCGGCAGCGCCGGTGCACGGCGGTGACGGCGCGGAAGATATGCTCGGGGGTCAGACGCAGCTTGGCCACGGCCTGCAACTCGTGCGCGAAGACGTTGAGAAGGATTTCGGAGTCGGAATCGGTGTTGATGTGCCGCAGGTCCTCGCGGTACAGCTCGTCCTTCAGCTGATCGGCATTGGTGAGGTTGCCGTTGTGCGCCAGCGCCAGCCCAAACGGCGAATTCACGTAGAACGGCTGGGCCTCGGCCGGTGAATCGCAGCCGGCGGTCGGATAGCGCACATGCCCGATGCCCATGTTGCCCTTGAGGCCAAGCATGTGGCGTTCCTGGAACACGTCGCGCACCAGGCCGTTGTCCTTGCGCAGGTGGATGCGCTTATCGTCGCAGGTGAGAATGCCGGCGGCGTCCTGGCCGCGATGTTGAAGGACCAGCAGGCCGTCGTACAGCGACTGATTGACCGGGGAATTGGCGAGAATGCCGATGATGCCGCACATGCAGGAAGAACCTCCTGTGCTTAAAGTGCAATTCTAACTGTAGCGGATATGCCGGGCAATATCGTTCGGCAGATACCCACCGACATACAGCGCGGAGCGCTCGAAAAACGGTGCGAGGCTCGATTGGCGCCACCAGGAGCGCTGCGGGTAAGTCGTCAGGCCGGCAGCGAGAAAAACGATGAGAATAACCAGGGCTCCGCGCGCGGCGCCGAACACGCCGCCAAAAATGGCGTTGGCGATGCGAAAGCCGCGCTTGGCCGGGAGGTGTTTGCGGATCAGCCAGGAGACCGCCACGCCGAGCGCGAAAACCACGATAAAGATTAGCACGAAGGCCAGCAGTTTGCGCAAGGCCGGCTCGTCCAGAAATCCCTTGAAGTGATCCGACAGCCGGCTTGCGAAAAACCAGGCGATCACCCCGGATACCACCCATTGCAGGATGGAAATCACTTCGCTCACCAGGCCGCGCCACGCGCCCAGCAGCGCGAACACGATCAGGACCGCGAGCATGGCCAGATCAAATGCGTTCATCGGTCGTCATGGATAAGCCAGCGCCACGCCCTGCACGCCGGTCAGCTTGTGAATCTGCGCTATCGCTTGCATCGCCTGCGTCTTGTCGCGGAAGGGACCGACGCGCAGGCGCACGACGCGCTTGCCATGGAGCGTCACGGTTTCGGCGTGCACGTCGTGGCCGTGGCTCGCGAGCTTGTCGCGCAGGTGCGTGGCATTTTCGGTGTTGGAGAAGGTGCCCACCTGCACCATCCAACCCTTGGTGATCTTTTCTTCCGCGGTGGCGTTTGCGGCTTTTTCCGGCGCTGGAGCGGCGGACGGCCTCTTGTCCGCGGCGGTCTTCTCCACCGGCGCCGATGGCTTGGGTTCCGGCTTTGGCGCGCTCTCGACTGCGGTCGTCTTCATCTCGCTCTTCGGCGCCGCTGCCAGGGCCGGTTTGGCCTTCCTCTCTTCCGGCGCGACAGGCGTCACTACGACCTTGGTTTCGTTGATCATGCCACGCGCGGCGTCCTCGCCGCCGCTATGGGGCGCCGGCGGGGGTTCGCGTCCACGCAGGATCAGCGGCAGAACGATGACCGCGAACGCCACGATGACGATGGCGCCGACAATGCGATGCTTGGGATTGAATTCGGGACGGGCGTCGTTTCTGTCCGCCATGGCATCAGGCCTTTTCGAGGGTCGCCAGTATATCACCGACGGTGTGAAACGATCCAAAAACGACGATGCGATCGGATTGGGTCGCCTCACGCACGGCGGCGACGTACGCTTGGCGCACGTCGTCGAAAGCGACCGCCTGGGCCTGGATGCCGGCCGCACGCAGCGACTCGATCAGCTGCACGGCGCTGGCGCCGCGGGCGACCGCCAAAGTCGCTGTGTACCACCGGTCTACCACGTCCCTTAGTTCGCCGACCACCGCCTTGATATCCTTGTCCCGCAACATGCCGATCACGGCCAGGGTCCGGCCCGGCACCGCCTGCTGCTTCAGGGTGGCGGCGAGCGAGCGCGCCGCCTGGGCATTGTGCGCCACGTCGAGCACGCGCACCGGCCGGCCCGGCAGCACCTGGAACCGGCCAGGAATCACGGCCGACAGCAGCCCTTCGCGCACGTCCGCCTGCGTGACCGGGAAGCATCCGCCCAGCGTCTCGAGCGCCGCCAGCGCCGAGGCGGCATTGAACAACTGGTAGTCGCCGCGCAGCGCCGGGTACGGCAGGCCGGCGCGCAGGCGTTCGCCAAAACGCCAGGTCCATTCGGTGGGACCGCATTCGACGTGGAAATCACGGCCGATCTGCAACAGGTTGGCACCGATCCGCCGTGCCTCCGCCGCGATCGCGGCCGGTGGCGCCGGGTCGCCGCAGATCGCCGGCCGGCCCCGCCGGTAAATCCCAGCCTTCTCGCGGGCGATGCTCTCGCGCGTCGAGCCGAGCCAGGCGACGTGATCGATGTCCACGGCGGTCACGATCGAGACGTCGGCGTCGACGGCGTTGACCGCGTCTAGCCGCCCGCCCATGCCCACCTCCAGCACGGCGATGTCGATCCCGGCGTCGCGGAATAGGTCGAAAGCCGCGAGCGTGCCGAACTCGAAATAGGTCAACGGCACCGCGCCGCGCGCTGCTTGGACGCGCTGGAATGCGGCACAGAGCCGGGCGTCGGCGACGGACCGGCCGTCGAGGCGCACGCGTTCGTTGTAGACGATCAGGTGCGGCGAGGTATAGGCCCCGACCTTGTAACCGGCGCGGCGCAGGATCGCCTCGCACATGGCCGTGGTCGAACCCTTGCCGTTGGTGCCGGTGATGGCGATCGCGGCGAACGCGGGACGCCGCAGGCCCATGTTGTCAAGCACCGCGTGCACACGATCGAGACCGAGTTCGATCGTTCGTGGATGCAGTGTTTCGATCCACGCCAGCCAGTCGGAGAGGGTACGCGTCTTCAGGCGGTGCAGGGTTACGATGATTCCGCGACGCCGGATTCGGTTTCCGGACTCGCCGGTGACGCGGCGGGATTGGACTGGCGCATGCACAGCGCCAGCAGGTTGGCAATCTTGTCGCGCATGTCGCGCCGGTCGACGATCAGGTCGATGGCACCGTGTTCAAGCAGGAACTCCGAGCGCTGAAAGCCTTCGGGAAGTTTCTCGCGCACGGTCTGCTCGATCACGCGCGGGCCGGCGAAGCCGATGAGCGCGCGCGGCTCGGCCGCGACCACGTCGCCCAGCATGGCCAGGCTGGCCGAGACGCCGCCCATGGTCGGATCGGTGAGCACGGAAATAAAAGGAATCCCGGCATCGCCCATGCGCGTGAGCGCGGCGCTGGTCTTGGCCATCTGCATCAGCGACAGCAGCGCCTCCTGCATGCGCGCGCCGCCGCTCGCGGAGAAGCACACCAGCGGAATTTTCTTCTCGAGGCAGACGTTCACGCCGCGCACGAAGCGCTCGCCCACGACCGAGCCCATGGATCCGCCCATGAAAGCGAATTCGAAGGCAGCGGCCACGACC
>Ga0187773_10001091_pt1 | contig 10885 bp, 10 predicted proteins | sample 0216_BV02_MP05_1_FD_133133 | JGI IMG/M metagenome (GOLD analysis project Ga0187773, IMG submission 133133) | Tropical peat soil microbial communities from peatlands in Department of Meta, Colombia - 0216_BV02_MP05_10_MG | ecosystem: Environmental > Terrestrial > Soil > Wetlands > Peat | place...
CCGGCGCCATCGCCGAAAAGAATGCAGGTGCCGCGATCCTCCCAGTTGAGGAACCGGCTCAAGGTGTCGGAGCCGACCACCAGCGCTTTGTTGATTTTACCGCTGCGAACGTAAAGGTCCGCCACCGAAAGCGCGTTAATGAAGCCTGAGCAAGCTGCGCCTACGTCGAAGGAAAACGCATTGCGCGCGCCCAGCAGATCTTCGAGCACGCAAGCAGAGCTCGGAAACGGATAGTCAGCCGAAACCGTGCCCATGATGATCGCGTCGAGGTCCTTCGCCTCCACGCCGGCGTCGTCAAGCGCCCGGCGCGCGGCTTGAAACGCCATATCCGCGTTGCCCTTGCCCTCTTCCAGAATGCGCCTTTCCTTGATGCCCGTGCGCACGGTGATCCATTCATCGCTGGTATCGACCATCTTTTCCAGGTCGCGATTGGTGACGACCCGAGAAGGAACCTCAGAGCCGGTTCCGAGGATTACGCTACGGCGTTGGGATCCGCTCATTCGGCCCTCCTAAAAATCACGCAAGCGTTGGTGCCACCAAAACCGAACGAATTGGATAACGCCACCTTGATGTCCGCTCTGCGAGCCTGATTCGGCACGTAATCGAGATCACAGGCCGGATCGGGATTTTCGTAATTGATCGTCGGCGGCAGCATGCCGTGGTGCAGCGCCAGCGCCGAGTAGACTCCCTCGACCGCGCCGGCGGCGCCGAGCAGGTGCCCGGTCATCGACTTGGTGGAGCTTACGGCTAATTTTGCCGCTTGTTCGCCGAACACCGCTTTGATCGCAGTGGTTTCGTTGGCGTCGTTGTATTCCGTGGAGGTGCCATGGGCGTTAATATAATCGATATCACTCGGCGCCAGACCGGCGTCTTTCAACGCCAAGCGCATGCAGCGCGCCGCCCCTTCGCCCTCCGGCGCGGGCGCGGTCATATGATGGGCATCGCCATTGGCGGCATAGCCGATCACCTCGGCGTAAATTTTTGCGCCCCGTTGCATCGCGTGCTCGCGCTCTTCGAGTATCAGCACACCGGACCCTTCGCCGATGACGAATCCATCGCGCTCTTTGTCGAAGGGCCGGCTGGCCCGCTCGGGTTCGTCGTTGCGCGTCGACAACGCCCTCATCGCAGCGAAGCCGCCGACGCCCAAGGGAGTGACCGCCGCTTCCGCGCCACCGGCAATCACCGCATCCTGCAAGCCACGCTGGATCATGTGATAGCCTTCGCCGATCGCGTGGGTGCCGGAGGCGCAGGCCGAAGTCGGGGTAAAATTGATGCCCTTGGCGCCGTAGCGGATCGCCACGTGACCCGGAGCTAAATTGGATATTACTTTGGGAATGAAAAAGGGTGAAATCTTGCGCGGGCCGCCGGCGAGTAGTGCCTCTTTCGTCACCTCGAGGGTATCCAGGCCGCACATGCCGACGCCGATGATCACGCCGACGGACTCGGCAAACTCGCCTTCGATCTTGAGCCTGCTGTCAGCCATCGCCATGGCGGTGGCGCCCAGGGCGAATTGAATGAAGAGATCCATTTTTTTGATCTCTTTGGGCTCGATATAATCTTCCGCTTTGAAGTCGCTCACTTCGCCGGCGATCCGCGAGGCGAACGCATCGGCGGCGAAATGGGTAATTTTTTTGATGCCCGAGCGCCCGGCCATTAATGCCTGCCAATTTTTCTCAACGCCGGTTCCCAGTGGCGTAACCAGACCAAGGCCGGTCACCACCACTCTCCGTGGTTCAGTAGTGCTCACGTTCCCCAACCAATCGTTAATGGATTTGTCGCATAAAGATAAATGAGACTTCTCGGACGGTCAATAGGATTTCAAGTTATTATATAATTCGTGGACTTGCCGAATTTGCCGAAGCAGCAGTTCGATGCGGCTGTCGTTCAGATTGCGTTTTTCTAACGGCGGATGATTCCGTTCCTGCATGGTTTCAAGCACCGCCGCAACCGACGTTCTGAGAGCGGCTAAATCGTAACCGCCTTCGAGCAAAAATGCGATGCGCGCGTCGGCGAATTTTTCGGCGAGCCGAAGCAGCTCTCGCGCCATCACGCCGAAACCGGTTTCGGTTACGCCCATGCCACCAAGCGGATCGCGCCGATGGGGATCGAAACCGGCCGAAACTAAAATCCACTGCGGCTGAAACCGCTCAGCGGCCGGCACGATGACATCTTGAAATGCCCGAACATACTCGGCGTCGGCGCAGCCGGCCGGAAGCGGAATATTGATCGTATAGCCTGCGCCGGGCCCCACCCCAACTTCCTTCAAGCCGCCGCTGCCCGGATAAAAGGGAAACTGGTGGGTGGAAATAAATAATACGGTCGGATCGTTGTAAAAAGCGTCTTGCGTGCCGTTGCCGTGGTGCACGTCCCAGTCCATGATCATGACTTTGTTGGCGCCATGGACTCGCTTAACGTATTCGGCGCCGATCGCCATCGTGTTGAATAGACAAAACCCCATAGCGCGATTGCGCAGCGCGTGGTGGCCCGGCGGCCGCACTAAAGCGAAACCATTTTGCACATCCTGAGTCGCGATCGCATCGATCAATTGGAGAAATCCGCCCACCGCCAAAACACCGACGCCGAAGGAATCGCGGCAGGTAATCGTGTCGCCATCGAGGGCGTAAAAATTATGCGCCGATGTCGCCTCGACCAGCCGAACATAATCCTTGCCATGAATCGCTTCGATATGAGCGCGCTGCGCCGGCCGCGGCGTTAGCAATTGAAACTTAGCAGGGTCCAGTTCGTCCGCCAGATCAAGCAGCACTTTGACCCGCTCCGGACGCTCGGGATGGGACTCGCCTGGCTCGTGCTTGAGGTATTCTTTGTCGACCACCACGGCGGTTTTGGCCATGACTAGAACCTAACATCTACGCATCGACCCTGCAAAGCGCGTGATGAATCTTGCCAAGGCGGGTGAAATCGCTTAATTTGATTTTATGTTTGGCATCGGCATGCCTGAATTGCTTTTAATCCTCGGGCTCGCGCTGATCGTGCTTGGACCAAAGAAACTGCCGGAGCTCGCCAAGGCTTTGGGCAAAGGACTGGCCGAGTTTCGCCGCGCCACGGATGAACTCAAAGACGAGTTCCGCAAAATGGAATATGAAGTCGAAGACGCGGCGCAGAACACGACGAGCAAAAACGAACCCGAGCTCGAAAAACCAGCCGAAACCACCACGGTCAATCCGCCATCCACCCCAGAAACAAAGTGAACGACTTACCAGGTAATGGGCCGGTCGCCGATGTCCAGATGCCCTTTACCTCTCATCTGGCCGAGCTGCGCAACCGATTGATCAAGAGCACTCTCGCTGTCGCGGTTGCGTTCATCGCTTGTTATTCGATTGTCGACGAGATTTTTGCCATGCTGGCGGCGCCCCTACGGCGCGTCCAGATCCGGGGTTTGACGCTGATCGGCACCGCGGTCACCGAAGCTTTTTTTACCAAAATGAAAATCGCCTTCATCGCCGCATTAATTATCGCGTCACCGGTGTTGTTATGGCAGGCCTGGCAGTTTATCGCGCCCGGCCTCTACGAGCATGAGAAGCGCTACAGCCGGAGTTTCGTGTTGTTCGGCTCCTTCTTTTTCATTGGCGGCGCGGCATTCTGTTATCAAGTGGTCATTCAACAAGGTCTCAACTTCTTATTGCATCGTTATGAAGCCATCGACATTCAACCCTTGCTCCAAGTCGGCGACTACCTCTCTCTGGTGTCCCAAACCGTCTTGGCCTTCGGCGTGATGTTCGAGCTGCCGGTGCTGACATTTTTTCTCGCCCGCGTGGGACTGGTCGATCACCGCTTCTTAATTCGCCATAGCCGCTATGCCATCATCGTCATCGCCTTGCTCGCCGCCGTGCTGACACCGCCGGATTTGATTTCGCAAATCCTTTTCATGATCCCGCTCACCCTGCTCTACATGGTGAGCATCGTGATCGCCTACGTCGCACGCTTTCGGATGAACCGGCGAGAGCGAGGGGCAGCGGGATAAAAAAAGCCGGCCCATGTCTTTTTTCGACAGGACCGACCCTCGCAGAGAAATCGAATTTCGATCGCTTAACTATCTTCGTTGATAAAAGCGCAGGCGGCAAACACCGTCGTCCACAGCCCATCCTTATTGCCGATGGCAGATTGCGTGATATTGGAAGTGCGCACGATTTTGCCAGACATCTTGAAAAGATTTTCCCGTTCGTCCCAAGCCGTATCCGGATCGAACTCGATACCGAGCGTGGTCGCCAACATGCTCGCGGCTAAATCCTCGGCGTACTCGCCGGCCTTTTCTTCGGTCTCGCCGAAGGAATGGTGTTCCGACAGATAACCATGCTGCTCTTGGTCCGCCGGGATGGCGACGCCCACGGAGGCCGCCACCAAGCGATTCGGCTCATTGGTGCTTTCCCGGTCGTAGACACAAAAAACAATCTCACCGGGGCGGAGCAGTTTAATCCCTTCTTCCCTGGAGATGCGCTTGCAATACGGCGGATAGATACTCGACACTAAGACCAAGTTGCAGTAGGCCAATCCTGCCGACCGTAACGCCAACTCGAAGGACGCCAATTTTTCCTTGTGAACGCCCACGCCCTTGGTAAAAAAAACTTTTTTCGGAATCATGGTGCGCTGCTATAGCATGAATGAATTATACTGACAAGAATTTTGTCGCAAAAATTTGCCGCTGCGTCGCTTATTCGACGATCACCAGCACCGCGCCGCCCTCAACCGTATCGCCGGCTTTGACCTTAATTTCCTTGATCTCGCCGGCGATTGGGCTATGCACTTCGTTTTCCATCTTCATCGCCTCGACGATCACCAACCCTTGCCCTTTTTCCACCTGATCGCCTTCGGCGACCAGCACCGCGATCACTTTACCCGGCATAGGCACGGAAATTTTTTGGCGGCCTTGCAGTTGAGTGCCCGCCTGGTTGGCGCCCACCCGCATGCGCCGTTCGTCGACGAGCGTTACATGGTAACTGCGCCCATCCACCAGCACGCGATACTCGTCGTCGGTGTTGTCAACTTCGATCTCGAATGAACGGTTGTCGACGATCAGGGAATAATTGGTCCGGCCGGTTTTTTTACCGTCGACGATGAATTCATTGCCATCGACCGAAACCCGGTAGACTGATTTACCGGTTTCTTCGATCTCCACAGTGTAGCTTTGCTCGCCTAGTTTGCCGATAAATGCCATGACTCATCAATCCAAGTAGGTGTTCATCGCCGTTGGTAATCCGCAGAATCTGATTTCATGCCCTCAGGATCATTGTCGGCGGTTAATCTTTAGGACCGCGCCCAGCCGCTGCGGGAGCCATGGCGGCGCAGACCGCTGCGTTTGCCCTGCTCGCGCCACTTCGACGGCTCCGCCGCGCCTTTTGCCAACAGCCCCAAGGTCCGCTCATGTTCGCCATGCAGCGCGGCGATGGCGGCCGAAGCCAAAGCGATTTCTTTGTGCGGCAGGACTTCTTCGTGCGCCCAACCGTGATATTCTTCATCGATGAAACCGGTATTGAAGTTGCCAGCCATGAAACGCGGATGGCGCAAGATCCATTGATGAAATGAAATATTGGTTTTAATGCCACGCACCTGATACTCGCGCAGAGCGCGGCGCATGCGCAGGATCGCTTCGATTCGGTTTTCGCCCCAGGCGATCAGCTTGGCAATCATGGGATCATAGTAAATCGGCACTTCGGCGCCTTCGTAAACGCCGTTGTCGTTTCTCAAACCGAGCCCTTCGGGCAAACGCAGTCCTTCAATCTTGCCTGGACTGGGCATGAAATCGCGCTCCGGGTCTTCGGCGTAGATGCGGCACTCGATGGCATGGCCGGTCTGTGTAATATGGCGCTGGCGCCAAGGCAAAAACCCGCCTGCGGCTATCTCGATTTGCGCCTTGACTAAGTCGATGCCGACGACCCGTTCGGTGACCGCGTGCTCGACCTGCAGCCGGGTGTTCATTTCGAGAAAATAGAAATTTTGCTCCGGGTCGAGGAGAAACTCCAAAGTGCCGGCGCCGACATAACCCACGGCGCGCGCGCCCTGGATGGCTATGCGGCCGAGGCGCCGGCGCGTGCGGTCCTCCAGCCCCGGCGACGGCGACTCCTCAATGACTTTCTGATGACGCCGCTGGATGGAGCACTCGCGATCGTAAAGATGGATCACCCGGCCGTACTTATCGGCGAGGATCTGCATTTCCACATGGCGCGGCTTAGCGATGAATTTTTCAACGTAGAGCCGCGCGTCACCGAACGACGACGACGCTTCCGAGCCCACCGCGCGATAGGCCGATGACACTTCGCGGCGCGAACGCACCAGACGCAGTCCCTTGCCGCCGCCGCCGGCCACCGCTTTTAACATGCACGGAAAGCCGATCGACTCCATGGTCTGCAAAACTTCTTGTTCGGAAGTTAGAATGCCGTCCGAACCGGGCACCACCGGCACGCCCGCGGCTTTCATGATTTGGCGCGCCTTTACTTTGTCGCCCATCTGATCGATGACTTCGGGCGATGGACCGATAAAGACGATGCCTTCGTCTTTGCAGCGCTGCGCAAACGCGGCGTTCTCGGCCAAAAAGCCATAACCTGGATGAACCGCTTCCGCGCCGCTTTTTTTGCAGACGTCGATAATTCGCTCGATGGCTAAATAACTCTGAGTCGACGGCGCCGGCCCGATCGGATAGGCGTAGTCGCAGTATTTCACGTGCAGCGATTCGCGGTCCGCTTCGGAATAGACCGCCACGGTTTCGATGTCGAGTTCGCGGCAAGCGCGCGCGATGCGCACGGCGATCTCACTGCGATTGGCGATCAGAACGCGTTTAAACATGCGCAGCCGGGCACGAGCTACGAGGCGTGAGGCGTGAGAAACAACTCGGACCGGCCTTCCTCAGGCCGCCTTCCTCAGGCCTCATGCCTTCTTCAAAGTGGAATATTGCCATGCTTTTTCGGCGGGTTGTTGTCTTGCTTGTTCTTGAGCATTTCCAAGGCACGAATCAATGTCGGGCGGGTCTCTTCCGGATAGATCACCGCATCGATATAACCGGACTCCGCAGCTTTGAACGGATTGGCGAAAGTGTCGCGATAGTTCGCCACCAGCTCGTCGCGCTTTTTCCCCGGTTCAGCAGCCTTCTGCAACGCGTCGCGAAAGACGATATTGATCGCGCCCTCGGGTCCCATCACGGCGATTTCAGCGGTCGGGTAAGCCAAATTGATGTCGCCACGCAAATGTTTGCTCGACATGACGATATACCCGCCGCCATAGGCTTTGCGCGTCACGATGGTCACCTTCGGCACCGTCGCCTCGGCGTAGGCATAGAGTAACTTCGCGCCGTGGCGAATGATGCCGTGATATTCCTGCTCGGTGCCGGGCAAGAAGCCGGGCACGTCGACAAACGTGACGATGGGAATGTTGAAGCAATCGCAAAAACGGATAAAGCGCGCCGCCTTAACCGACGCGTTGATATCTAAGCAGCCCGCCAAACTGGCCGGTTGATTGGCGACAATGCCGATCGTGCGGCCGCCCAGCCGCGCCAGACCGACTAAAATATTGTGGGCAAATTCTTGCTGCACTTCGTAGAAGTAGCCTTCGTCGACCACGGCACTGATCAGCTCTTTCATGTCGTAGGGGCGATGCGGATTGTCGGGAATCAAATCCCTCAGACGCTTGTCGCGCCGCAGCGGATCGTCACCGGTGGGCCGAAATGGCGGATCTTCTTGGTTGTTGCTCGGCAAGAAGCCGATCAATTCGCGGATCATCAGCAAACAGTCTTTTTCCGTGTTGGCGATAAAGTGCGCCACGCCGCTCTTGCCGCCGTGAGTTTCGGCGCCGCCGAGCGCTTCCTTGGTCACCTCTTCATGGGTCACCGTTTTGATCACTTCCGGACCGGTGATGAACATGTAGCTGTTGGTCTTGACCATGAAAATGAAATCGGTGATCGCCGGCGAATACACCGCGCCTCCGGCGCAAGGCCCCATGATCGCGGTGATTTGCGGCACGACGCCAGAGGCCATCACATTGCGTTGAAAGATATCGCCGTAACCGGCCAGGCTATCAACGCCTTCTTGAATGCGCGCGCCGCCCGAGTCGTTGATGCCGATGATCGGCGCACCGTTTTTCAGAGCCATGTCCATCACTTTGCAGATTTTATCGGCGACCACGCGGCTCAAACTGCCGCCGAACACAGTAAAGTCCTGCGAGTAGACGTAAACTAAACGGCCGTCGATGGCGCCGTAACCGGTGACCACGGCGTCGCCGAGAAATTTTTGCTTATCCAGTCCGAAATCGGTGCTGTGGTGCGTGCGCAAGCGATCGAGCTCGACGAAGCTGCCGCTATCGAGCAAAATATCCAGCCGTTCACGAGCCAAAAGTTTTCCCTGTTCATGTTGCCGGCGCGCGCGCTCGCCGCCGCCGCCCGCTTCGGCTTTCTGATTCAGTTCGCTAAATTTGTCCAAGTTTTGGCTGGTCGTCATGAAAAGAGTATCCTTAGTGGCAAGAGCGCGGGTATCGCGCGAGCGGGTGCCGGCATCATAACAAAAGTCGCTAGTGTGTCAACCGAAACGATCGCCGACAGCGGCATATTCTCCTTGCAGTTCTAGAATGAAGTTGTTAGCCTAAAAATATTCCGAGCGATCAATTATTTCTACCCGCCAGCGAAAGTCACTGATGTTTGACGCGAGACTACAGCGCCCGAAAGCGCCCCGGAATGTCGCCGAGCAGCCCAAAGAGCTTGAACTCAAACCCACGCAAGCGCTCTTGCTATACGCCGCCAGTGAAGGCGACGCCAACATGCTTTATGCCGCGGGTATGTTCGTTCCCGATCCATTCATTTTTTTGCAGCACAAGAAAATCAAATATGTCGTGATGAGCGATTTGGAAATCGACCGCGCCAAGAAACAAGCCCACGCCGATCGGGTGCTGTCATTATCACTTTATCAACGCAAGCTGCGCAAACTCGGCAAGACTCCGGCCGGCGTTATCGATATCTTGGATCTCTTGTTCCGCGAGCGCGGCATCCGCTCGCTCATCGTGCCGGCGAATTTTTCCGCGCTGCTGGCCGACCAACTGCGGGCCAAAGGTTACAGCGTGCAAATCAAGCGCGACCCGTTCTGGGCGAAACGCGAAACCAAGAACAACCTCGAAGTTAAACATATCAGCGAGTCGTTAAAGGTAGCCCGGCTCGGTCTTGAAGCCGGTATCCGCACGCTCAAGCGCACCACGACGAGGCGCGATGGCTATCTTTATCTTAACGGCACGCGCTTGACATCGGAAATGCTGAAGACGGCGGTGAATACGACGATCATGGCCCAAGGCTGGCTGCCAAGCCACACGATTATTTCTTCGGGCAACCAGTGCGTCGATCCGCACCACGAGGGCAGCGGGCCGATCAAAGCGAACACATCGATCATCTTCGATATCTTTCCGCGCTCCCAGCACAACGGCTACTTCGGCGATTTGAGCCGAACCGTCGTGCGCGGCCGCGCCTCGGAAAAACTCAAAGAAATCTACGCCACCGTGCAAGCCGGGCAACAAATTGGCTTCGAGCAGATCCGCGATGGCATCAACGGCAAAGAAGTCCATCAAAACATTTTAGACCTGTTTGCCGCGCGGGGCTTCCCGACCGGACGGATCAACGGCAGAATGCAAGGATTCTTCCACGGCACCGGCCACGGCTTGGGCCTGGATATTCACGAGCCGCCGCGCATCGCGCCCATCGACGCGACGCTCCGCGCCGGTCACGTAGTGACGGTCGAACCGGGGCTTTACTACCTAGGTGTTGGCGGCGTGCGTCTTGAAGACGTCGTGGTGGTCACTGCCAATGGCAATCGCAATCTAACAAATTGCCCGCAGTTTCTTGAAATTTGAATTTGCAACTAAGCCGCGGATGAATACCGAATCGTTCTCCGCGCTGCTCGCCAACTTAGATCATCCAGACAAACCCACAATTCGCGCCGCCGTCGATAAGCTCATTCCGCTCGCGGCAAACGAACCCCAAGTCAGGAGCGCTCTCGAACACAGGCTCAACGAATCTGGCCATCACAATTACTGGCCGATCGCTTACATCTTAGGCCATCTGGCCCAGCCCTCTGGCGCGACCGTGCAAAGATTGCTCGATGCCTTGGATCATGCTGAACCGGATATTCGCTGGGCCGTCGCGCTGCTGCTCACTCGCCTGGCAAGATCCGCAGGTGAGATCGTCACCCTGCTACTGGAACTTTGCCGTACCGGCTCTGCCAATCAGAAGCGAATGGCCATCTACTGTCTGCGTGACCTAGAGTTGCGCGACGCCGAAAGTTTGCGAGCGTTCATCGAAGCCATGGCGGACAGCGACGCTACGGTTAGAGTTGCGGCAACGATAAGTTTAAAAACCAGATCTGATATTACCGCAGGCGTGCGCGAAACTTTGCTGTGTACCTACTTGAATGACCCAGAGATCAGAGTGAGAAATACCGCCGCTGTAACCCTTGCGAGTTTTGGCGCGCCGTCGGCAGAATTTCTGCGCGCGTTGCGCCACGCGAGTGAAAATGAAAAAGGACAAACAAAAAAAGCGGCAGATGCCGCTCTCGATTTACTCAGAGAAAGAAGGCCCGCTTCTAGCGGTAGCTCGCGCGACCGTTGAAGCGGGCCCACTAGGTGGTCTGAGGGGGTTTGCCAGGCTCTAAGCCCGAACCCCATCAAGAAGTCCGCCTAGAGCCTAAGTCTCAGCCACCTCGCAGTCAGTACATTTTTCTATCATGTCTGGACCACCTCCTTTCCCTGCTGGATATAATTTTACGGAAGTGATCCTCGCCTGTCAATAAAATTTTATGGCGTGTAAAATTTTACGGTGAGCTGTGAGTAATGAGTGCTCAGGACTGAGCGCTCGCTTACTCATCGCTCAGTCCTCATTGCTGAGCCCCTAAGAAGAAAACCAGCC
>Ga0187773_10001092_pt1 | contig 10879 bp, 12 predicted proteins | sample 0216_BV02_MP05_1_FD_133133 | JGI IMG/M metagenome (GOLD analysis project Ga0187773, IMG submission 133133) | Tropical peat soil microbial communities from peatlands in Department of Meta, Colombia - 0216_BV02_MP05_10_MG | ecosystem: Environmental > Terrestrial > Soil > Wetlands > Peat | place...
CCGCTCACGCCCGCCCGCGTATGGAGCTCCCTGTCCGCGTCTGCCCCGCCTGGCAGCGGGGCGTAGCCGAGGCGAGATCGCGCAGCCCCTGCAGGAGGGCGTCGCTCCGCGGCGAGGGCCCGGTTGCGAGCGATCGAGTGACGAAGGGAGGGAAGTAGCGCCCGGGGCGATCTCCTAGTTGGCCTGGCGAGTCAGGGAGATCGCGTGGACGAGGCGGTCCCCGGTGGCCACCCCGGTGCCGGTGAGCGAGGCCCCGTCCAGCGTCAGCGTGTAGGACAGCGGGCTTCCCGCCAGTGGCGTCGACTGGTCGTCGTAGCGGCCGGTCAGGGTCACGGTGGTGTCGGCCAGCTGGACGACGCCGGAGGCGGTCAGCCACCGACCGGTGGCGAGGAAGCGCCGCGTGAGCGTCCAGGAGAGGCCGTCGCCCTCCGGGTAGATCCGGAGCACGATCGGCACTCCCTGAGGTGCCCCGCCCATGGCGCGAATCGTCGCCTCGCCGTTCCATGTCCCGATGAGCTGCGCGAGCGCCGGCGCCAGCGGGCCGGGGCCGCTCGGGCCGGGTGTGCTCGTCGCGGGCGCGGGCTTCGTAGCGACGGAGGACACCGCGGCGGTCGTCAGCGCGCCCGGCGTCAGGCCTTCGATCAGCTGGCGGCGGCGCGCCGCGTACTCCTCGTCGGTGATCTGCCCGCGTGCCTTGAACTCGTCGAGCTGGTCGAGCTGCTGCTCGAACACGGTCGATGATCCCGATCCCGCCGCGGGCGCCGCGCCGGACCCCGTCACCGGGACCAAGGGCTCGGGCCGTCGATCTCCCTCGGCGACGTCCCCGATGGGCTCCCCCCGGGCCCACTTGGCGACGGCCGCCGCCACCGTCTCGCCGAAGCGCTTGACCACGTCGTCGATGTTGAGGATGCTGCCGCCGCCGATGCCGGTCCCGCCGAGATAGGCTTCGTGAGCCTGGAACTGAGCCAGCGTGGCCCCGCTCGGCGCGAGGATCGCGAAGCGTCCATTCACCTGCGCCTGCCCGGCTCCCATCCCTACGAAGAATCGCAGCACGGCGCTGCCGGGATCGACCTCGGTGATGGTGCCGGAGAGGATCACGCAGTCGGCGGGCAGGGCCGCCGGCCGCTCGGCCAGGACGGACTCGAAGGCGCCGTTGCGCTTCAGCCACTCCGTCACCGCCGCGGTGAACTGGAATCGATGCGGCTCCCACTGGAGATTGGCCAAGCTGATGCTGCCCAGCACGAGCACCCGCGGCCTGGACTCGCCCGGACCGGCCAGCACCTCCGGCTTGACCGAGCTGAACGTGCATCCGGCCAGTAGCGCGGCGCCCGCGAGGGCGAATCGTGCGTTCCTCATCGGTGTCACCTCATGCGGATCGACTCGATGATCCGCTCGACCTCGCCCCGATGCGCGTCGTAGTAGTGCACCTTGGCGCCGGTGTAGAGGACGAGATACAGTCGACCGTTCACGGCGGCCCCGGCCGCCAGCCCCTGCTTCTCCAGGCCGTAGCTGTTCAGGAAGGTCAGCTCACAGCGGAATCCATCGGCGGCTCCGAACCGGTACGGGCGAAGATTGGTGATGGTGACGTTCTGGGCGCCGACGGAGGTGAGGCCATCGGCGAGCAGCTCGGCCAGGTCGCTCGGCGACATGCTCTTCTGGAACTTCATCCGCTTCTGGGCGTCGGCGGTCTGGAAGAGTGGCTGGCCATCGTTCAGCCCAGTCAGGAACTGCACGGCTTCCAGGCCGGACCCGTCGACGGTCCAGATCTCCCACTTGCCGAACGTCGTCGCGCTCCACTGGGTCTGCGGGTCGACGGTGTAGAGATCCGCGATCGTCCGGGGCTTCGGCTCGACCAGCGTGTAGCGGGCGCAGCTGCCGAGCAGGAGGATGGCGAGAGCGAGCCAGAGCACCGACCGGGTAGTCCGCGTCATCGCAGCTGCTCCATGTAGGCCTGGATCATCTGCTTGTCCTCGGCCTCGGGGGCCTCGGTCAGGTACCGGCCGAAGGCGGCCCGGGCCCGCTCCCGGTCGCCCTGGCGCATCAGCACGAGGCCGGTGGCCCGGTACGTTTCCGGTGGGGCCGCGCCCGTGGCTGCAGCCCGCTCGTAGGCGCCCAGCGCCCGTGCGGGGTCGCCGGCGCCGTTGCGGAGGCGGTAGAGCTCGCCCTGGAAGAAATAGAGCTGGCCGGACCCCGGCTCGGCCGCCAGGAGCCGCTCCAGCAGCACCTCGGTGCGCGCGAAGTCGCGCAGCCGCAGGTCGTCACGGAGCAGGGTGGCGCGGCGCGGGCGGACCGCGCGCACGTAGGCCTCCCGCCCGTCGGCCCAGTCGCGGTCGGGCGTGTAGGCCTTCGCGGCCAGGCTCGTGAGTGTCTCGATGCGCTCGTCGGTCGGCGGGTGGGTCGCGAAGAAGATGAGGGGCTGGGAGTCCTTGCCGGCCCGGCGCTCCTTGTCCAGGGCGGACCAGATCTTCGCCGCCTCCCGGGGATCGTAGCCGGCCTTCACCATGAGCTCGAGTCCGATCTCGTCGGCCTCTCGCTCGTTGTCCCGGGAGAACTGCAGGACCGAGCCGAGCGCCACCAGCTGGGCGAGGCTGCCGGCATAGCCCTGACCGGCGGCCGCGGCCAGCACCCCGAAGACGGCGGCCACGTTGGTCTTGGTGCGGGCGTCGCGCCATCGCTGCACGGAATGCCGGCGCAGGTAGTGGCCCAGCTCGTGGCCGAGGACGTAGGCCAGCTGCGCCTCGTTATCAATTCTCAGGAGGAGCCCAGTCCACACCTGCATGGCCCCGTTCGGCGCCATGCTCGCGTTGAAGTGCGGTGTCTGCACGATGTAGAGCCGGATGTCGCCGCAGTACTCGGTGGCCAGGTTGCAGACGACGTCCCGGACGTAGGTGTTCACCGAGGCGTCCGTGACCAGGTGACCGGAGGTCCGCAGGCTCTCCTCCACCCGATCCATCTCCATCCACAGGCCGGCCTCGTCGCTGTCCGGCGCAGGGCGCTCCTCCGGGCGAATGTCGACGAGGGCGCCGGGGGCGCCTCGGGGGGTCGCGCAGGCCACCGACGCCAGGGCGACGAGGGCCGCGAGCCGGAGGACGAGCCCGCTCACAGGGGCAGCTCGACCAGCAGGTTCTGGACGGCCTTGCCGGCCGGCTCCGCGGTGCGCAGGTCGCCCGCGGGGTTGATCAGACGGTTGAACCAGAGGATGTCGCCGCTCCGGAGGTCCACCAGCGAGGCGAACCCCACCTGCCGCCCGCCCGGGACCCCCACGCCGAGGATGGCCGCCCCGACCATCAGGGCGACCCGCCCGCTGCTCGCGTAGCTGTCGCGGAAGAAGACGAAGACCGCGTAGTCCGCGCCGGTGCGCTCCTGGAGCTGTCTGACCCCCGTTCCGAGCGTCCAGTCGAACCGGTCGGCCTTCGTGGGGAGCGCCAGGGCCGGCACGTACTTGTGCACGATGATGGCGCCGCCCACGGCGTCGTGGAGCTTGATCAGCTGGATGTCGGCCGCCTCGTCCGCGCCGCCGCTGGCCGGCGCCTCGTAGGGCAGGACGGTTGTGCCCTTCGCGTGCAGCTGCTGCTCAAGCGCGGCGGCGACGTGTCGCCGCGCGCTCTCCGTCCAGTCGGCCTTCGGCTCGAGCAGCCCGCCGGCGGTCAGCTCGCTGACCTGCACGTCGGGCGGCATCACGACGACCCGCACCGCTCCCGGCGTGCGCCGCCAGTTCTGGTCGCGCAGGAGCACGGTCGACTGGGCGCAGCCGCTCAGCGCCACGGTCAACGACAGCAGCCACAGGGACGGTCGGGTCGCGGCGAGGAGAGGTCTCATCGACGATGTCCTCCTCCGGTCAGGCGTCCTCCCGGTTGCTGACCCGGGGCCCCCCGCTGACGTAGAGGGTCTCCCCGGTGATGAAGTCGGCTCGGTCCGAGGCGAGGAAGACCACCGCCCAGGCCACCTCCTCCGGGCGGCCGAGGCGCTGCAGGGGCACCTCGCGGGCGGCCTGCGCGATCATCGCCTCCGTCTTCCAGACCTCGAGCACCCCTTCGGTCTCGGTCGGCCCCGGCGCGACCGCGTTCACGGTGATGCCGTGCCGGGCCCACTCGGCGCCCAGGCTCTGCGTCAGCGCGGTGACCCCCGCCTTGGCCGCCGCGTAGGCGGCCATGCCGCGCGAGCCGGTGCGTGCGGCGACCGACGTGATGTTGATGATCTTGCCTCGGCTCTGCGGGATCATCACGCGGCCGACGGCCTGGCAGCAGAGGAAGACGCCGGTGAGGTTGGTCCCGATCATCGCGTCCCACTCCCGTCGCGGGAGCCGGTCGAGCGGCGTGCGGATCCGGTAGCCGGCGTTGTTCACCAGGAGATCGATGCGGCCGAACTCGTGCACCGTGTCCGCGACCAGCTGCTCCACCTGGCTCGCCTCGCTCACGTCGCACGAGCGGGCCAGGGCCCGCCGTCCGAGCGCGCGCACCTCGTCGGCCACCGTCTCGAGGGGCCCGATCCGGCGCCCGCCGGCCACCACGTGCGCGCCGGACCGGGCGAGCTCGAGGGCAATGGCCCGCCCGATCCCCTGGCCGGCGCCGGTCACGATCGCGACGCGGTCCCGTAGCATCCCCGGCGGTAAGGTAGCACCACTCGAGCGCTCCGGCCCAGAATGGCCTATCATGCCGGCCAGAGGAGGACGCCCGCCCATGGACTACGCGCGGATCTCCGCCGACTGCCACATCGACATGCCCTGGATGCCGTCCGATCTCTTCACCGCCAACGCGTCCGCGGCGATGCGCGACCGGATGCCCTACGTCACCGACGGGCCCGACGGACCGTGCTGGACGGCGAAGAACGGCGCCTCGTTCGGTCTGGTCGGCGGGGTGGGGCCGTCCGGCCAGAAGTACATCCCGGGGCTGCACTACCGCGCCGACGTGATGGCGGCCACCGGTCTCTACGACGACGGCCGCAAGGGCATACGGCGTCCGACCGATCCGGCGCTGCGCATCCAGGACATGGAGCGCGACGGCGTGCAGGCGGAGATCATCTTCGGCATCCTGGGCGCGGCCACCCGGCTCGGCGACCACGAGGCCGCCGCCGAGATGTTCCGCATCTACAACGACTGGCTCGTGGACTTCTGCCGCCACTACCCCGACCGCCAGATCGGGCTGGCCTGCCTGCCGTACGGCGACATCGGGGCCGCGGTGCGCGAGATCCGGCGGGTGGCGAAGATCGGGCTGCGCGGCCTCGAGCTGTCGTGCTCGTGGGACATGGAGCCGATGTGGCACCCGGCGTGGGAGCCGCTCTGGCAGGCGGTGAACGAGGTTGGTCTGCCGCTGCACTTCCACACTTTCCCGACCATGCCGCCCAGCGTGCGGGAGAAGGCGACGGGCCTCACCAAGCGGGCGGCCATGTTCACCAGCGTCGCCGGCTTCCAGATGAACCTCATCAACATCCTGGCCGCGGTGATCGGCAGCGCGGTGCTCGAGCGCTATCCGAACATCCGGATCTCGTTCGGCGAGAGCGGGATCGGCTGGCTGCCCTACGCGCTCGACCGCATGGACTTCGAGTGGGAGGATCGCTTCCGCGACCTCGGGCTCAAGATGAAGCCGAGCGACTACTGGCGCCGGCAGTGCAAGGCCACGTTCCAGTTCGACCGCATCGGGACCCAGATGATCCACGAGATCGGCGAGGAGACGCTGATGTGGGGGTCTGACTACCCTCACGGCGACGGGGTGTGGCCGGAGTCCTCGAAGTACATCGAGGAGCAGTTCGGCCACCTGCCGGCCGCGACCGTTCGCAAGATCGTCTGCGAGAACGCGGGGAAGTTCTACGGCCTGATCCGGTAAAGACGCAGGAGGGACAACGATGCCCAGGACGACCCAGCTCACGCTCAGCCTCGTATCGCGACCCGGCACGATCGCCGCACTGGCCCGCACCCTCGCGGACGCGCGGGTCAACATCACCGCGCTCAGCGCCGCGGAGACGTCCGGCCGGGGAAAGGTCCGGCTGCTGGTCAGCGATCCCGCCCGGGCCAAACGCGCGCTCCGCAAGGCCGGATACCGCGCCAGCGAGGAGCCGGCCTTCGCGCTGCGCCTGCGGAACAAGCCGGGCGCGCTGGCCCGGATCGCGGGCCGGCTGGCCAAGGCTCGGATCAACGTCCGCTCGATCTACGCGACGGCGGCGGGCCGTGGCTCGGCGCTGGTCGTGCTGACCGTGGGCGGCAACGCAGCCAAGGCGCGCCGGGCGCTCGGCGGCTGACGCGGCCCCGGGCGCGGTCACCGGGTAGGCAGCGCCCGCGGTCATCGCCGCTCTCGTGAGCATCGGCCGCGCCCGTCCGCGCGGCTGAGCGGCCAAACCATGCGGAGCCGGCTCTTCCATGCCGGGCACGCCGGTTGCCATGGCTCGTCCGCCCCGGATGGCGCTCGAGCGGCAATCCCGCTATGATCCCCCGCACCCGGAGGCAGCGCGCGCATGGCTCTCCTCAGCGTCCGTGACCTCAGCGTCTCCTTCCAGACGCGCGACGGCACGGTGTGCGCGGTCAACGACGTCACGTTCTCGCTCGAGGCGGGCCGGGTGCTCGCGCTGCTCGGGGAGTCGGGCTCCGGGAAGAGCGTCACCCTCCGGGCGATCCTCGGTCTGCACCTCGGCCCGCAGGTGCGTGTGACGGGCGAGGTGCTGGTCAAGGGGCGGGACGTCAACCGGCTCGACGACCGCGCGCGCGAGGAGCTGCGTGGCGGCGTGGTGTAGCTGGTCTTCCAGGAGCCGATGACCGCGCTCGATCCCGTCTACACGATCGGCGAGCAGATCGTCGAGACGCTCGTGCGCCACCGCGCCCTCGACCGCGCAGCCGCCCGCGGGCGCGCGCGCGACCTGCTCGATCTGGTCCAGGTGCCGTCCCCGGAGCGGTGCCTGGCCAGCTATCCGCACGAGATCTCCGGCGGGATGCGCCAGCGGGCGATGATCGCGATCGCGCTCGCGTGCGATCCGGAGCTCCTGCTTGCCGACGAGCCCACCACCGCGCTCGACGTCACGGTCCAGGCCCAGATCCTGTGGCTGCTCCGCGATCTCCAGAAGCGGCTCGACCTGGCCGTCATCTTCGTGACGCACGATCTGGGCGCGGCCGCCGAGATCGCGGACGCCGCGGCCGTGATGTACGCCGGGCGGATCGTGGAGCAGGCACCGATCCGCGAGCTGTTCCGCCGGCCCGCACACCCGTACACCGCCGGCCTGATACAGGCCACCGTTCGCCGGGGCCAGAAGGGCCGCCCGCTCGTGCCGATCGCGGGCACGCCGCCCAACCTCGTCGGGCTGCCGCCGGGATGCGCGTTCGCCCCGCGCTGCCCGGTCGCGATCGACGCCTGCTCGACGGACGTCCCGTCGTTCCACCCCGTGACCTCTGGTCACACCGCCCGTTGCCACCTCGTCGCCTAGGAGGCTCCCATGAGACGGATCGCCGCGCTGATCCTCGCCATCGTGCTCCCGCTCCTCCCGACCGCCCCGGCGGCCGCGCAGGGAACGCTGCGCATCGGCATGACCGCCAGCGACATTCCCTACACGGGAGGACAGACCGACAACGGCTTCGAGGGCTTCCGCTTCGTCGGCTACCAGATCTACGAGCCGCTGATCGCGTGGGACCTCACCCGCGGGGACCGACTGGCTCCGCTGGTGCCGGGGCTCGCGGAGTCGTGGGAGGTGCGCAAGGACGCGCCCACCAAGTGGGTGTTCAAGCTCCGCAAGGGCGTGAAGTTCCACGACGGCAGCCCGTTCAATGCCGACGCGGTGGTCTTCTCGTTCGAGTCCATCAAGAAGAAGGATGCGCCGCACTTCGACACCTACGGGTCCGGGCAGGTCAGCTTCCGGCTGGCGTCCATCATCGGGATCACCAAGATCGACGACTACACGGTGGAGTTCGAGACCAACAAGCCCACCAGCTTCGTGCCGTACCAGATCTGCTACATGCTGATCGTGTCGCCGACGCAGTGGCAGAAGTTCAAGGACTGGCGCAAGTTCGCCGAGCAGCCGTCCGGGACCGGGCCCTTCCGGGTGACCAAGTTCGTTCCCCGTGAGCGGCTCGAGCTGGAGGCCAACAAGGCCTACTGGGACCCCAAGCGCCGCCCCAAGATCGACAAGCTGGTGCTGCTGCCGATGCCCGAGCCGACCACGCGCCTGGCCGCGCTGCGCAGCGGTCAGGTCGACTGGATCGAGGTGCCGCCGCCCGACGCGATCCCGCAGCTGAAGGCCGCCGGCTTCACCATCACGCTGAACAGCTATCCGCACAACTGGACCCATACCCTGCGGCTGGACAAGGAGCCGTGGAACAACAAGCTTGTCCGCAAGGCGGCCAACTACGCGATCGACCGGGTCGGGATCTGCAAGAACCTGCTGAACGACACGTGCATCCCGGCCACCGGCGTGGTCTACAAGGGCCACCCCTGGTTCGGCAAGCCGAAGGAGATCTACGACTACAACCCCGCGAAGGCGAAGGAGCTGCTGCGCCAGGCCGGATTCGATGGGACCAAGCGCCCGGCCAAAGCGGTGCAGCTCATCTCCACCTCCGGCTCGGGTCAGATGCTGCCGCTGGCGATGAACGAGCTGATCCAGAAGAACCTCAAGGACGTGGGTATCGACATCGAGCTGCAGCCCGTGGAGTGGAACACGCTGCTCACCCGCTGGCGGGCCGGCTTCCACACGCCGGAGAACGAGGGGCTCAACGCCTGGAACATCTCCTGGAACTTCCTCGAGCCCTGGAGCGGGTTCGGCCGGTTCTTCCACAGCAAGTCGGTGGTGCCGGTGGCGGTGAACACCATGCCCTACATCAACCCGGAGGCCGACAAGCTGATCGACGAGGCCGAGCGGACCTTCGACGTCGGCAAGCAGAACGAGGTGCTCGCCCGGCTCCACGAGATCGTGGTGGACGACGCCCCCTGGATCTTCGTGGTGCACGATCTGAATCCCCGCGCGCTGTCGTCGAAGGTGAAGGGCTTCGTGCAGCCGCAGAGCTGGTTCGTCGATCTGACCGCGGTGAGGGTGAGGTAGCGCCGCATCGTGTGGGTCTACGTCGGCCGGCGTCTCCTGCTCGCGATCCCCACCCTGCTCGGGGCCAGCGTCATCGTCTTCGCGATGGTGCACCTGGCCCCGGGCGATCCGATCGCGGCGGTGATGCCGGCCGAGTCCAGCAAGGCGGAGATCGAGGCCACCAAGCGCGCCTACGGCTTCGACAAGCCGCTGCCGGTGCAGTACCTGGTCTGGCTCGGGCGCGTGGCCCAGGGTGACCTGGGCCGGTCGATCGCCACCCGGCGACCGGTCGTCCTCGACGTGCGCGACGCCTTCGCCAACAGCCTCGTGCTCGCGCTGTCGTCGTCGCTGCTCGCGTTCGCGCTCGGTGTGGGGCTCGGCCTGCTCGCCGCCTTCCGGCAGGGGCGGGTGCTCGACAAGCTGGCGAGCGCGGTCGCGGTGGTCGGGGTTTCGGTGCCGCACTACTGGGCGGGCATCATCCTGATCATCATCTTCTCGGTGCAGCTCAACTGGCTGCCCGCGATGGGCGCCGCGAACGATCCCGGTGTGTGGGAATACCTGAGCCACCTCCTGCTGCCCACGGTGGCGCTGGCCCTGATCCCGCTCGGAGTCATCACGCGGGTGGTGCGCTCGGCGGCGCTCGACATCCTGAACCAGGAGTTCGTGGTGGCGCTTCGGGCGAAGGGCCTGACCGCGCGCCGGGTGTTCGGGCACGTGGTCAAGAACGCCTCCCCGCAGATCCTCACCGTGCTCGGGCTGCAGTTCGGCTTCCAGCTCGGAGGCTCGGTCCTCGTGGAAGCCGTCTTCTCGTGGCCGGGCACCGGGTACCTGCTGAACCTGGCGATCTTCCAGCGGGACATCCCGGTGCTCCAGGGCGTGATCCTGGTGCTCGCGACGTTCTTCGTGCTGCTGAACCTCGCGGTCGACCTGCTGCAGACGATGATCGACCCGCGGATCGCGCGCCACTGATGGCCCTCGCGACAACGCTGGTCGAGGTCGCCGTGCCGGCCACGGCTCCGATGTCGTACTGGCGAACCGTCGGCTGGCGGCTCGCCCGTGACCGGACCACGCTGCTCGCCGGCGGCGTGCTCGCGCTGATCGTGCTCTCCGCGGTCCTCGCGCCGTGGCTCGCGCCCTACGATCCGGCCGCCGGCTCGATCCGGGCCCGCCTGGCGCTGGTCGGCTCCCCCGGACACCTCCTCGGCACGGACGAGCAGGGGCGCGACATGCTGAGCCGCCTGCTCTGGGGCGGCCGCATGACGCTGATCGCGGGCCTCACGCCGGTGCTGGTCGCCTTCGTGGTCGGTTCCGGGCTCGGCGTGCTCGCCGGGTACATCGGCGGGATCACGAACACCCTGATCATGCGGACGATGGACATCTTCTACGCCTTCCCGGCGGTCTTGCTCGCGATCGCGATCTCGGGCGCCCTCGGGCCCGGCCTGGCCAACACCCTGATCTCGCTGTCGATCGTCTTCGTGCCGCGCGTGGTGCGGGTCGCCGAGTCCGCCACCGTGCAGGTGGCGGGCCTCGAGTACATCGCGGCGGCGCGCGCCAGCGGCGCCGGCGTCCGGGCCATCATTCGCCACCACCTGCTGGCCAACGTGCTCGGCCCCATCTTGGTCTTCTCGAGCACCCAGGTGTCGCTGTCGATCATCCTGGCCGCGGGGCTGTCCTTCCTCGGGCTCGGGGTCACGCCCCCCGCCGCCGAGTGGGGGCTGATGCTGAACACCTTGCGGCAGTCGATCTACGTGAACGCGCTCGTGCCCGCGCTGCCCGGCCTGGCGATCTTCGTGACGTCGATGGCGTTCAACCTGCTCTCCGACGGCCTGCGGGACGCGATGGAGATCCGGGGGTGAGGCCGCCCCTGCTCGAGGCGCGCGGCCTGCGC
>Ga0187773_10001094_pt1 | contig 10873 bp, 7 predicted proteins | sample 0216_BV02_MP05_1_FD_133133 | JGI IMG/M metagenome (GOLD analysis project Ga0187773, IMG submission 133133) | Tropical peat soil microbial communities from peatlands in Department of Meta, Colombia - 0216_BV02_MP05_10_MG | ecosystem: Environmental > Terrestrial > Soil > Wetlands > Peat | place...
AATTCTGAATTGGCAGTTGCTTGTTTCCACAGGTGTTTAACGAGCCCCTGTGGGACCTCGGCATGCCGCCCGAAACCTCTTGATCCCCGTCGAATCCGGTCGCCCCCTCCTTTCATTCGTGTTAATTCATCGATAATCTAAAGCAGTTCGTAATCATGCTACCGTTGCTTTTGCTTGAAGGCCTTCTGAATCTCTCGTTCTGCGATCTTGCGCTTGAGCGTCTCCCGTTTATCGGCGCCTTTTTTGCCGAGCGCCAAGGCTAACTCTATCTTTGCGCGACCCTTCTTGAAATAAATTTTCAGCGGGACAAGCGTGTACCCGCGTTGCTGCGTTTTCCCGATCAGTTTACTGATCTCGGCCCGGTGCAGCAGCAGCTTCCGCACCCTTAGCGGGTCTTGGTTTGCAATGTTCCCGTGACTGTAGGGGCCGATATGGCAATGGTACAAGAAAACTTCATTGCCCTCGATTCGTGCAAAGCTGTCCCGAAGGTTCACACGACCTTCCCTTAAGGCCTTGACCTCCGTTCCGACCAACGCAATCCCTGCCTCGTATTTTTCCTCAATATGGTAATCATGAAAGGCCTTGGGATTGGTGGCCGCCACCGAATCATTTGCCATGACACCACTTTGTGTAACAAGGGATCAGACATTTCCGGATTTGTTATATCACAGAAACAAAAATTTTGCAATCCGTTGATCCCCTGATGCTTTTTGTCAAAATTCTACCGCTTTGGAAGAGAGAATGTTAAAAATACTATTTTAAATCAATGGAATATAAAATGTGGGGGTGGTCTTGGCGATCTGATATTGTTAATATGAACGAACGGTTAGCATTCCTTGGAAACGCCTTTATTCTGGACAAATTGTGAGGCAGGCCCGGCCTATATATTTCTGGAAATTGGATTGATCATTGCGACACTCGGCATGATCGCCATCATAACTCCTTACTGATCACCCTTGGCCACTTCCGGACTCGAAGATTTCCAGGAAATCTTTTCATCCTTGATTGCTTGACCGTTTGTGCCTTTGTCCGTAGCGGTACACCGTGGTTTTTCACTGGGATCGATCGCATAAAATTTAGGATTGACCGTAACCGTTGTGGAGGAATTTGAAGAATCGGTTATTAAAATGAGCCCGGGGCTGGGTCCCCTTTCAGAGAAGTTCTCTGTCAGGTTGAATCGCCTTGCGGATTCGGGTAGGATAGGATCTAACATAATATAAACCGATTGAACTTCATGCCTAAATCACCGTCACTCACATCCGTAAGCCACGTTCTTCAGCATCTCATCAGCCAGTATGGCCTTGAAGGTCCGCTGGCGGAACACCGTCTCCGGGAGCACTGGGTCGATGTCGTCGGTAACCAGATCGCGGGACATGCTCAACCTGACAAGATCCGCTTTCGCAAGCTCTATCTGTCCGTGGACAGCCCGGCCTGGATGCAAGAACTGGCTTTCTTAAGGCCAACCCTATTGGAAAAGGTGAATGCCGCACTGCGCCGGTTCAAGGCGGGCTTCCATATTCAAGAGGTCATTCTACAGCTGGGTCCTTCACGCTTGGCGGCACCCTCTGCGAACCCACATGGCAAGGGGCATAAACGGTAGGACCGCGAAAGCCATCTCTTCCCATCGAAATCGCTTTTTTACCCGGGCCGTTTGTCATTCCGGTTCAGCAGGCCGGTCGGTTGTGACCGGGGGTTTACCGGCGGCTGTCTTCAAACGGCTTTCGATGCTTCGGATCTTGACGTCGATCACCTTCGGATTCGGATAGCTGTGGGCCAACGACTGATACACGCGCAACGCTTCGTCTAAACGATCAAGCTCCTCCAGACAATTGGCCATCCAAAAGCGGACCTCAACCCGCACGTCGCTGTGCGGGTAACGCCGGGCCGTTTCTTGGTAGGTGGCCAGGGCCTCGCTGTACCGTCCTTGAAGGAAATAACTGCTTCCTGTCCGGTAAAGCGCATTGTCCGCCCAATCGCTATTGGGTGCCTGCTTGAGAAGCTGGTCCCATTCGCTCCGTGCCTGATCGTAATCCCCCTCGTCAAAATAGACCTCGCCGATGCGATACTGTACCTCCTCGGCAACGGCATGGTCCTGAGTGCGTTCCAGAAGTTTTTGATACTCTGCGATGGTCCGCCGGGGATCGTGATATTTCTTTTCGTAAATCTCGGCCAACGCCCGCTCGGCTTGCAAGACGAGAGGGCTGTCGGGATGTTCCGTGACGACTTTGTGGAAGGCTTCGACCGCTTTCGGGTAATCGTTGAGGTAAAGATATTCGAGCGTCCCGATGGAATAGTACGCATCGTCCACGAAGACGCTTGTGGGATAATCATCGACCAGCCGCTCATACGCCTGCACGGCGCCGAGGTAATCCCCTGCTTTCCAACGAGCTTCGGCCGTGGCGAGAATCGCCTTGGGCATCTGCTCGCATGCTGTCACGACGGCTAAGAACGCCACGCCAAGGCTTAGGCAGAGCCGGCGGCCGGATTTAGGCCGACGGACCATCGCCCTCTTGGCCTTGTTGCGAGGCGGGCTCGTCGGGGACATCCTCCGAATCGGCTTTTTCGGCCAACGTCGTGACACCCACCACACGATCGTTCGGATCCAGGCCGATCAACCGAACGCCCTGCGTGTTGCGGCCGATTTGGCGGATGTCCCTGATTCTGAGACGGATGATCTTACCCTCGGCCGTCATCATCATGATTTCTCCATCCTCCACTACCTGAAGAACGGCCACGGCATTTCCATTCTTTGGCGTTGTGCGAATGCTGATGATTCCTTTTCCACCTCGACCCTGGGAACGGTACTCCTTCGGATCCGTCCGCTTGCCGAACCCGCGCTCGGTCACGGTCAGAACACTCGCGCCTGTTCCTTTGTCCAAGACCTCCATCCCGATCACTTCGTTCTCCTCGGTCAGAGTGATTCCCTTCACGCCCATCGCGGTGCGCCCCATCGGTCGGGCCTGCTTTTCCGGAAACCGGATCACCAATCCCTTTTTCGTGCCGATCAAAACCTCCTTGTCCCCGTCCGTCAGCCGCGCCGCGACCAGTTTATCTCCCGGTTCGAGCGTCAAGGCGATGATCCCGCCCGCTCTCGGATTGCTGTAAGCCTGGAGCGGCGTCTTCTTGATGACGCCCTGCCGCGTCGCCATCACCACATACCGGTCTTCCCGAAATTCATCGACGGGAAGGATCGCCGTGATTTTTTCGCCTTGGGCTAACTGGAGAAGATTGACGATTGCCTTGCCCTTGGTCGCGCGGCCGGCCTCGGGGATCTGATGAACTTTTTGCCAGTACACCTTTCCGGCATCCGTGAAGAAAAGGAGGTAGTCGTGCGTCGAGGCCACAAACAGATGTTCGACAAAGTCCTCTTCACGGACACCCATCCCGATCTTCCCCTTCCCGCCGCGGCGCTGGCTTCGATAGATCCCGACCGGGTTGCGTTTGATGTAGCCGGTATTGGTGATCGTGATGACCATGTCCTCCTCGGCGATTAGATCTTCCAAGTCGATCTCCTCCGCCGCGGCCATGATTTCCGTCCGGCGAGCATCCTGATACTTTTCCCGAATCTCGAGCAATTCGTCCTTGATGATCTTTCGAACCAGGGCCTCGCTGCCCAGAACCGATCGGAGGTATTCGATCCGCTTGATGGTCTCCTGATATTCCGCGACCAGTTTTTCCCGTTCGAGTTGGGTCAACCGTTGGAGTTTCATGTCCAGGATCGCCTGGGCCTGGACCTGCGAAAGTCCGAACTCTTGAACCAGGCCGGTCCGCGCCATCTCGGGTGAGGCCGCCCCCCGGATCAACGCGATCACGCGATCCAGGTGATCCAGCGCGATCTTCAACCCTTCCAAGATATGCGCCTTCTCTTCGGCTTTTTTGAGTTCGAATTGCGTCCGCCGGACCACCACATTGCGGCGGTGCCGGACGAAGGCCTGAAGGATCTCGGCCAGATTTAAAACCCGCGGCTGATTCTCGATCAGAGCGAGCATGATGACGCCGTAGGTCGTCTGGAGCTGTGTATGTTTGTAGAGCTGGTTGAGGATGACGCCGGCCACCTCGCCCCGCCGGAGCTCCACGACAATCCGCATCCCGTCCCGGTCCGACTCGTCCCGAACGTCCGATATACCGTCGATCTTTCTGTCCCGGACCAACTCTGCAATCTTTTCGATCAACCGGGCCTTGTTCACCTGATACGGCAGTTCCGTAACGATGATCGTTTCTTTCTCGGTCTTGGGATGGACATCAATCGTCGCTTTTCCTCTCAACGTCAGGATGCCCCGGCCCGTCTTATAGGCATCCTTGATCCCTTGGGTTCCGCAAATGAACCCGCCGGTCGGGAAATCCGGCCCTTTGACAATGCGCATCAACTTATCGAGACCGATTTCGGGGTTATCGATCATTAGGATCAGGGCATCGATGACTTCGGTGAGATTATGCGTGGGTATGTTAGTGGCCATCCCCACGGCGATTCCGGACGATCCGTTGATCAGCAAATTAGGGATCTTGGATGGTAGAACGGTCGGCTCGGTGCGGGATTCGTCATAGTTGGGTACGAAATCGACCGTGTCCTTGTCGATGTCGGCCAGCATCTCCTCCGCCAACTGGGTCAGCCGCGACTCGGTGTAGCGCATAGCTGCCGGCGGGTCCCCGTCGATCGAGCCGAAGTTGCCTTGCCCGTCGATCAGGGGATACCTCATGTTGAAGTCCTGGGCCATCCGGACCAGGGTGTCGTAGATTGCGGCGTCTCCGTGCGGGTGATAATTCCCCATGATCTCACCCGTCACCTTGGCCGATTTTCGATACGGCCGATTGTGAAGAAGCCCCATCTCGTGCATGCCGTACAGAATCCGTCGGTGAACCGGCTTCAAGCCATCCCGGACATCGGGGAGCGCCCGGCCTACGATTACGCTCATGGCGTAATCGAGGTACGAGGTCTTCATCTCGTCTTCGATATCCACCACGATCTTTCGAGTTTCGTTTGTCACGGGATTCCTCTCAGATATCCAAATTTTTCACTTCCAGGGCATGCTTTTCGATAAAGGCTTTCCGCGGCTCGACCTGGTCTCCCATCAGGACCGAGAACATCTCTTCGGCTGCGACGAGATCCTCCAGTTTGACCTGGAGGAGGACGCGTTTCTCCGGATCCATCGTCGTCTCCCAGAGCTGTTCGGGGTTCATCTCGCCCAATCCTTTGAATCGCTGGATCGTGGCACCGCTCCGACCGATGGCGAGGATCTGATCCACCGCATCTTCCACCGTCAAAACCGACTTCGCGGCCTCTCCTTCGGAGGAGATGAGGTACGGCGGGGCCGCGATTTTCTGGATCTGGTCGTAAATCGTCTCGAGCCCTTTATACTCGACCGCCTCCAGGAGGGCCTCCACCTGGGCGGACTCCACGCGCCGCTCGATCACCTGCCCCTCCCAGCTCAGCGAGCAGGACAAAACGAAGCCGTCGTCTCGACTAGCCAGATCGCTTTGAACCCGGATTTTTTTCGCCGTCGGCGGAAAGGCTTCCTTCAATACATCAAGATAGATCTGTTCAAATGACTTGAGTGTGTTGGGTGTCTGCCATTCCGCTTTGGGATCTGGACGGACGCCGAGAAGTACCCGGATGAGTTCCGATGTGGCACCGCGTTTTTTGAGTTGCTGGAGGTGCTGCCGGTATTTTCCCATTTCGGCAAACAGTTTTTGTCGCCGGTCGGCGGGGACGGTCTTCTTGCCCTTTTCGGTCAAGAGGGTTGCCCGCTCCATTCCCAGTTTGAAGAAGTAGTCTTCAAACTCCTTTTCATTCTGGAGGTACCGCTCCTCTTTTCCTTTTTTTACCTTGAAGAGCGGCGGCTGGGCGATATAAAGATAGCCTTTGCCGATGAGCTGGGGCATCTGTCGGAAAAAGAAGGTCAGGAGCAGCGTCCGGATGTGCGACCCGTCCACGTCGGCATCGCACATGAGAATGATCTTGTGATACCGGGCCCGGAGGATGTCGAAGTCCTCCGCCCCGATCCCCGTGCCCAGGGCCGTGATCAAGGTTCGTATTTCGTCGCTTGAAATCATCTTGTCGAAACGGGCCTTTTCAACGTTGAGGATCTTGCCTTTCAAGGGAAGAATCGCCTGGTTGCGTCGATCCCTCCCCTGCTTCGCCGATCCGCCGGCCGAATCGCCCTCCACGATGAAAAGCTCCGAAAGGGCCGGATCGCGTTCCTGACAGTCAGCCAGCTTTCCGGGAAGGGAGCCGACATCCAGCGCATTTTTCCGGCGGATCAACTCCTTGGCTTTCCGTGCCGCCTCGCGTGCCCGTGCGGCGTTGATCCCTTTCTCGGCGATTTTCCGGGCCACGCTGGGGTTTTGATCAAAGTAGGCGCCGAGCGTTTCATTGACGGCGGCCTCGACGATGCCCTTCACCTCGCTGTTTCCCAGCTTGGCCTTGGTCTGGCCCTCGAACTGCGGCTCCGGGATCTTGACGCTGATCACGGCGGTCAGCCCTTCACGGACATCGTCCCCCGTCAGGGCTTCGTCGTCGGCCTTCAAGAGATTGTTGGCCGTGGCGTAATTGTTCACGGTTCGCGTCAGCGCGGCCTTAAACCCAACGAGGTGGGTTCCCCCTTCACGGGTATTGATGTTGTTTGCGAACGAGAAAATATTATCCGAGTAGGAATCATTGTACTGGAGGGCGACCTCCATTAAGACCCCGCTTTTCTCTCGGGTGACATAGATCGGTTTATGAAGGGGATCCTTATTTTCATTCAGGTGCTCGACAAAGGAGATGATGCCCCCCTTATAGGAAAACTCCTGCCGCTTATCGGTCCTTTCGTCCCCCAGAAGAATCTGAAGTCCCTTATTGAGAAAGGCCAATTCGCGCAGCCGCTGGGAGAGCGTGTCGAAGCTGAATTCCGTCTCCTCGAAAACCTGGGAATCGGGCTTGAAGGTGATCTTGGTTCCTCTTTTTTTGGTCTTCGCGGTGGATTTCAGCGGCGCTTCGGGCTTGCCGCGATTGTATCGTTGTTGGAAAACTTGCCCGTCCTGCCAGATCTCCAGCTCCAGCCATTCCGACAGGGCATTCACGACCGAGATCCCAACACCGTGAAGCCCGCCCGATACTTTGTAGGCATCCCGGTCGAACTTCCCGCCGGCGTGAAGTACCGTCAAGGCCACCTCGGCCGCCGAGCGTTTTTGACCGGGGTGCATGCCCGTCGGGATCCCCCGTCCGTTGTCGATCACCGTGCAACTGCCGTCGCTGTGAAGGACCACCTCGATTCGATCGCAAAAGCCGGCCATCGCCTCGTCCACGCTATTGTCCACCACTTCGTAGACGAGGTGGTGCAGGCCGTCCACGCCGGTGCTGCCGATATACATCGCCGGACGTTTCCGGACGGCATCCAGTCCTTCCAACACCTTGATCTGTGCCGCATCGTACTTTGGGGACGTCTTGGTTTCCATGCTGCTCCTCAGTTTCAGACCCGCATCGGCATGACCACACACAAATAATCCGGATCATCCGGTTGACGGATGATGCAGGGACTCAGCGCATCCTTAAATTCCAGGACGGCCTCTTCCGAATCGACGGCTGCAAGGGCATCCAAAAGATACCGGGCATTAAAACCTGTTGTTAGTCCTTCCTGGCCGAATTTGGCGGCGATCACCTCTTTGGCCTCTCCCATCTCCGGATTACTCGAGGACAGTGTCAGGGTGTCCGGTTCCAGGACCAGTTTGATCGCGCTCGTTTTTTCGCGGGAAAGGATGGACACCCGACGAAGCGCACCCTCGAGTTCTGTCTTATTGACCGCGACCCGTTTCTCGTTTTCTTTTGGAATCACCTGTTGATAATTGGGATAACTTCCTTCCATAAGCCGCGCAAGGAGCAGAAGCCCTCCCCGCTTAAAGATCATCTGGTTCTTGCTGACTCCGAGCTCCGGCCCCTCTTCATTCTCTTCCAACAGCTTCTTAATCTCCAGCGCGGCCTTCTTCGGAATAATCGCCGTCTGTTCTTGAGGAATTCCCCTTCCTTTTCCGTCTTCCAACGGTCTTTCCATCACAGCCAGGCGATGTCCGTCGGTTCCGACAAACCGGAGGAACCGCTTTTTATCTTTTGCATAGAGTGTGACCAATAACCCATTGAGGATGTACCGGGCGTTGTTGTCGCCTGCAGCAAAAACGGTTTTGCGGATTAAATCAGAAAGGATTTTCCGGTCCATGGACATGAGCGGTTCGGATTCGACCGTCGGCATCGCCGGAAATTCCTGGGGGGGCAATCCCAACACTTTAAACTCGCTCTTACCGGCCTCGATTTCAACCCGGTGTACATCATTTGAAGAGATCGTAACCATACCCTCGGGAAGTTCCCGAATGATTTCGTACAGCTTCCGGGCCGAAACGGTTACCCCGCCGGGCCGTGACACTTCGGCCTTGTACGTTCCCCGAATCCCGATTTCCAGATCGGTCGCGAACAGAATGACCTGGTCTCCTTTCGCCTCGAACAGCATATTCGAAAGGATCGGCATGGTGTTCCGCTTTTCAACCACGCCCTGGACTCGCTGGAACCCCGTCAACAACTCGCCACGCGAAATCTTAAGCTTCATTCCGACCTCCTCATGCCATCGCGTAATTTTTTAGGAAGACCCTTGTCCTTCCCTCAACTGTCTCGTAATCGACTCCACCAGCTGTTTAAAGCTGGCATCGTCTTCCAACCTTTTTTCGATCTGGCGGCAGGCGTGAATAACGGTCGTATGGTCCTTCCCCCCGAAGTGCCGTCCAATTTCTGGGAAAGACAGGGATGTTAATTCCCGACAGAGGTACATCGTAATCTGACGAGGCTGCACAATCGTTTTGGTTCTTTTCTTCGACTTCATTTCGGCCTGCTTGAGGTGGAACCGTTCTGCAACCACCCGCTGAATTTCCTCCGCCGTGATAATCTTTTTAACCTGCACCGCATCGCGCAGAATTTTCTTTGCCAGCTCGAAGGTCAAGGGTTGTCCCGTCAGCGACGAAAACGCCCCCACGCGGATCAGGGCTCCCTCCAATTCCCGGACATTTCCCCGGATACTTTCGGCCAGGAGGTGGGCGACCTCATCCGGCAGATCAATGCCCTCAGCTTCGGCCTTCTTTCGGAGGATGGCGATTCGGGTTTCAAGATCGGGCACCTGGAGATCCGCGATCAGGCCCCACTCGAAGCGAGAGCGCAGCCGCTCTTCGATGGTCGGAATCTCTTTGGGAAAGCGGTCGCTTGATAATACAATCTGTTTATGCGCTTCATATAGAGCGTTAAACGTATGGAAAAACTCTTCTTGGGTCCGCTCTTTTCCTGCGATAAACTGGATATCATCCATTAACAGGGTGTCCACGCCTCGGTATTTATTTCTGAACTCCAGCATCTTATCGTACCGAATGGAGTTGATGACTTCGTTCGTGAACTGTTCCGAAGAAAGAAAGGCGATTCTCGTACCCGGTCGCTTCTCTTGAATGAAGTTGCCTATCGCGTTCAATAAGTGGGTCTTTCCTAATCCAACCCCCCCGTACAGGAACAATGGATTGTACGCCCTTGCCGGGGACTCCGCAACGGCAAGTGCGGCTGCGTGGGCGAACTGGTTACAGGACCCGACCACGAAACTGCCGAATGTGTATTTGGGGTTGAGTTGTACTCCTCGTCGGGATTTTCCAGATTTTTCCGCTGCGGGGTGTTCGATTTGTATCTGTTGCCCGTTTTTTATGACCAAGTTGATTCTTAGACCCTCGATCTTCGAAACGCGCCCAATCTCGTCCAACAGCATTTCATAATAATGCTCTCTGATCCACTCGCAGAAAAATCGGTTCGGCGCGACAAGCGTTATTTCTTTTCCTTCGATGGAATCAATGGAGAGGGGCTTAAACCAAGTGTCATGAATCTGTTTATTGACACGCGCCTCGATCTTTTCGCTGGCCTGTTGCCAAACTTCTTCCGGTCTCATTTATGCTGGGTTTTTAACAGGTTTATCAACAATTGTTGATAATTAAATAAATTAATAAAATCAATATATTACATCCGCATTTTTTGTTTCTTTCCCTGCTAAGTTTAACTGTATCTTTCCCATGGCCTGGGATGTAATAATTCAAACCCAAGATAACAAAATCGGACCAACAAAGCAAGTTTTATTCGGTTTATACCCACAGGGAACCATGTTTTGATTTGTCCGTTTCCGTTTTTATTCGCATTTTTAACAAGCACTACTATTACTACTGTTTTATTTAATTTACAATACGTAATTAAAACCCCAAGGATGTCGGCCTGTATCGTTTTCGATTGACTCCCCAAATAAACCTACCTATAATGACTTTTTCGGGCAGCGCCAAGGAGGATCAATGTCCATCACGTATCGGCAACCCAGCAAGCGAAGAAAAAAAAGGGTTCATGGTTTTTTGAAGCGAATGAAGTCCAAAGGAGGGCAACGGGTTATTTCTCGCCGTCGATCTAAAGGGAGAAAACAATTAACGGTGTAGACTTCCGAATGAAACGCGGAAAACGATTGAGCAAGAAATCGCAATTCGAGGACATTTACCGACGGGGGGCCATCATCGATACGGAGTCGTTTAGGCTTATCTATCGTGAAAACCGTCGTTCGTGTTCTAGGTTTGCTGCCGTTGTCGGCAAAAGGTTTGGGTCGGCGGTTTGGCGAAACAAGGCGAAGCGAATCGCCCGGAGTATTTTCCATGAATTCCAGAGCAGGATCTGTCCTCCATGCGACATTGTACTGTTTCCGAAAAAAGAAATGTTTTTTTGCGGACATCGCCTACTTAGCCGCCAGTTTGAGCGGGCGATGAGACAAGACCAGCGAGAGAAGAACGTACCATGAAGTACGTATTAATCGGGCTGATCCAATTATATCAGCGGATGGTTTCTCCTTTC
>Ga0187773_10001095_pt1 | contig 10873 bp, 8 predicted proteins | sample 0216_BV02_MP05_1_FD_133133 | JGI IMG/M metagenome (GOLD analysis project Ga0187773, IMG submission 133133) | Tropical peat soil microbial communities from peatlands in Department of Meta, Colombia - 0216_BV02_MP05_10_MG | ecosystem: Environmental > Terrestrial > Soil > Wetlands > Peat | place...
CCTCGAGGACGGGCGGATCGAGGTCCGCTCGCTGGCCGGTGGCAACGTCCTCCTCTAGCCCGCGCCGCACGGTGCTGGTCGTGGACGACAACGCGCTGCTCCGGAAGGTGCTGTCGGACATCATCGCGGCGTCCGAGGAGTTTCGCGTGGTCGCGACCGCGCGGAACGGGGTGGACGCGCTCGAGAAGGTGAGAGCGTGCCAGCCCGACCTCGTGACCATGGACATCTCGATGCCTGTCCTGGACGGTCTCGATGCGATCGCGCGCATCATGGGAGAGTCCCCGCGCCCGATCGTGGTCGTCTCCGCGCGGGCGGGTCGCGACACCGCGGAAGCCATTCGGGCGCTGGAGCTGGGCGCGGTGGATCTGGTGGAGAAGCCTGGCGGCACCGGGGCCGATCCGGGGGAGCTGGCGTCGCGCCTGCTCGCGGCGCTGCGCGCGGCGGCCGCCGCGGATCCGTCCAAGGTGGGCGCACGCCCCGCGGCGCCACCGCCGGCCCCGCGGGCGGGGCTGGCGACCGGAGCGGCCCGGGTCGCGCTGGCCGTGGCCGCGTCCGCCGGCGGCCCGCGGGCGCTCGCCGAGATGCTGCCGGCGCTGCCGGGCGGCCTCGACGCGGCCGCGCTCGTGGTCCAGCACATGCCACGCGGATTCACCAGGAGTCTGGCGGAGCGGCTCGACGGCCTGTGTGCCCTGCGGGTGGTGGAGGCCGAGCGCGGCGCCACGGTGCGCTCCGACACCGTCTATGTCGCCCCGGGCGACCTTCACATGCGCGTGCGCGGCGCTGCCGGCTCCGCGACCATCGAGCTCGGTGAGGACCCGCCCCTGTGGGGTGTCCGGCCGGCAGCGGACCACCTGTTTCAGAGCGTGGCGGACGTGTTCGGCGTCGCCTCGGTCGGCGTCGTGCTCACGGGCATGGGCCGTGACGGCGCGGCAGGTCTCGGGGCGATCCGGCGCGCCGGCGGCGCTACCTTCGCGCAGGATCGCGGCACGTCGGTCGTCTATGGGATGCCCCACGCGGCGCTGCAGGCGGGCGCCGCGCAGGACGTGGTACCGCTGAGCCGCATGGCCGAGCGGAGCGCTGCGGAGCTGCGCCGGCGCTCCGGCGTGCGCGTGTGACTGCGCCGGCGCGGCTGCGCCGACCCCGCAACCGGATGACGGCAGGGGCCGCCGGCTATTCCGGCGGGCCTGCGCGGGGCGTGACAACCCGGACTCGTGTGGAGTGCGACCATGGCTGACGATTTCGTCCAGGCAATGCGCGACCGTCACACGCAGATCGCCGCTGCTCTGGACGCGGCCAAGACGCCGGCGGCGCTGGCCGCGGCCAAGCAGGAGATCATCGCGTTCTTCAAGCGGGTGGACGGCACCATCGGCGAGCTGGCGGCCGTCAAGGAGGAGATCCGGGCGCTGGTGGAGCGCTACAAGCAGCTCGAGGCGGGGACCCGCACCGCGACCGCCCCCGAGTTCGACCACGCGCGCCCGGTCGTGCACGCCGACCACATCGGGGCCTCGACCTTTATCGAGAAAGGCTGGAGCCTGATCTCGCTGGGCGACTACGAGGGCGCGATCCAGACGCTCACCAAGGCGCTCGCTCTCTCCCCCGGCGACGTGCAGGCGGAGTCGCTGCTGGGTTGGGCGCAGATGCTGCGCGAGGACTACGACGCCGCGCTCGGCACGTTCCAGAAAGTTCTCACCAAGGAGCCGGCCAATTCGCTGGCACGGATCAATCTCGGCTACATCTGCCTCAAGAAGCGGATCTTCGGGGAGGCGATCGAGCACCTCTCCAAGGCGATCCGGATGGCCAACGACCGCAAGGCCACGCTCTACGCCAACTACTACCTGGGACTGGTCTATCTGCAGCGGGAGATGTACGAGGACGCGGAGAACTTCTTCCGCAAGACGCTCGAGCTGGGGCCGAACCTCATCGAGGCGTTCTACGAGCTGGGGCGCGCCCAGTGGCTGGGCGGAAACCACGAGGGGGCCAAGGCTACCTGGCTGGCCGGCTTCGCGGCCAACAAGTTCAGCCCGTGGGGCAAGAAGTGCCGGGAGGTGCTGGCCACCGTGGAGGGCGGCGGCGCGCCCCCGCCGTGACGCCCGTGCTTGACGGGTCGGGCGGCGCAGGCTAAACTGAGTCGCTGTGCAGAGTTCCGGGCCCCAAGCGCGACTCCAGTTCGGGGTCGTCAACGCCGCCCTGTTCGTAGGGGCGGCCGTCGCGTTGGGGGCCGGATACCTTCTGCTGGCGCACGGCTCGACGACGGTGGCGCCCATCCTGCTCGTGGTGGGCTACTGCGTGCTGCTGCCGCTCGGGCTGTTCCTGTAGGGAGCGCACGGGCGAATAGCTCAGCTGGTCCAGAGCGCCTGCCTTACACGCAGGAAGTCGGGGGTTCGAATCCCTCTTCGCCCACTTCCGGCGTCGGGCTGGCCATCGAGACGGACTACCGGAGGGAGAATCGCATGACGTGGACGCGATCGTTCGGGCTTGCCCTGGCGGGCGCAGTGTGTCTCGCGGCACCGGCAGCCGCGCAACTGGCGCGCGTCCAGGCGTCTCCGAACGCCCCCAAGCTGCTCGTGGCTCCCTTCGGGCGCCTGCAGCCGCAGGACTCCGACCTGGCTACGACCGTCGGCGACGGTCTCCGCGAGCGCATGCTGCTCGACCACACCGATGCGTTCCAGACGGTGCAGAAGAAGGCGATGTGCGACATCCTCACCGAGAGCGGGTTCGCCTGCACGACGGGGCTGGAGCAGACCACGATCGCGCAGCTCGCGCGCTTCGCCAACGCGCGCTACGTCGTGGATGGAATGATCTACCCACGCCCCGGCGACTCGGTGCTGGTGCTGGCGCGCCTGGTCCAGGCGGTGGGCACGGCGCCGCTGGCGGCGACGGCAGAGGTCCAGGTGGCCAAGGCCCGGCTCGCGGCCTCGACGGGCGCCCAGCTCGCCGACCGGCTGGCCGATAAGTTCCGCGCCTTCGAGCAGGTCATGAATTGCCGCAATGCCCGGGAGCAGAAGAACTACGCGCGCGCTATCGAGACGGCGAACCGGGCGCTCCGGTACGACGCGACGAGCGGCGGCGCGCTGCTCTGCATCGCCCTGACGCTCCAGGATCAGGGCGCCAGTGCGGATTCGGTGCAGGCGACCTTCGAGCGTGCCCACGACGCCGACTCGATGAACACGGTGGTGGCGCGGCAGCTGGCGATCATCTACCAGGAGAAGCACGACACGCTGCAGCTGATGCACATGCTGCACCACATCGTGCAGGTGGACCTCAACGACAACGACCTGCGGATCCAGACCGCGCGGCTGTTCGTGGCGAGGCATTTCCCGGACAGCGCCGTGTGGCTGCTCGATCAGGCCCTGGGCCGCAACCCGAACCAGTTCGACCTGCTGCAGGCCAAGGCGATCTCGTTCGCCGCCTGGGAGAGGTGGGACAGCGCGGGCGCGTACATGCGGCTGGCCGCCGAGGCCGACTCGACCAAGATCGATTCGCTATTCCTGGAGCGGACGGTCGCCTTCTACGATGCGGCCCACGACACGGTGCACGTGCTGGAGTGGGACCGGAAGACGACCGAGCACCTGCCGCACTACACGGCGAACTGGTACCGCTACGGCACGCTGCTGCTGGCCCACGGTGACACCACCGGGGCCACGGCGGCGATCAAGCAGTTCATGACCCTCGCGCCCAACGACGGCCGGGGGCATCTGGTGTACGGGACCCTGCTGCTGGCGCAGGGGGCGCGGGACAGCACGCAGCGCGCGTACTACGACTCCGCGCTGGCGCACGCGAGGATGGCCGGAGAGGCGGATTCGGCGTACCGGCCGGCGGCCGCGAACATCTTCCTGAGAGTGGGCGTGCTGGCGCTCCAGGCGCCTCCGAACTACCCGCGTGCGGACTCCCTGCTCACCGTGGCCAAGTCGTGGGGCCAGGGCGAGCCGCGGCAGACCGCGACGTTCTACGCCGGGGTCGCGGAGTTCCAGCGCGGGTACGCCGCGGTGACGGCGGCGCAGCCGCTGCTGCCTCGCGGTCAGCGCGATGCGGCGGTGCGCGATTCGGCTTGCGCTTTGGTTCGCAGCGCGGCCGACTTCCTGAATCAGGCGGAGCCGAACATCACCTCGGCCGTGGCCGTGAACCGGGATCTGGCCAGCCAGCTGCTGACCTATCTGCCGCAGCTTCGGACGCCACTCCCGCAGATGACGCGCGTGTTGAAGTGTCCGTCGTAACTTGTAGCGGGCCCCCCGCGTTCCTATATTGAAAAGCTTGGCCGCGGGGGGCTGTAGCTCAGCTGGTTAGAGTGCCGGTCTGTCACACCGGAGGTCGCGGGTTCGAGCCCCGTCAGCCCCGCCATCCACGCCCCACCTGCCAAGGCAGGCGGGGCGTTTCATTTGAACACGTGATACGTGATGGGTAATGCGTGATGGGTGATGAGGGACGCGCCGTGCGGGCGCCCGGTGACCGCGGGCTCAGGGAGGCGCCACCTCTGCCGTCGAGCCTCACCACCGGTTTCGAGCACGCTCCCGTGCTGGCTGAGGAGGTGGCCGGGCTCCTGGCCGGCCGGACCCGGGTGCTCGACGGCACCGTCGGCGGCGGAGGCCACGCGGCCGGTCTCATCGCCCGGGGCGCGCGGGTGCTCGGCGTGGACCGCGATGCGGATGCGGTGCGCGCGGCCGGGCTGCGGCTTGGGGCCTCCGCGCAGATCCGCCAGGGAGATTTTGCGGAGGCGGCCCGGGAGCCCGACGTGGTGGCGTTCCGTCCGGATGCGGTCCTGCTCGATCTCGGGGTGTCCTCGCCGCAGGTGGACGATCCCGCGCGTGGGTTCAGCTTCCGGCCGCACACGCCCCTCGACATGCGCATGACGGCCGGTCGCGGACGCACCGCCGCGGACTGGCTCAACACGATGGAGGAGGCGGCGCTGGCCACCGCGCTGCGCGACTGGGGCGACGAGCGCCGCTCGCGTCCGCTCGCCAGGGAGATCGTGCGGCGCCGCGCGACCCGCGCCTTCGCCACCAGCGACGATCTGGTGGGAGCGATCCGTGCCGTCCTGGGGCCGCGGAGCGGGCCCGACGACTTCGCGAGGATCTTTCAGGCGGTGCGCATCGTGGTCAACGGCGAGCTCGAGCGCCTCGAGCGCGCGCTCCCGGCGCTGCTCGACGTGCTGGCGGCCGGCGGCGTGCTCGCCGTCATCAGCTATCACTCCGGCGAGGATCGCGTGGTCAAGCACGCGATGCGCGAGTGGGCGCGCGCCTGCGTCTGCCCGCCCGCCCAGCCGCTGTGCACCTGTCGCGGCCGGCCGCTCGGCGAGCTGCTGACCCGGCGGCCGGTCCGTCCGTCTCCACGGGAGATCCAGCGGAACCCCCGCGCGCGCAGCGCCCGGCTGCGCGCCTTCCACAAGGCCGCATGACCCTGCGAGGCCGTCACTGGGTGGCCATGTGGCTCGCGAGCTTCCTGGTGATGGCGGCGTGGGTGATCTGGCGCCAGACGGAGGCCCTGGCCACCGCGCGTCAGCTCAAGGCGCTGCAGTCCGTGCGCGGCGCCCTGGAAGCGGCTGTGGCGGACGACCTGGGCGCGATCCGCCACGCGCGAAGCCGCGCCGTGCTGGTCCCGCTCGCGCGCGCCAGGCTCGGCCTCCGCTTGCCCCTGGACAGCGAGATCATCATTCTGCAGGACCCTCGGGCCCGGTGAGCCGGTGATGAAGCGGCCGTCACGCGCCACGTTGATCGGATCGGCCTTCGTCCTGGCGGCGCTCGCCGTCGTCGCCAGGGCGGTGGACGTGCAGCTGGTGCACGGGGACCAGTGGCGCCGCCGCGCCGCCGAGCAGCAAACGGTGCGGGTCGAGCTGCCGGCGCGGCGTGGCGGGCTGTTCGACCGGCACGGCGTCGCGCTGGCGCTCAGCCAGGAGACGTTCGGCGTCGGGCTGGCCCCCCGCGAGATCTCGGACCCTGCGCACGCGGCCGCGCTGATCGCGAAGGTGGTCGGCGTTCCACGCCGGGACATCGGGCAACTGGTCGCGTCGGACCGCCGCTGGGTCGAGTGGCCGGGGCCGTTCGGGTGGACCGAGGTGGCGGTCCTCAAGTCGGTGCGCGGCGTGTACCTCCTGCCCCGGCTCCAGCGGTTGTATCCCCGGCCGGACCTGGCGCCGCGACTGATTGGCCGGGCGGGCGCGGACGGGCGCGGCGCGAGCGGCCTGGAGCGGGCGCTGGATTCGTTGCTCGCCGGACGGCCCGGGAGCGCGGTGATGTTGCGCGACCGGAGCGGACGGACCTACCCCTCGCCGTCACGGCCGTCCGCCGATCCCGCACCGGGCGACGACGTGTATCTCACGCTCGATGCGGAGCTCGAGGACATCGCCCAGCGAGCGCTGTCGGCGGCCGTGGATTCGGTCCACGCGGTCGGAGGCGACGCGGTGATTCTGCAGCCGGCGACCGGCGAGATCCTCGCGCTGGCCAGCGTGCGGCGCACGGTGGCGGAGGGCACGGGTCTCGGGGACACGTTCGAGCCCGGGTCCACCGCCAAGGTGTTCGCCGCTGCGGCGCTCTTGAGGACTGGGAAGGCCCGGGCCGACGACACCGTTTTCGCGGAGCACGGCCACTACGTCTACCGCGGACGGCCGATCGACGACGTGCACGGCTCGGGGACCCTCAACCTGGCCAGCGTGATCCGGGTCTCCAGCAACATCGGCATCGTGAAGCTCGCCGCGCGGCTGACGCCCGCCGAGCAGTACGAAGCGCTCCGCGACTTCGGCTTCGGGACGCCGACCGGCGTCGAGGTGGCGGGCGAGTCGCCGGGACGGCTGCGGAGCCTGCGCTCATGGAGCGCGGAGAGTCCGGCCAGCCTGGCGATGGGCTACGAGCTGGCGGTCACGCCACTCCAGCTTGCGGCGGCGTACGCGTCCCTGGCCAACGGGGGCGTCCTGGTGGAGCCGACGCTGGTGCGCGAGGTGCGCGACGCGGACGGCACGGTGCGCTACACGGCCCGCCCGCGCCCGGTGCGGCGGGTGGTCACCGCCGGCGTCGCGGCCCAGCTCACGCACATGCTGCAGGGCGTTGTCGAGGAGGGCACGGGACGGAGAGCCGCCTTGGGCACCTACCCGGTCGCCGGGAAGACGGGCACCACGCGTCGCGCCATCGGCGGGCAGTACCTCCCGGGCCACTACTGGGCGAGCTTCGTCGGCATCTTCCCTGCGCTGGACCCGCAGCTGGTGCTGGTCGTGAAGATCGACGACCCGCAAGGCGAGTACTTCGGCGGCTCGGTGTCCGCGCCAGTGGTCCGGACCATCCTCGAGGCGGCGCTTGCCACGCCCGGGGTGACGCTGGACCGCGGGCGGCTGGTGCGGCACTGGCTGCCCGACAGCGCGGACACGGTCCGCGCCGGGGCGGAGGGCGTGAACGGGCGGGGGGCGGCAACCGTGCTGGTCGCGTGGCCTCCCGCACCGCAGCCACCGCGGGCGGCGCCGCCGGGGCCGCGGGTCGTCCCGGATGTCGCCGGGCTCTCGCTCCGCGCCGCGGCGCGGGCGCTTCACGGCCGTGGCTTCGAGGTCCGGGTCGAGGGATGGGGACGGGCGGTCGGAACGTATCCGCCGGCCGGCAGCTCCGCCCCGCCCGGCAGCGCGGTGACCGTGCGCGCCGGGGAGGCCCGTGCGCACTGACGCCCTGCGCTCGCGCCTCGAGCAGGAAGGGCTGCTGGTCCGCTGGCCCGCGGGCGCGCCCGAGGCGGTCGCGACGGTGAGCACCGACAGCCGCCGCGTGGAGCCGGGAGCCTTGTTCGCGGCCTACCGCGGCACGGTCAGCGACGGCCACCTGTACGTCGCGGAGGCCTGTCGGTCGGGCGCCTCACTCGCGCTGGTCGAGCACGAGGTGGGGGACGCGCCGCTCCCGCAGGCGATCGTCCGCGACGGGCGGGCGGCCGCGGCAGCAGCCGCGGCGCTGTGTTACGGCGATCCCGGCGGCGCGATGGAGCTCCTGGCCGTCACCGGAACGAACGGGAAGACCACCACCGTGCATCTGCTGCGCCACCTGTTCGGCGACCGGGTGCCTGCGGGCTCCATCGGCACGCTTGGGGCGATCGACGGTCAGGGCGGCGTGCTGCCCGGGTCGGGCTCCCTCACGACGCCGGGTCCGGTGGAGCTGCAGGCCGCACTCGCCGCGTTGCGGGACAGCGGGGTGCGGACCGTGGCGATGGAGGTCTCGTCCCACAGCCTGGATCAGGACCGCGTGGCGCGGCTGCGGTTCCGCGCGGCAGTCTTCACCAACCTGACGCGCGATCACCTCGACTACCACGGCGACGCCGCATCCTACCTGGCTGCGAAGTGCAAGCTCGACGAGTATCTCTCACCCGGCGGCTTCCAGATCGTGAACGCCGACGATCCGGCGTGGGGCGCGCTGCCGCCACGGGCGGAGCGCTTGTCGTTCGGGATCGCCCTGCCCGCCGACGTGCGGGCGGCGGACGTGGAGGGTGACGGCGGGGGGATGCGGTTCACGCTGGCCGCCAGGGGCGCGACGGCGCGGGCCAGCGTGCCGCTGCCCGGGCGCTTCAACGTGGAGAACGCGCTGGGCGCGGCCGCGGCCGCGATCGCCCTGGGGCGCTGCGTGGGAGAGGTGGCGGGCAGGCTAGCCAGCGCGCCGCAGGTGCCGGGCCGGATGGAGCGCCTGTGCGAGACGCCGTGCGTGGTGGTCCGGGATTTCGCGCACACCCCTGACGCGCTGGAGCGGGTCCTGGGTGCGCTGCGCCCGCTGACTCGCGGCCGCCTGCTGGTGCTGTTCGGGGCTGGCGGCGACCGGGACCGCGGCAAGCGCCCCCTGATGGGCGCCATCGCCGCGCGCGACGCAGACCTGAGCATCGTGACGTCGGATAACCCGCGGACCGAGGACCCGGACCGCATCCTGGACGACATCGAGGCGGGGATGGGGCCGACGCCGCACCTCCGGATCGTGGACCGCCGCGCGGCGATCCTGCGCGCGCTCTCGATCGCGCGGCCGGACGACCTGCTGCTGCTGGCCGGCAAGGGCCACGAGACCTATCAGGTCGTGGGGCACGAGTACCTCCCGTTCGACGAGCGCGAGATCGTCGCGGGGGCCACGGCCAGCGGGAAGGCGGCGACGTGACGGACTACATCTGGACGGCGCAACGCGTGACGGCCGCCCTGGGGCTGCCGGCCGCAACCTGGGACCACACCTACCGGGGCGTCTCAACCGACACGCGCACGCTCCAGGAAGGCGAGCTGCTGGTCGCGCTCAAGGGTGAGCGGTTCGACGCCCACGACTACTTGAGCGACGCCCGTCTCGCGGGCGTGGGCGCGGTCGTGGTGCGGCGCGACACCCCGCGGTGGCCCGGCTTCGACTGGTTCGAGGTGGACGACACGCTGGTGGCACTCGGGCGGCTGGCGCGGCACCGGCGCGACGCGCTCTCCGGGCCCGTGGCCGCGATCACGGGCACCGCGGGGAAGACCAGCACCAAGGAGCTGGCCGCCGCCGCCCTCGGGGCGCGGTTCCGGGTGCACAAATCGGAGCGGAACCTCAACAACCTGGTGGGGGTGCCCCTCACGCTTCTCGCTGCACCGGACGAGGCCGGCGTGGCGGTGGTGGAGTGCGGCGCGAGCGTGCCGGGCGAGATCGCGCGCATGCGCGAGATCACGCGCCCGGACGTCGCGGTCGTGACCGCTGTGGACCTGGCACACCTCGAGGGGTTCGGCGATCTGGACGGCGTTTTCGCGGAGAAGCTCGCCCTGCTTGAGGGCGTGCCGACGGCGGTGGTGGGGACGGTGCCGCCGCGCCTGGCGGAGGCGGCCCGGCGCACGGCCAAGCGGGTGGTCACGGCCGGGCTGGAGGGTCCGGCGGACTGGACCGCGGAGGCCGTGAAGCTCCTGCCCGACGCGCGACCTCGCTTCCGTGTGCGGGGCGTCGATGTCGAGCTGCCAGTGCGGGGCCGGCACATGGTGGCCAACGCGCTGCTGGCGCTGGCCGTGGCCGACGTGCTGGGCGTGCCGCTCGACCTGGCCGCGGCGGCGCTGGCGGATGCACACCTCCCGGCGGGCCGGTCCGAAGTCCTGGAGATCGAGGGCGTCACGGTCATCAACGACTGCTACAACGCCAACCCGGCCTCGTTCGCGGCGGCGCTCGACCTTCTGGACGCGCTGCGCAGTGGGTCGGGGGAGGGCGCGCGGCGCACGGTCGTCGTGGCCGGGACGATGCGGGAGTTGGGCAACGCGTCGGGAGAGCTACACCGCGACGTCGCGGAGCGGATCGCGGGCGCCCGGCCCGACCTCGTGGCGGCCGTCGGCGCGTTCGTTCCGGCCTTCGAGTCTCTGGGCGGAAAGATCAAGAAGAAGCGCCTCCTGCTTGGCGAGACCCCGGAGGCGATCGTGCCGCTGCTCAAGCCGCGACTGCGGCCCGGCGACCTGGTGCTCCTCAAGGCCTCGCGCGGCGTGCAGCTGGAGCGCATCGTCCCCCTGCTGTGGCCGTCGTATTCGCCGAGCGAGGTGCACGGGTGATCTACCAGCTGCTGTGGCCCTACGCCCGCCAGTACGCCCTGGCGAACCTGCTCAGCTACATCTCGTTCCGCGCGGGTGCCGCGGTGGCGACCGCGCTGCTGCTCGCCTTTCTGACCGGCCCCACGATCGTGACCCGCCTGCGCGCCCACCGGGTGGGGCAGATCGTGCGGGCCGACGGGCCGGCGTCGCACCTGGGCAAGCGTGGCACGCCGACCATGGGGGGCGTCATCATCCTGATCGCAACCGTGGTCCCGACCCTGCTGTGGGCGCGGCTCGACAACCGCTTCGTCCTTATCGCGCTGCTGGCCACGCTGTGGATGGGTGCGATCGGCTTCGTCGACGACTACCTCAAGGTGGTGCAACGCCGTCCCCGGGGCCTGGTCGCGCGCTACAAGC